>Ga0207655_1000707_pt1 | contig 38529 bp, 34 predicted proteins | sample KBSM44metaG_FD_184398 | JGI IMG/M metagenome (GOLD analysis project Ga0207655, IMG submission 184398) | Miscanthus rhizosphere microbial communities from Kellogg Biological Station, Michigan, USA - KBS M4-4 metaG (SPAdes) (version 2) | ecosystem: Host-associated > Plants > Roots > Rhizosphere >...
CTTGTGTGATGAACTTTGATGGAGCAAAAGGTTACCTCGTTGGTAAAGAAAACGAAGGTCTTGCTGCCATGTTCGTTATGATGAACTACGAACGTTTATCTATGGGTATTCAAGGTTTAGGTGCATCTGAGTTTGCCTATCAAAATGCAGCTCAATATGCGACTGACCGTTTACAAGGTCGTAGTGCATTAGGTGTTCAATCACCAAACAAACCAGCAGATAGTATTTTGGTACATGGTGACGTGCGTCGTATGTTGCTCAACGTACGTGCAAATAATGAAGCATCACGTGCATTTGCAGTCTATGTAGGTCAACAGCTCGATATCACTAAATTCTCAACTGATGCAGAAGCTGTGAAAAAAGCCAATAATCGCGTTGCGCTTTTAACGCCGATTGCTAAAGCTTACCTGACCGATACAGCATTCCAAGCAACTTTAGATGCTCAAATGGTGTTCGGTGGCCACGGTTATATTCGTGAATGGGGTATGGAACAATGCATTCGTGACCTTCGTATTGCTCAAATTTACGAAGGAACAAACGGCGTTCAATCTCAAGATTTAATTGGTCGTAAAACCATTAAATGCGGCGGTGCGTTCATTGCTGAATACATTACTGAAATCCGTGACTTTGCAAATGACTTAGACACAGACTTGAACTTTATTAAAGATGCAACTTTAGATGCTGCAACTGAAATCGAAGCAATCACTCAGTTTATTATTGAACAAGCTGCTGAAAATGTAGACTTCCCGAACTCTGCTGCTGTTGATTACTTACATGCAGTTGGTTTACTCAGTTTCTCTTATATGTTTGCGAAAATTGCTGCTGCTGCCAAAGATAAATCTGGTGATTTCTATCAAAACAAACTTGCTTTAGCTCAATACTTTGTTGAACGTATCTTGCCAGATATTGATGCGCGTATTGCTAAAATCAAAGCAGGTTCTGACTTAATTATGGGCTTTAGTGAAGATTACTTTACGAACCAAGCTTAATTAAGTTCTTTATGAAAAACGCCTGAAAAATCAGGCGTTTTTTATTTTGTATCTACTATTTCAATTGGCATGAAATTTGTTTAATTTCTAAACATTACGAAGCAAACAAAAGATTTTACTATGCCTGATCCCAAAAAGTATGAGCGTATTCTGGACCGATTTGGTCATTATGCCGTTGAAGCTTTTCATTATTTAGCCTTGTTTATTATTGGCTGTATGGTGGCGTGGTCCGCAGCCAATACTGTTTTTGAAATTTTGACAGTCAAAAAGTATGCTTCAATTGATGATATTTTACTATTATTCATATACTTAGAGCTTGGAGCAATGGTTGGGATTTACTTTAAAACCAATCATATGCCTGTACGCTTTCTTATTTATGTTGCGATTACGGCACTAACCCGTCTACTCATTTCAGATATCCAACATGACCATAAAGCGGATATGGACCAAGTCATTATTACCGGCTCGATTCTTATTTTAGCTCTATCTATCTTGGTTGTTCGTTTTGCATCTTGGAACTATCCATCAGTGATGAAAGAGAAACATGCAAAAACACCAACGGCTTTAAAGCCCCCTCAGCCTCAAGATGATGAATTAGCATAAAAAATGGCCTCAATATTGAGGCCATTTATATATTCTAGATTTCAAAATTAACGGACACGATAAATTTGGTGTTTTGAGTCTACGAGTAAATATTGGTTCGGTGTTTTAACCCAACGGTATCCACGTGGTGGCTCATACAAACGATGCGATCTCCAGTCTGAAACATAATAGCGACTATTGCGGTATTCTGCTGGAACACGATCGCCACGCTTAAAAGCTACATATCGGCCATAGTGCTTACCACGATCGGCGTTTGACCACTGTGGAGCGCGATGATCATTTCGGTAGTCATGACGGCGGTCATCACGATCACGGTGTTCATATCGGTCATGGTCTCTACCATGATTATTATCCCAACGATGATTTGTATCGGCCATCGCAGTAGCTGATATACCTAACATTAACGTCGAAAGTACAAGAACGATTGGCTTTTTCATGCCCTATTTCCTTTTAATCTTGATATGAAGCTAGATTAGAAGACAGTCAAGGAGAAACCATGAATAAAACAGATAACATTGCTAAGGTTTGTAATGACTATAAAGAAAATATGAAGAATCTGTATCTATGCTAACATTAGCTTTTTTCTAACTAGGTCAATTGCTGTGTCTGAAATCAGTTTTGAACGTCTTCATCAGTTTTTCTGCAAAGTTCCAAGTGTGCAAGAAGCACGTATCATGGCGAATGGAGCAGATGGCGAACACGCTTGGTGGTTTAAGTTCAGTATTGATGTAGAACACCCACTTGCATGGCAAACAGTTCAAGAGTTAGGGCATGTTTTAAACTACCTATCAACAAATGAACGCCTACCGACCTTATTCTTTCCTGTTTCTCCACCTCCGTATATGAACGGTGAAGCAAAAGATTTTTTATCATGGATTATTCAGTGTAATCATCCGGAGTTTTCTCCAGATGTGGTCTGTGACTGGCTTGAGGCACGTTTGCCAAATCCTGTTGATGATGAGTCACAGTGGAAAATTAAGACTGATTTGAGTGAATTAGAAAAGTTAGATGATAAGACTTTGGATCAGTTGATTCCTCCAGCGCCTTAAAATCATATTATTTAGTTTTATTGCTCTTGTGGCACAGCCTTTACTTACAGTGATGTTCTAATTTCTTTTGTATAGGCTAATGCCTCACTTTTGAAAGGTCAAAAGTGACAAAAAACCTTTGTTTCACTGATGTGGCTTCCCTGCCACACAGTGAAACGGCGACATCCATGTCGCCAATCACCTTGCCAATTTTTGGAAAACTCCAAGACTGTTTTTGTTAGTTAGAAAGTCGACAATCCAGACCATTCCATAAAACGATAAATCCAATACTTCACTTTAGACTCATCTGCATACTTCGCATAGTCCACGCTCATCTGTCTGCCTTGCAGATTTGACCACGATGTATTGAAGTAATTTTGAGCATCTTTAAAGACTTGATCTTGAACTTTGCCAATCACCAACATATCAGTTTCAAGGTTATAATTTTTTAAATTACGGGCTGTAAAATTGGCCGATCCTACAATCAACTCAGCTTGCTGAGCGTTATATTTTAATATCATTTTGCTATGGTTCTGCTCACCATGCGTATCACACCAACGGATTGGAATACCTACAGCATGAAGTTCTGAGGCAACCTGACGGTTTGGAATACCATTCTTTTGTCGGCCAAAAGCATCTTTATTTGGATCAAGCAGAACTCGGACAATAACACCTCTTTCTTTAGCACTTTTTAGAGCCTGAATAATCTTACGTTCAGATAAATAGAACATACTTAAATCAAGGTGCTCTTTAGGCTTAGCCGAGTTAATCAATTTTAATACAGATTGATAAATCGCCCCTTCAGTTAAGACTTGGACTTGAGGTTTGGTTACGTCTTTTTCAAAATCACCTAAAATGAGCGAGGGTGCACTACTTCCCGACATTCGTGCAACCGCTGCTTCAGTTTGTAGAACATCAGCTGCTGTGGCTCCGGTTACAACCAATGCAACATTTGAGTGTCTAGAACTACCATCATGTGGGTTTGCAGAAGTTACAAGTGATTTCCAGCCAGCATCGGTATCAACTACCACCGTTTTACGATGATTTGCCTTAAAGTTAAATAAGTTTAAATAGCTACGCAGTGTAATTTTTTCATCACCGAACGGATTTGGTAACCAGCCTTTTTCAGGATTATTTCCAACATTCTGGCAGCAGATGTACCATAAGCCGGACCAGAATGGGTTAGACGCACGTAATGGGCCTAAATTGGTTTCAATCACATCAACACCCGCTTGACGTAACTGACGATAATTTTCAGGTTTTAAGCCCCCATAGACCGAGTTAATCGGGTCAGTAATCATTACAATCTGAATTTGGCGATTTTGTCTTTTTTTACTTACCAATGCATCGGTTAACTCTTGCATGAGTGGTCTTTGCTTTATTTTTGAATCGCCAACTTCTGAATTAAACAAGAACATATCCACCACAATCGTGGTTTTGGCCTCATCAATCATTTTCAAGATTTCATCAAAGATGTGCTGATCAACCTGTTGTTGCCCTTTTGCATCAAGGTAGGTTTTATCTGCTAAAAATTTGACATCGGCATGTCTAAGCTTGCCACTAAAGTTAATCCCTTGTGGCAATGGTTTTACTGTGTGGTAAATTGCCGATGCAAGATATGCAATAGCAACAACGCAAAGTAATATCGCCATATAACGACGCCCTGACCAATTTATTTTTTGATGAATTCGTTGAAAAATACGCATAAAAAAGACCTAACTTGATAGTTTCAAGTTAGGTCTTTTAGATTGATTTTTCAAGTTTAGTTTCGTGTTAAACCCTTAAAATTTAAAATCAACACCTACTGTAAAATTGCGTCCAACTTGTGGAATATTTGATAAGAATGATGCATGTTGATAAACGGTGTCATCTAACAAATTGTTCGCTTTTAAGTACACACGATAATCCGTTTTTGCAGCATATTGCCCTGAATATGCCACACCAAGATTTAGCATATTATAGCCTTCAGTTTCGGTCTCGTATGCCGCGATTTTGTCTTGGTTAAAGACATGGTAATACTCGGCAGAACCACTAAAACCATCACCAAAATCTGCGTCGATTTTAGTCCCTAAACGTCCAGCTGGAATACGTGGTGCATTTCCTTCAGCATCAATTTTACCGCGCACATAGTCACCAAAAGCACTGATCTTGTACATTGGGGTAATTTGATAACCAATTTCACCCTCTGCACCATAGAAACGTGCTTTATCTTGAGTGTATTGAACTAAACGGAAGTCTTTATAGCGGTCAAGGGTTTGCGCATAGATATAATCATCAAACCAGTTATGGTAAACATGAAGATGATAGTCGAGTTTGTCATTATCAAAATGCAAACCTAACTCAACATTATTCGATTTTTCCTTACTGAGCTGATCGTTCCCTAACTCATAAGTATTTGTCGCAAAATGCCCACCATTTGCATATAACTCTTGAGCTAAAGGTAAACGTTCTTGATGTGACGCTACAAAAGAAAGTTTATAGTTTGGTGCAAACTCCCAGTTCGCAGCACCAGCATAAGAAAAGGCAGAACCATCAAAATCTTGTTTAGAATTATCGTCTACATCAATTTCTTGCTGATCTGCACGTGCAGAAAGCTCAAAATGTACGTCTTTCCATTGTTTATGTTCTAAGGCAAATACGCTCCACTTTTTGGTAGTGGTCGGTGCCATGAAGGCTTCTTCGCCAGTTAAATCTAATTTTTGCTGGCCTAACTGCGCGCCAATGACCCCTTCCCAATCAGCAATAGGGTTATGTACTAACTCGATACGGCCGTCATAGCCTTTGTTTTGGAATCGGGTAGCAATTGCCCCTTCTTCAATTTCATCATGCTGATAGTCGGTATAGCTTGCTTGTGCACGTAATTTTTGAAAGCCTGCAAATGGATCATTTAACTCAGTTTTAAAGTCATAACGCTCAGATTTTAAATCAATCCATGGACCACCATGTTCATGATCATGTTCTTCATTTCCATGGTCATGAGCTTCTTCACCATCTTCATGCTCATGATCGCCACAATGTAAATGCGGTATTCCCGTTAGATGAGCACTACAACTTTCATATTCATGGCTATGCCCAGGCAAACCATATTGGTCTCGACGGTTGCTATAAGAAATGCCGGTATAACCGCGGTCATAAATCCAAGACAACCCAACGTTAACTGAATCGCCCTGAGCAAAAGTATTGTCTACACGGCGCTCTTTTTCACCTTCATGAATATAATTTGGCGCAATGTAGTTATTCGCATCACGTGTTAACCCCTCAACACGTAAAGCCACTTGACTACCCAAACCTACAGTTACACCAGCACTCGCCAGTTTTTCATCACTTCCAGTGTTGTAACGTAAGCCAACTTGCCCTTCATACCCATTTTCAGGCATTTGCGTAGGAATCTTGTTATCAATAACGTTAACTAAACCGCCCACAGTTCCAGCACCAAACAGTAAAGTTGAAGGACCTCGAATCACTTCGACTTGTTTTGCAAGCATAGGATCTACTGTTACCGCATGGTCAGGAGACAAGGTCGAGACATCAATATTTTCTGATGAATTTTGGAGTACTTTAACGCGTGGTCCATCTTGTCCACGAATCACTGGACGACTCGAACCAGCCCCAAACTGATTAGCGTAAATTCCTACTTCACTACTCAGCGCATCCCCAATGGTGGCGGCACCTTGCGATAAATGCTTTTGATCAACAACAGTATCTGCAACTGCAAAATCTTGTGAAGTTTGCTCAAGTGGATGAGCCTTAATTCGAATAGTTTCTAACTTTTCAACATTTTCACTTTCTGCTGCAAACGAAGGAACGGATATGACAGCTAAAATGGATAAGGTCAAAATATTTTTATAAAACTGCATTGGATGTGTCCCGAATCACGATATGTTTTATTTTTGTTATACTATAACATTTCATTTGTTTTGCAATAAAAAACATTTTTAATTAGACGATTCGTTAGACTGGTCAACTAAATGATGTGAGTAATTTTTGATTTCTAATGCCTTTTACAATCTCTCATGCCGTTATAGCCCCTCCTCTTTCCAAGCTTAGCCAAAATACTTTACCAATTGCTGCTTTAGCAATTGGGAGTATGACACCCGATCTTTACCGCTTATTTACAGTTCATTCCAGCATGCTAACGCACCAATGGAAAGGTCTGATTTATCCCAACCTTGCATTAGGTCTCGTCTTTTGTGCAGTTTGGTATTTTCTTTATCGTCCAGTGGTGTACCGTTTTTTTGGTGTGCAACATGATCTTGCGCTCAATTCTTTAAAACGTATTTCTATATTTTTTATTGGAATCATATTTGCACTCATCATCGGCATAGCGACTCATCTGATTTGGGATGGTTTAACGCATGCTGATTTTCGAACCTTTATATTTAAAGATGTATTAGCGACAACAGTTCATCTTTTTGGGCGTCCATATCCATTACATCGTCTTTTGCAACTAGGCTCCTCTGCTCTTGCTTTACCTTTTCTCGCTTGGATGTGTTTTCACTATTACCAGTGCTATAAACAACATTGGAAAGTAAGTAGAAAAATTAAAGTTTTTGCATGGTCTTTATTTATTCTATCTACGCTCTTGGGTTTATTTTCTTTTTGGGATTATGCTCGCTACATTCCTCATGAGGTTTGGCATGCTGATACCTATTATTTCACGGGCCGTTCGATTAATGAGTTTATGCAGGGCTGGTTAAGTACCTTTAGCTTAGGATGCTTATTATTCTTGTTTTTAGATCGGCAACAAAGAATGGGATGAATCAGGAAACTTGCTGCCAAATTGCTCATTTTCAGGTTAATTTCTGCGGTTTTTTGATCTACTTCTTGTGACAAACCATGCAACAAGGCATAATCGAAAACTTATTTTTTTTGACGGTGCGCGGTTTACGCATCCGTCTTTTCAGCCAATATAGTTTGGATAATCTTCATTATGATGCGAACTCATTACTGTGGCTCTTTAACTGAAGCCCAAATCGACCAAACCGTTACACTATGCGGTTGGGTACATCGTCGCCGTGACCACGGTGGTGTTATTTTCCTTGATATGCGTGACCGTGATGGTCTCGTTCAAGTGGTTATTGACCCAGATACACCAGAAGCATTTGCAACCGCAGATAAAGCACGTTCTGAATATGTATTAAAAATTACAGGTCGTGTTCGTCGCCGTTATGAAGGTACTGAAAATGCCAACATGGTGAGTGGTCAAATTGAAGTTTTAGGTAAAGACATCGAAGTTCTTGCCGCTTCTGAAACTCCGCCATTCCCATTAAATGATGAAAATACCAATATTTCTGAAGAAATTCGTTTGAAATATCGTTTCTTAGATATTCGTCGTCCTGAAATGTTGGATCGTTTACGCTTCCGTTCTAAATTAACCAATCTTATTCGTAATTATTTCGAAGACAATGGTTTCTTAGACGTTGAAACACCTATTTTGACACGTGCAACACCTGAAGGTGCTCGTGACTACTTAGTACCAAGTCGTGTACAAAATGGCAGTTTCTATGCACTTCCACAATCACCACAATTATTCAAACAATTGTTGATGGTGGGTGGTATTGATCGTTACTACCAAATTGCGAAATGTTTCCGTGACGAAGACTTACGTGCTGATCGTCAACCAGAATTTACTCAAATCGACGTTGAAACATCGTTCATGAGTGACGATGACATTATGGATTTAATGGAAGTCCTAACTGTGAAGATGTTCGATGAACTTCTTGGCGTTAAATTCGATAAATTCCAACGTATGACGTATGCAGATGCAATGCGTGACTATGCATCAGACAAACCTGACATGCGTATTCCTTTGAAACTCGTCGACGTTGCAGACTTAATGCAAGAAGTAGAGTTCAAAGTATTTGCTGGTCCTGCAAAAGATCCTAAAGGTCGTATTGTTGCCTTACGCGTTCCGGGTGCAGCATCATTGCCACGTAGTGCAATCGATGAATACACCAAATTCGTTGGCATCTATGGTGCAAAAGGTTTGGCTTACATCAAAGTTAATGAACTCGCTAAAGGAATTGAAGGTCTTCAATCTCCAATCGTGAAATTCATTGAACCGATCGTACTTGAATTGTTGGCACGTGTTGGTGCGCAAGATGGTGATATCGTATTCTTTGGTGCTGATAAAGCTAAAGTTGTAAATGATGCAATGGGCGCGCTTCGTGTGAAGATTGGCCATGATTTGAATCTTTCAACTTGTGAGTGGGCTCCACTTTGGGTTGTTGACTTCCCAATGTTTGAAGAAACAGACGATGGCAAATGGACTTCTGTTCACCATCCATTCACGCTACCAAAATCAAGCGTAGAAGAAGTGAAGAGCAATCCAGGTGAAGCACTTTCTGTTGCTTACGACATGGTATTGAACGGTACTGAAGTTGGTGGTGGTTCACTTCGTATTTATACATTAGAAATGCAAAAAGCGATTTTTGAAGCGCTTGGTATTTCTGATGAAGAAGCAGAAGAGAAATTCAGCTTCTTACTAAATGCGCTTCGTTACGGTGCTCCTCCTCACGGTGGTTTGGCATTTGGTCTTGACCGTTTAGTGATGTTAATGACTGGCGCGACTTCTATTCGTGACGTTATTGCATTCCCGAAAACTAAGACTGCTGAATGTCCACTTACTCAAGCACCTGCTCCTGTTGAAGCAAATCAGCTTCGTGACTTGGGCATCCGCTTACGTGAAAAGCCAAAAGCTGAAGAAACTAAATAATTTTTAGATTTTCAAATTAAAAAACCCTGCAATTGCAGGGTTTTTCATTGAGTAATTTTCAAATTTTAATGAGATATTTCTTTTTCAAAACTTGAGAGCTTTTTAAATTTTTGATCAAAAATTTGAATAATTTCTGTTTTAAGCTTTTCAAAATCGACCACATGTTCATCGTCATTTAGACAAATTTGTGGAAGCCTTTCATTCTTAATAACATTATTAATTTCAGAAAGATTTTGTAGCCTTAAGTTAAAGTTTTGACCACGTTCAAATATATTTACAGGATAAAAGCGACCTGAGCACAATTGCCATAATCGGAAAAGATATTGGTTAACATCTAAAGGCTGTCTAAACCGATGACTTGATACTTCTTTTAAGTAAGCCTCTTCAGTTTTCCACACTTCGTCAAAGACTGACTTCAAAAATGGTTGAGGCAAATGGGTACTATAAAAGCTTGAGAATTTTCGATTATATAAACTTAAAAAATTCCCCAAATTACTGCTCATAGAATAGCGATAATTAAAAAGAGCATAAGGATTTTTATGAAATAATTTTCGCTTATCAAAATGTTTATTAATAATTGCAACATCAGTCAAAGCAACTGCGCCTAAAAAGTTCTCTTCACCTACGACCATGAGTGGCTGTAAACGCACACCATCACAAGGTAAACCATTTTTAAAAAAGAACTCTGGCTCTAAAGGTCTATTGATAAAGGTATCATCATTAAAATAGACAAAATGCTCTGCTAATCCCTCAATTTTATGAATATTGATTTCAATGGCATGTGAGTTAAATGTCGGTAAGCAGTTTGGTTCTATAATTTGATCGTGTGTGACCAAATTTAATTTCGGATGATTTTTAACTAAAAATTCAGGGAAATGCCCACAAGTCACCAGATGGATCTTTCTGACCCACGGACAAAATTTCTCAACAGATCTAAACCAGTAATGAAGATTATTCCAGTCGCGATAGCGACATTGATCAACAGATTCAACCGCCTTTGTTTTAGTTTCTTTGGATTTATAATATATGTATTGTTGCTGCCAGTTCGTATCGGTTGAATCCACCCAAATCATTACAAAATCAACAGGCTGCATTAAACATATATCCAAATAAGTACAGAAATTTACTAGAAAATTTCAGATAAAAAATGGACCTCAAAGTTTATTAATGTTAATAAAAATTCACAATCTATTCATAATTTTAGTTTTTCTACACAATTTTACTCAATTAAGGCTCTATTGAGATGAGAGTGGGCAAATGGCATAATACCTCCACTTTTTCTCCCTTGGTGATTCATTATGGCAATGCGCCCTGATGTACGTCGACATGCTTTAATCGTAATTGTATTCTCTCTTGCGCAATGGTTTTTCATGCGCTATATCCTTGCAAATGAATTATTTAACATCAATACAAATCAACGTATTCTTTATTTCTGCGTAAGTAGCTTAGCAGGTGCATTGCTTATTTTTGTTGCGCTGATTTATATGGTTTTAAAAGGAAATACGGATAAATAAAAAATTCTTTTTATTTATCATTTGAGGTTGTTATGGGTTTACGCAAATCTACAAGAAAAATTTTTTTCCTTTTAAGGTTTCATCTTAAATTCTATATAGATAAGCGTATCAAAAATCTTGAACCTAACAACCTAGCAAATCTAATTACCCTTCATCCTCAATCTGAAGGTAAAATTAATATTCCAAAAATCATATGGATATACTGGGACTCTAAAAAACCAGAACTTGTAGAACGTTGTTTAGAACGTATTAAAAGTTTGAATCATGAATATACTGTTCACATTTTAGACAATAACAATATAAGTGATTTTTGTGAAATTGACTTTTCTCAATTTGAAGGTCTCACTCCTCAATTAAAATCTGATCTACTACGCTTATATTTATTATATAAACATGGTGGTATATGGGTTGATGCAAGTGTAATTCTATATAGTAATTTAGACTGGATTATTGATCTATGTAATAACAATAAAACCAAGGCATTTGGTTATTATAGCAATGCCAACACTACTGTAAAACAGTACCCAGTCATTGAAAGTTGGCTTCTAGCTTCTGAGAAAGATAATCCTTTTTTTAAAGAATGGTTAATTGAGCTAACCTATGCCATTAAATTAGGGGTTAAAAACTATATTGAGGAAATTAGAAAAACATGTCCAAACTATAATGAATATTTTCAAAATATTTGTCGACTCGAATATCTAGTTATTTATGTAGCTTGCCAAAAAGTTTTAAGAAAAATGGATATGAGTATTTCACTAGTTAATTGTGATGAAAATGCTTTTATCTATCATAGTTTTAATAAAAAATCTCACATCCATTTTATTGAATCATTAGTACTGAACTATAGACCATCAAATATGCCTTATCTTATAAAGTTAATTGGTTCAGATAGAAATTTATTAGCACCATATATTAAATCAAACAAAGTTAAGAAAAATTCACTTCTTGATTTTTAAAATCTATTAATATCTATACTTAGTTATTTCTTTTTTAAATTTGTTATTTAAAAAAAGAAATAGTGCAAAAACAAATATATTAAAAACTACAATTATTTGAATATATCGAGTAGAACCACCCCAAAATGCAATAAAGAAACTTATTAGTGATACGATAAAAATCAGACTAACACTTCTACTATACCGTTTAGAAATTTTTATGGCTTCATTATTCTTTTCAACCATATTCCAGATTGAACCAAGTTGATCATTGTATAAATCCTTATGGTTATCAAATATTCTATTCAAAGCGATTTCTTTTGAAATTTTTTGACAATCAATTTGATCAGTTAAACTAGACTGATCTGATCTTTTTCTATAAAAATATAAATATTCTGGAATAACGAAATATTTTCCGTTATTTTTCAATAAAGATATATATAAGTTCCAATCTTCACATACTTTAAGTTTTTCATCATAGCCTCCTACTCTTTTAAAGTCAGCAGTCCGCATTAGAGCAATACATGGGAAAATAGCATTATGGAAAATGAACTCTTTTAAACTTACTATTTTATGGCTAATCTTATTATTTGAGCGTTCAAACTCTTGAACATTTGTACACACTAATGCTAAATCAGGACGCGCTTGCAATATATTTAAGCATTTTTCAATATAGCTAGATGCAATTTTGTCATCAGAATCAACAAACATCAAATAATCACCAGAGGCATTATTTGCTCCCCAGTTTCTAGCACTCGACACTCCCCCATTTTGTTTTTTAAAATATTTATACTTATCTTTACCTAAATAATCAGATATATTTTCACACAACTCAGCACTATCGTTTGACCCATCATCTACAATTATGCACTCAAAATTTTTATAAGTTTGTTCGTCTATTGATTTAATAGTATCAAGAATAGTATTTGAGGCATTATAAGCCGGCACAATAATACTAACTAAAGCTGTCATATAAAATATCTCTAAGCTTAAAAGTATAATTAAAAAATTTAAAAGTATCGCTTATATGATAATTTCGCCAAATTTTTTCTTAAGCCATGACCATATTTACTTTTTTCTAAATCTTCAGATTTTGCTCTTTCACTTTCTAACCGACTTAATATTGGATCTTTTTCTCCAATTTCAATTACTGGATGATCGACAATAAATGACATTAAGATATGAACAGTTGAATCAAAATCAAATAAATAACTCCAATCATCTGCTTTTCTTATTTTATGATGATATTTAAGTAATGTTTCAGCCATTTCTCTATCAACAACGTACGCAAAAGCATAGCAAGCACGATGGAAAAAATCTGGTACCACTTCTAATACTTTTTTATTTAAAAAATTATAGTCTTTAAATTCACCTCTTGTTTTTAGGCATTCCTTCATTTGAATGCCGCCTAGACTAAATAGCAAATTCGATGGTAAGGATACTTTTTCTAATTCTTGTTTTAACTTATCAATCGTTAAATCATCAGGCAATATTGCATCATCTTCAAAAATCAATGCATATTCATCTTCCGATTCAAGAAAAAGCTCTAAAGCTTTTAAATGAGATAAGGTACAGCCTAGCTCACTCGGTGTTAAAGGTTGGGAACGACCTTTTACAGCCATTTCAAAATATTGTTTTACGGATAAATCCACCCCCTTAACACCTACTTTTGTGTAGTCAACCTTACTCGTCTTGAAAAAATTTTGGCCGAGGAACTTACTTAAACGAGGTGATTTTTCATCTTCGATAGTTACAACATAAATCTTCATTAAGCTATTCCCCTTTTAAACAGCGAGTATCATATCTAATGTAAAATAGAGTTAATATATCTTTTTTATTTTCTTGTATTGTCATGATTCGTTCAATTCAAAAAAAATGGTACAAATACCAACAAGCAAAAAAAGCAAAATCTTTTGACTCTCATTGGTATATGCGTTTCGGCTGGCTAGAACAACCCTTTACAACACTTGAGCAATTACATTCACTCTTTGAGATCCATTCCCCTAAAAAGTTTACATTTGCAGATAGCTTTTATGCTTATGAAAATGGCCGTCATTTCATTTTTTTTGAAGAAGTCGATGATCAGCATCCAGTAGGCTTTCTTTCTGTTTTAGAAGTCTTTAAGGATGGCACCTACACCCCACCTGAGACTATTCTAAAACTCGACTATCACCTCTCATATCCTTGCGTATTTAAAGTAGAAGACACTTGGTACATGATTCCTGAGACTTCTGCTAATAAAACCATTGAGCTTTGGAAATGTACTGAGTTTCCACTGAGATGGGAAAAGTATTCTAATCTGATCGAGAATATCGAAGCAGTCGACAGTACACCTTTTTATCATGAAGGCTTATGGTATCTTTTTACTTCAACGCGCCGTGATTGTAAGAAGTTTGGTGACCGTTTAGATCTATTCTTTACCGAAGATATTTTGAATCCTGAATGGCAAGAGCACCCAATGAATCCAGTGTGCCGAGGCAGTCAGCAATTCCGTATGGCAGGCAAACCTTTTATTTATAAAAGACAACTGGTTCGACCAAGCCAAGATTCTTTAAAACGTTATGGCGGCAATATCGAATTAAAAGCGATTACTCAGCTTAGCCCAACAGCCTATGAAGAAAAATTACTAGAAGTGGTTTTACCAGACTGGAATCAGGCAGATGACGGTTGCCATACCATTAATGTCGAAGATAACTTCGTGGTACTTGATGCCATCCGCCTTACGCCAAAAAATAATTAAGTTTTCAGCAGGCCTTTATAAATATTAAGCGTCTGCTCGGCCATGGCTGGCACAGTTAGTTCAGCTTTGGCTTTTTCATACAGAGGGCTAAAGTCATTTTGTGCATCCGGCTTAAGTGCAGCTTGAATTGCGCTTGCTAAGCCTTCTGCATCTCCAATTTCTGCTAGATATCGTTCTGGCAGCCACTCGATCACACCATTCACTTTAGTTGAAGCCATAACTTTATCGGCCTGTAAAGCCTCTACCATGACGAGTGGAAAACCTTCACGGTCAGAAGATAAAACTACAACATCTGCCAACTGGACCAGATCACGTGCATCAGTTCTAAACCCAAGAAAAGCGACCCGATGTTGCATGTTTAATTCACTGACTTGTTTCTCTAAACTTGCTCTAAGTGAACCATCGCCTACAATCCATAAATTGGCATCGATATGTTGCAGCGATTCAATCAATAAACTGATATTTTTTACTGGTTCTAGACGTCCAATACACATGACAACTTTTTTGCTAGGGTCTAGCTCAGCAAAATCTTTTTGAATCGATTGAAGTAATTTTTCTTTATTTTCAGCTGTAAGAGCAGGTTGAGGATAAACCCCATTGTAAACCACATGTGCTTTAGACTCGGGAATCCCTTGTGTGAGTGCTTGGCTCACCGCAATAACGGCATCACCTGCTAAATAGGCAGATTTATTCTTTTTAGTGCCATGTACTGTCGTTACAAATTTAGGGCCAGATAAAAATGGCTTAATTCGGGCAATCAGCTCAGCCGCCTTTCCCGCTTGCGCATGAACAATAGCAGGTTGAATTTGTTGGATCAGATGTTTAAGCTGCAAAAGTAAAAAAATATTCCAGCGGCTACGTGCAAAATCGACAGCATGAAAATGTACCTGTTGGCTAAACTTGTCTACATAGCAAGGATGTGCAATCACGTGCACTTCATGGTTCAAAGCAAGCTCATTAATCAAATTAAAAGTATGCTGCTCTAAACCACCAATTCCGCCGCTCGTTGCCAATACCTGAACAATTTTCATAGCTTGCCTACTTATTTTTTATCTTTGTTCATAGTCTGTTCAAATAGTTTGGCTTCTTTTAGAAACGCATAAAACGCGTTAATCATACTATTTACGAAACCACGCCAACCATTTAAGAAACTACGGCGAATAAAATAAGACTTCATAAAAGTCACTGGCATCACCAAAACCAATTTTGCAACGCTTGGAGACTTTCCTTTTTGGAATTTCTCTAATGCTTTTAAATTGGAATATTGGTTATTTTTTTCGACTTTAACAAAAATGCTCGACTCGCCATAATGATAAATATCATGTTGAGCGCGCTGAGATTCACCATCCACAATCACATTTTCATGGACTTTATTGGCAAGGTCGTAAAGTCCTTTAGACTTGCGAAAAAAACGCACTTTTGCATGCTTTTTAGTATGTTTGCTGTTGGGAACACCTAAGAACACATCATTAATCGGTGTGATTAATGCATCAAGCTTGTTCTGTTGAATGGTCTCAACGATCTCTTGTTTTAACTCGTTAGATAAGACTTCATCACCATCTAAATTAAGTACCCAATCATTTCGGCATTTTGCTAAAGCCAAACTTTTTTGCCCTGCATAACCTTGCCAATCTTGATGAGAAATTTGCGTATTTTCAAAGCGCTGTGCAATTTCATAGGTGTTGTCAGTACTGCCAGAGTCTAAAATAATAACTTCATCAAACTCACTGACACTTTGCAAAGTTCGCTCTAACCAAGCGCCACAATTTAAAGTGACAATATAGACACTACATGGAATTTTATTCATAACTTATAACGTCCTTTAGCAAGGGCGATACGCATCTGTAAAGCATTCATGGCACCATGCGTGCTGACACGTGGAATATTAAATTGATTAACTGGTTCGTACGCTTCGATTTTTTTACGAGTTGATACGGCGTTTTTAAAGCCAATCTCTTGCGCCATTTTCTGGTGCTTTTCGTTAAATCGACCAAATGGATAAGCAAAGCTAGAGCATTTTCCAACTAATGCTTCGACATCTTTTTTAGATTGAAGCATTTCATCATAAGCGGTTTGATCGTCAAGCTTCAGTAAGTTCACATGGTGTTGCGTGTGCGCACCAAATTCAATCAAACCAGAATTCGCCATTTCATGGATTTGCTCATGAGTTAGCTTTTCAATTCCTTCAATTTGCGTAGCCAAATAAATGGTTGCCTTTGCATTATATTTTTTAAGTAATGGATAGGCATATAGATAATTATCCATAAATCCATCATCAAAACTTAAAGCAACAACGTTCTTTTGACCACGATATTGTTCAAGCTCAGAGACAAAGCAAAAAGTAGCTTTTTTACGCGTCAACAACTGTAAGAGTTGTTCAAACTTTTCAGGAGGCATATTCATGCCAGAAGCCGCATCTTTAGGGGTCACCTGATGCAGCATGACAATACGTGGTAGTTTACTCGAACGAAACGGAAGCCAAAATGTATAATTACCCAGCACATATAATAGTGCAGCAAGTGCTAGCAGGCCTACCGCAACGTACAAAAACCACATCATGCATACACCTCATGTGACCATTCATAATTTTCTGAAAGGGGCTGCTTAAATGTCACTTCAACCATAAATTGGGTGATGCGCTTAGCATTGAAAGATTTGCGTGTTTTCTCCCATCCCTCTTTCGCTATTTTTTTAGCTTGCTCTGGATTCTGATCAAAGAATTGTATCTTTTTGGCCAAATCGAACTGATCATCAAAGTAAACCACTTCCTGTTCGGTGTAGAGCTTCTCAAAGCCCGGAATTCTTGGGCTAAAGGTGAGTAAACCATTACCGGTCAGTTGTACAATACGGTCAGAACTATACAAGGTTACATCATTACGGCGTGAGTAATTGAGTCCCATTTTTGTCTCAGACAGAACCTTATAATAACCTTTACCGTAAACACCCGGCTGTTCAAAGCAACCATAATATTGATAGTTCACATGGCCTTGTTTCAATGCATCTGCCAAATCTTTTAAGAACTTCTCACGCTCAGGTTCTTTATAAACCACGCCACAGAAAATAAAAGTCTTGTCTGTGTTAGCGTTTGAAAATTGTTGTAGCGTTTCTACATTACGGTGACCAACATTTGGCAAATAGGCGACGCTTAAATGAGGCTGCTTTAATTTTTGTAGATATTCGCCACCTGTTGTGCAGAAAATAGCATCTAGATAAGGCGAAAATGCTTTTACGAAATCGAGTTTGCTTTCGAGATAAAGCGGGTCAACATACCAAAATGCAATTTTAGTATTTGGATAAGATTCTTTAATCTGTCTAAGGACATCGGGACTCATTAAATCACTATGCCCGATGAGTACCAGATCAGGTTCAATATTATTAACGACTTTTAGTACTTCTTTATTGGCCCAATTGGCACCCAGTTTTTTTGTTTTAAAAATGGTTCCCATGCGAGCCATGTCACGAAAACTAAAGTCATAAACGAAATGGCCATTTTCAATTAATCCGGCAGAAATTTTACGGTCTGTGCAGTAAAAATGGGCGCCTTGTTTATTAAAGCCAAAATTCGCAATATGCAATATTTTCATTTATTTACTCAAAATAAAAAATTTAATTTTTCGCTAAAAGGTATGTTGCCACACGGTCTGCTTCTTTAAAAGCATAAGGTTGTGGTAACTGTACAACACAAGTCTGCTGTGAAATTAACTTTGATTCTAACATTTGATCAACTGAGTAGGTAATGCGGTCGTCTTTCAAACGGTCCATCGCCATTACCCCTACTCGACAACCCGCAGTAAGCGCCTCAAATATCATAGATACGCTATCTTCTGTCACCCAAACAGCTTCTGCTTTTTGCATTTCTTCAAAAATCCAGCCTTGAGGTGTTTGCTCAACCGGAAATATTTGCAAATGCTCGGCAAAGCTTTGCTGTCTTAAAATATCGATAAATCCTGCTGGCGTTCGGCGTGAAGTCGTTAGAATAATTTCAGCGTCTGGATTATTCTTAACAATTTTTTGAACACTTCCTAATACTTTTTCTTGGTTCCATTGATGTCGTTTAGATGAGCCACCTAAGGCTATTAAAATTCTGGCTGCTTGATGGCGATTTTCATTACGAATTGGATTTAATGCGCCACGCGTGACAATTACATGGCTATCGGCATGGATGCCATCATGTTCTGGAATAACAGCATAATCAAAACAAACCACAGGTAAGTTAGGCTTCATCAAAATAATAGTTTTAGCTTTTCTAAAAATTTTACCGAGTAACCAGACCCGAAAATGAGTGTGACTTCCCACTCCAAATATAAAATCGGGGGCTTGTTGAAATAAGGAGTTTTTTGAAGAGAAAAGTACCTGAATTAAAGAAATAATAGGTAAATCAGAAATGAGGATTTCTTCAAAAGTTGTATCTGCCCGTTGTCTTTGCATCGCCTGAAACAAGCCTAATGCTTGTGAGCGATGTCCTGCCTTACCATCAGAGACATAGACAATATGCATAAAAGCTCCATAAGCCAAAAATAAAAAGGCGAAACCAAAGTTCGCCTTTTTATGTTAACGGATTAACTTATTTTACGTAAGTTAACCAGTGTTCATATTTCGGATTTCTACCTTGAACTGCATCAAAGTAAGTCTTTTGAATTTCAGTAGTAATTGGGCCACGGCCACCTGCACCAATTGGACGGTCATCGTATTCACGAATTGGTGTTACTTCCGCAGCAGTACCTGTGAAGAATGCTTCGTCTGCAATGTAGAATTCATCACGTGTAATACGACGCTCAACAACTTGATAACCAAGATCTCTCGCAATTGTCATGACAGTTTGGCGTGTAATACCATCAAGCGCACCACCAGCGATATCTGGAGTATGTAAAACGCCATCTTTAATTAAGAATACGTTTTCACCAGAACCTTGGCATACATAACCTTGTGGGTCCATTAACATAGCTTCATCGTAACCAGAATGTGCAACTTCTTGGTGAGCAAGAATTGACAACGTATAGTTACCAGATGCTTTTGCTTTACACATGGTCACGTTTGGATGATGGTGAGTAAACGATGAAGTTTTAACGCGAATACCATTCGCCATTGCTTCATCACCAAGGTATGCGCCCCACGCCCATGCTGCAACTGCGGCATGAATCGTGTTATTTGTTGCTGCAATACCAAGTTTTTCTGAACCGATCCAAATAAGCGGACGTAAATAGCAAGAAGCTAATTTATTTTCACGAACAACATCGATTTGTGCTTGTTCAAGCGTGGCTTGATCATACGGCACTTTCATTTGATAAATTTTTGCTGAATTTAACAAACGTTTTGTGTGGTCTTGAAGACGGAAAATGGCAGTACCTTTAGGCGTTTCATAAGCACGAACACCCTCAAATACGCCCATACTGTAGTGTAATGTATGGGTTAAAACGTGAATCTTTGCATCACGCCAATCAATTAATTTTCCATCTTGCCAAATAAAACCATCACGATCAGCCAAATTCATGGAACACTCCAAATTGTTATAAAATCATTCACTATCCAACTCAACCGAAGCGGTTGGGTCTATTAATCTTTGCCATAAATTGCAAACGACCGCACGGGTACTACGCCAGTCCGCTGCGCTGACTTGCATGGATTGATTTGCAAGGGCTAAACGGTGGCTTTCGGCACGTTCACTAAGATAGGCTCGAATTAATGCTGTGGCATCTTCACTGGATAAGCAGTCTGCTTTAGCAGCATCTTCTAATATTCTTACATTATCAGAATAATGGGCGAGATCGGGTTTCGTCCCGCTCCATGCAAGTACAGCATACTGTGCCATAAATTCGATATCGACGATACCACCTGCGTCCTGTTTTAAATGAAAAATACCATGTTTTTTTTGTTCAGAAGATGAACCTAGGTGGTCTTTCATTTTCTGACGCATTTTCAACACTTCTTCACGAACATAAGCCTCATCTCTAGATTGAGTCAATATCTCGCGGCGAAATATTTCAAATTTCTGGCAAAGCACCTCATCGCCAGCAATAGAACGTGCTCGAACTAATGCCTGATGCTCCCAAAGCCATGCACTTTTCAACTGATAGTGTTCGTAGGCCTTAAGACTTGTCACCAATAAACCCGCCTCACCTGAAGGTCTTAACCGCGTATCAATTTCATAGACACGGCCATCAAGCGTTTGAGTGGTCATGAGTGACATAAACTTTTGAGCAACACGCATGGCAAACTCAAAGCCAGTAATAGACTTAGTTCCATCCGTATCTGCTTGCTCATCTAGATAATGAATAAAGACAAGGTCCAAGTCAGAACCATAGCCAAGCTCAATTCCACCTACCTTGCCATAACCAATGACAGCAAAGGCTTTGTAGTCGAGAGAGCAACGTTTTCCATCGACATCACATGGGTAACCATGACGCTTTGCTACAGTCTGATAAGCTAAATGGAGGGTTGCGTTTACACTCACTTCAGCAATATCAGTTAACGCATCGGATACTTTCATTAGTGGGCTTTCAGCTAACACATCGCTTGCAGCGACAGTGAGTACATTGCTCTTTTTAAACAGGCGAAGTGCTCGCATTTGGTCTTCAACCTGATCAATTTCAATACGAAGCAACTGCTGACGCAAAGAGTCTTCTAAGTCTTTGCGTTTTGGCAACTCGAAATCCATCGATAAAAATTCATCAAGCAGTACTGGATATTGTGTTAGCTCTTCACAAATCCATGGACTTACGGTCGCCATTTTAACCAAGCGTTGCAATGCGCCTTTACTTTCAATCAGCATGACTAAGTACACGGTTCGGCGCATGACTGATTCAATCAGCGGCATTAAGCGCAAAAGTGCAGTTTGAGGTTGTTCTGACTGTAAAATCACTTCAATTAAATGAGGCCAGAATGTTTTTAAACGCTGGACAGCATTTGAAGGTAATTTTTTGAGTGCGTGACCGTGCCAGAATTCATGAATCAGATTTTTCGCATTGTCATCCAACACCTCATCTAACTGCTGCTCTAACTGTCCAAAGTTTTCAGTTGCGGCATTTGAACTTGTATCTTCAATGAGCTGCTTAAATTGAACTTTTACTTTCTGGCGTTTCTCGTTTAAAACATCAATAAATTCATTCCAGCTTGCAAAACCCAAGGTATCTATAATGCGTTGTCTTAGGTCAATTTCTTCTGGCAATAGCTGAGTTTGCTGATCGTTGAGAGCTTGAATCGCATGTTCAACACGGCGTAAAAACAGGTAGGAATCTTCAAGTTCTAAAACGGCTTGTCTTTCTAACAAACCTGCTTCGCCAATGTGCTCAAGGCTAACTAAACACTGGCGGTCTTGCAGCTCACGTTTAGAGCCGCCGTAAATCAGCTGGAATACCTGAACAATAAACTCAATTTCGCGAATACCACCCGCCCCAAGTTTAATATCATCCTCGATATGACGGCGTAGAACTTCACGCTCAATCATCGCTTTCATATCGCGCATAGCAGCAAAGGCGGTGTAATCGACATAACGACGGAAAACAAAAGGACGTGTCATTTCTAACAAGTCTTGCCCTTCTTTATCTCCAGTTACAACACGTGCCTTGATCCATGCATAGCGCTCCCACTCACGGCCATGCTGACTTAAATATTTTTCCAAAGCTGCATGACTAATCGCCAATGCCGAGCCATCCCCCCAAGGACGCAAGCGCATGTCTACTCGAAACACAAAACCATCTGCGGTAATGTGCTCAAGCAAATAAATGAGTTTTTGTCCCCATAAAATACAAAACTGCTGTACATCAATGCATTTACGACCATTGGTTTCGCCTTGTTCATCAAAGGCAAAAATTAGATCAATATCGCTCGAGAGATTAAGCTCTTGTGCACCGAGCTTACCCATGGCAACGACAATCAAATCTTGAACTTTGCCAGAGTAACCCACAGGTTCACCGTGTTTTGCTATGAGTGCCACACGTGCAAAAGCCTTTGCCGCACAAATGCTGGCATCGGCAAAATCAGAAAGTTCACGAGTAAGTGTGACAACATCGGTAAGCTGATTGGCATCTTGCCAGATCCAGCGAAACATTAAACGACCACGCAAAATACGAAGTGCGCGCATCCAAGATGTTTCGTCACCAATTCTATCTAATGTGGTTTGTACAAATTGGTAAATTTGATCAGTTGAGAGCGGTGCAGTAAATTGATCTATTTGGTAATCTTGTTCTAAAACAGCCTGATGCAGGCCTAAAACTTGTTCCGCATACTGACTAGCACGCAATGTTTTTTGTAACTGCTCCGCATTCATATAAAAAGCTCTTTTCCTCGTACTCTCTTTTTAGTTATAGCAGTTCGAGTAGTGGTAGGAAAAGGGATTAGACTAATTTTGCTTCCGATGATGATTGATATTCGATATGAGCATCATGACTTTCTTGAGCCGAAGGTAATAAAACTTTAAATGTGGTTCCAACACCCTCTTTGGAACTGACATTAATTTTCCCCTGATTAATCTCGACAAAACGTTTACACAAGCTCAAACCTAAACCCGCACCTTTTTCACCTGCTGTACCTTTAAAGCTGGCCGTAATACGTGGATGGAACAAATTCGCCATTTGTTGCTTGGTCATACCGAGACCTGTGTCTCGAACTGTTATTTCAATATTTTCGCCAGCTTGTTTGGCTTCAATAAAGACTTTGCCCGAACCATCAACATCTGTAAATTTCAGCGCGTTTGACACCAAGTTTTGAATCACTGAGGTCATCATATTGATATCAGCATAGATTTTTAAATCTTCTGGTACAGCATTCACCAATTCAATATTTTTCTTTAAAGCTAAGGTATATAAAACATCAAAAACGATATTACTGACTTGTCTAAGGTTAAAGTTAATCGGGTGATAAACAAAACGCCCACCCTCAGCCATCGCCCATGTCAGTAAGCTTTCGAGCAAGTTATAGGTCGATTGCGAAGTGTCATATAGATAGTCTGCAATGTTTTGAATGCTCGATTCATCTAAAGTTTCACGCTCTTTGGCGAGTACTTCTGAAAAACCTAGCAGACCATGAAATGGCGCTCGAAGATCATGTGAAATGATTGAAAAGAATTTCGTTTTACTTGAGTTAATCGCGACTTGTTGCTCATAGAGTTCGTTTAACTCTTCATAGTTAAACTTCAACTCGACCTGTTGCATAAAAGTAGAACAGTAATCGAGCAATAACTGGATGTTTTCATCTTCAAATGTTGTTGCATCGTCATCAAAAAAAACGGCGAAGCCCATAGAGGTTTTATCAGGGTGTAGAAGATGCACGGCCAATGCCCTGCTGCACTCGATGTTTAGTTCTTTTAAATAGTTGGTTAAGTTTTGATAAGAAGGATGTGAGTGATTAATGATCTGTTGTTTAGCAAAGCACTGTTTTAAATGTTTTGAAGGTTTAAACGAAATGGCGGTCATACCATCTGGGCAACGATGCCAAAAGTAAGGTTCTTGATTAAAAGTCAATAAGGCTTTTTTACACTTCAAAAGACGAAGACTAAACCGGAAAAATTGCTCGATATAGTTCTGCTCGGCATTTAATCCAAGCAAAAGCGATATTCTACAAGCACTTAACTGCTCAATCTGGTTTAGTTCTAAATGTTGGAATGTCATTGCCCGCCTCACAGATTTTGTCGTTTTTGGTCGGAACCGCTCTTAAAAGAAATGTACTTATAATCATTATGATCTACTACAAACTTTAACACAGTACATTAAAAGAGCAACTTTCTTTTCAAAATAGAAATGTGAAGTTTCAATTAAAGGTTTTTAGATACACAAAGTGGGTATGTTTGAGGAAAATACAACAAATGTTTGAAGGTGGAGAGTTGTACGATGTTAGAAATGCGAGTTCAGAATAGCCGTAAAAAGTTAGTCAAAAAATTTATTTGCATGAAGGCTTAGGGTCTGTTTTAGACTTTAATAAAGTTCATTTTTGAATTTGGCTCAATGGATTTATCTGGCTTAGTTATAGTGTGCATGGACACCATATATCTGCACACCATTCTCCTCTTTTAATTTTCACTACAATGAATAGATAAACCACGCCTAAATGCGTGGCTATTTACTATTGAGTTGCTACATTCCTCAATAGTTAGATTAAGTACTATCTTTTTTGGAACTATTCTCAGTCTTATTCAAATTATTCCCCCCAGCTGATATTTGCTCAATTGCTTTAATTGCAATTGCGCTTATATTGGCAGGAAGGTCATTAAATTTTTCACTTGTACTATTATCAATCACACCAGCATCTTTCCCAAAATAATCAGGTATTAGATCTTTATGAATCTTACTTCTCTCCTCTTCATTAAGATGGTTAATAAACGGACGCAAAGATGCGAGTTTTAGATGCATATTTTCACTATGTCGCCAATGAATATATGATCTATAAGCTATACGGCTTGTATATATTAGAGATAAAAACAATAAAATAGAAATTACTAAACATAATATTAAATAATATAATGCATTTGTTTGAACTAATTTTATTTTCTCAATATTTAAATTTTTAGTAGTTTCAGCAAAACTTTGAGGATTTACATAATTTGAATAATAACCACTAAGTCCGAACCATGCTAAACCTATTGCAAAAATAATAATAAGAAGACTCAGCGATGTCATAGCTAAATAGGTATTTCTCTCCCAAATAGATTTTTCAAAATAAAACTTGGATATTTCACTTTGAGTTTTATTTAAAATTAAACTTTTATAATTTTCTATATCACCAAAAAGATTAGACAATTCTCTTTGTGACTCCTGAACTGACTTAGACAATTCTTCAATATTCTTTTTTTCATTACTTTCATATTGTATTTTATATTCATTAATCATTAAATTAAAATTACTAACTAAAGCATTAGTTTTATCTTTTAAGTAAATATCATTTAATTGCAAGTGAGTAATTATTTGCTCTTTTATTTTTCCATCACTAACTCCAACATCTTTTTTTAATTTTATTATATCATCTTCTAATCTTCTTATTTTACTTAGATAAAAACTATTAGCATTACTAGAGTTTATATCGAAGAAACCTGTGTTAAATTCACTTCCTCTATAAGGAAGAATATCTCTTAAAAAATGATAAAAACTAGGCCTACCTTGTGTTTTTTGGATAAATTTTTTAAAGCCCTCACTACCATTATTTAGAATAAATTTTTCAAAAAAATCATTAAAAATGTATATAAAATACTCAAAAATAGAGTTTTTATTTTTAAAGTCTGCAAGCAAAATTAATTTTTCTTTTAAAGCATCTAACGGGAAGAAGAAATCTTCAAGCATCCCCTCATCACCATAAATAAGATTATCCAAATCATGTATAAATTCATGTAAATTAAAAAAGAAATTTTTCGGGGAAACAAAAACCTCTGTTTTACTATAAACTGATTCCCATCTATAATTTTCATCCTGTATCTTTAAAGAAATTTCATTTATCAACGATGCAATATCATTAAATATATTTAATTTTTTCAAATCATTATCTGTAAAAACCATACTCTACCCACAAATTAAAAAACTGTACAGAATTTCCAGCTATTACTTCTTTAAATTTTTAATTGCTTCAGTAGTAGCTTTAATCATTTCAGTTGTACTTTTCATTTGGTCAGAAATTAAATTACTCATGTCTTTATGTGCTGCACCATCAACTTCACGCCCAAAATATTTAAGTGCAAGTTCTTTACGCACACTGGCCGCTTCTTCTGTAGGAATGCTTTCCATAAAACTTGGGTAAGCTTGTAGCTCAACTTGTGTTTGATAATTTTGATCAGCTAATCTTTGATAATGAGCGGATTGTTTTAAACAAGTAACTTATTAGAGTAATACCTACTAATAGAAGGGATACTTTTACAGCCCAAAACTCAATAGTTGAGAAAAGATGAGGTACTAATTCTTGTTTAAGTGTTAATAGACCTACTGATAAAAATAGTACTATTGCTAAACCCCAATAAAAATATGATCTATAACTTTTTTCTAATTCACGATATTTAGTAACAGCCTTATCATAAATATTCTCCGTCCGAGCATTATCAGCAATATTTCTTAATCTTCTGAAACTTACCAACTCATCATTAACACGAGCCATTACGTCTTCTAAGAATGGAGGTATTGTTTTATTAACTGCTTCATAGAGTTTATGAAATTGTTTTGCTACATCAAGTAAAGATGTAATACCATGCTTAATTCTATTGACTAATACTTCTTCTGATTGTTTATTTTCGAACTCTAGTTCCGCTGTAGATCCAAAAGGATCATTTAAAAAGTTTAATTGCTTAACAGCCGTTCTGGATTTATCAGCTGTCTCCACATTTTTTAATTTTAATAAATCATCAAAATTATCAATTAAGTATTGAGTTTGGGTAATAAATAAATTTAGGAATTTTCCAATATTCTGATCTAAATTGAAATCACCAATTAGAACTAAAACAGTTTCTAAATTGTTTTTAACAAACTCCTGATCATCACTTATAAGAATAGAGCTGTTTAAGACACGATGTTTTATTAATTGTTCAATATTATTTTTTATCCTATCTCGAACTTCTGCTAAATCTTTGCTTCGTTGAATATCTTCAGGACTACTTATTATCTTTGAAACTTTAACCACCCTAGCCCACCACAAAAATTATTATAAAGTCTTGATGCGTAATAGTATCTAAGCTTCTCCAAACTTTCCACAATAAAAATTAGACCAACAAAAAACCCCTAAGCCGTTAGCTTAGGGGTTTTCGTAGAATCTTACGATTCTGAATATGGTCCCGAGGGTCGGACTCGAACCGACACGTCATCTCTGACAGCGGATTTTGAGTCCGCCGCGTCTACCAATTTCACCACCTCGGGAGAGGAAGTATGTTTGTGTTGCGTATATTAGCGCGTTTGTAAAACTTGTCAAACCCTAAGTGAATATTATCGTTCACTTTTAGACCACTTAAACATTTTTCATGATTTAAGCCAGAAGCACAGCCATAAAAAAGCGAAAAAGTTTATACTAGGCGCAATTTTTGCGGTGTTTTTTCTAAATATGCAACTGTCTGACTTTTCCTTTGAATTACCTGATGAACTTATTGCACGTTACCCTCTCGAATCACGTAGTGCTTCACGGTTGTTGCACTTAGACTCAAAGGGCCAATATCACGATCACATGTTCACAGACATTATCGATCTGTTCGAAGAAGGTGATCTGTTAGTGCTCAATGACACAAAAGTCATGAAAGCACGACTTAAAGGAAAACGTTCTACAGGCGGTGCTATCGAGATTTTGGTTGAGCGCATGCTGAACCACACCACAGCGTATTGTCATATTAAATCGAGCAACTCGCCTAAAGCAGGTGCTGAGCTTTATGTCGGTGCAGATAATATTCCTGTAATTGTTCGTGGTCGTCACGAAAATTTATTTGTGGTTGAGTTTTCACAGCCAATCTTGCCTGTCCTTGAGCAATATGGTCAGTTACCTATTCCGCCTTACTTTAACCGTGAAGCAGAAGAAATTGACACCGAACGTTATCAAACGGTTTTTCATAATCCTGAAAAAATTGCCAGTGTTGCCGCACCCACTGCAAGCTTACATTTTGATGAAGAATTATTAGAAAAGTTAGAACAAAAAAATGTTCAAAAAACTTTTGTGACTTTACATGTTGGGGCTGGCACATTTATGCCAGTTCGAACTGATGACATTACCAACCATATCATGCACAGTGAATGGTGTGATGTACCTCAAGAAACAATTGATTTAATTTTGGCGACTAAAGCACGCGGAAATAAAGTGATTGCCATAGGTACAACTGCAACACGTGCTTTAGAAAGTGCAGCTCAAGCTCATGGCGGTAAAATCGCGGCTTGGACTGGCGACACACAAATCTTTATCTATCCGGGCTACCAGTTCTGCATCGTAGACCGTTTAATTACCAACTTCCATTTACCAGAATCTACCCTGCTTATGTTGGTGTCAGCTCTTTCAAATCGAGACAACATTTTAGCTGCCTACGAACATGCTGTTAAAAGCCGCTATCGTTTCTTTAGTTATGGCGATGCAATGCTGATTGATAAATTAGAAGTTTAAAAAAATTAAGGTTGGGTTAAACCACACTGGTGAATTAAAAGGTTTAACCCAGCCCAGATATTTACAATAAAAAATCATGAATTTAACCCTGTGTGTTGCAGAAATTTATAGATAAAACTCAAGCATCAATTTTTTGAAGACAATTTCTTAATTTAAAAGCATTTAGTATTTATCTCTTTCAATTTAAAAGATAATCTAGAAATAGCTCTTTATCATAATCAACTCATTACCTCCATGCCAATCGATACCGTACAAGAAGCTCTTCATATAAGACGTAAAAAAAATACACAGGTTTTCCGCAATATTGCTCGACTTTGGGATGCTGGACAAAAATCTCATTCAGCCCAAGATCTTTTAGATGCTTTACATCCGTGGCGTGAAGATCACAACCTTCGCTTTTTTAATGTGCTCCCCTACTTACTCGCAATTTGCAGCATCACAATATTGGCCTTTGGCTATTTTCTTCATCCGCATATTCAATATATTTGGAGCTTTTTAGGTGCCTTTTTAACGGGTTTTTTAGCGTATTTACTCTATCAATCTCAAGAACCCTTAACACAAGTCATTCGTTATCTAGAACAGCGCATGGTGATATTGCGTTATGGTTTACAATTTCAGCAGTTGCCAGCCTATCTTCCCATTCATGCTCAGCCAGTTTTAGTTCTGAGCAAATTAAAGCAGTATTTCCCACTGTTTAACCGAGGGACTGAATCTAACGAAATTACCCATTATGCTTCTGTCACATGGAACGATGGCGTAACAGAACATCAAGTCTTGCTGTTTCAATATCATTACGTTAATGAAATACCAATTATTCAAGATCAAAGTAGCGATAAAAAAATTATAAAAGAAATTCATAAAGACCTATGGGGCGCTTTTATATTTGAAATGCCTGCCCTAGGTATTGCTGTCAGCAATCAGCGTTCTCGTTTTTTTACTCCCTACAGCAGTAAATGGCAAAGTAGTGATATTTTAATTAACCAAGAACTTAATGTTTTTGGGGTTAATCAACATCAGTTAGCCAAAGAAGTCAGCCCAAGCTTAACTTTAAAATTACATGATTTTTTTCAGTACTTTACAGGTGATTTAATTTATCATCATGAAGAACAAATTTTGTGTTATCTGGGCGAGCAAAATCTTTTTCACACCACCAGTAAGCAAAGTGAAATTCATGATGTTTCAGCATTGCGTGGGCACTTGCGTACCATGACCATGCCGCAATATGAAAAATTTCAGCAATTAATGTTGAACTTAATTAAATAAATCTCTCGTATTACTTAATTGTCGACTCATAAAAATGAGAAGTTAAAAAGTAAACTGAGGGAATAACAATAAGGAACTAACCATGACTGGTTTATTTATTTTCTTGGGGATTTTTGTTGTACTGATTGTCTGGGGCGTTCACATCCGCAATACCATCGTACGTTATTTTAACGCGACCAAACGTGCTTGGGCTGAGGTTACCAATTTCGAGCGTCAAAAAGTCAAAACTTTAGAAGCGCTTGAGACAACACTGAATCAATATACTCAGTTTGAAAAATCGACATTAGAAAAAGTCACCGAACTACGTCAGCAAATTCTTAATTTAAATGTGAATAACACTGATATTTCTCAGCTACAGCAAATTGAAAAAATGAGCCAAGAACTGATTCGAAGCTTAAATGTGGTTGTTGAAAATTATCCTGAGCTTAAAGCCGACTCACTCTATAGCAAGATGATGGACGACATTCAGGAACAAAACGAAAATGTGGGTGCGGCTATTACCATTTTTAACCGTAATGTCGAGCTGTTCAACAACCAGATTGAAGTATTCCCTAACAATCTCATCAATACATTAACTTTATCTAAGAAAGCTATTCGTCCTTTTAAGGATAATCTTGTTAATGCAAATTTTGACTATAAACCTAATTTTTAATAGGAAAAAAACAGCCCCTAACCTGTCGGAAATTTTATCTATTTTATAGCCAGCTACATTTAGTAGTAGAACTACATCGCAGAATCAAGGAAAATAGCTCTCTTTTTAGCAGCGAACTGTTTCTTCGCCTCTGCTCGTGTTCAGGATTTTTAGATGAAGTTTGAAAAATTAGGTCAGTCGGGGCGCGCCCGTCGTGGTCGTTTAACTTTAGAGCATGGTGTTGTTGAAACACCTGTTTTTATGCCAGTGGGGACTTACGGCACAGTCAAAGGTATGTTACCGCGTGATATCGAAGACATTCAGGCACAAATTATTTTAGGAAATACCTTCCATTTATATTTGCGTCCGGGTCTTGAAGTGATTAAAGAACACGGCGGTTTGCATAACTTTATTAAATGGGATAAGCCAATTTTGACTGACTCTGGCGGTTTCCAGGTTTTTAGTCTTGGCGCAATGCGCAAAATCAAAGAGGAAGGTGTTACTTTCCGCTCACCGATTGATGGTTCAAAAGTATTTTTATCACCTGAAATTTCTATGGAAATTCAGCAGGTTTTGAACTCTGACATCGTCATGATTTTTGATGAATGTACACCTTATCCTGCAACGCATGAAGAAGCACAAAAATCATTGCAGCTTTCTTTACGCTGGGCAAAACGTTGTAAAACCCATCATCATGATGAGCTTAAAAATAAGAACGCATTATTTGGCATTATTCAAGGTGGTATGTATGAAGACTTACGTGATGAGTCTTTAAATGGTCTTCTTGAAATCGGATTTGATGGGTATGCGATTGGCGGTTTATCTGTAGGTGAACCTAAAGATGAGATGATCAAGGTTTTAGATTATCTACCAAGCAAAATGCCACAAGATAAACCGCGTTACTTGATGGGTGTTGGTAAACCGGAAGATATCGTTGAAGCGGTGCGCCGCGGTGTCGATATGTTCGACTGTGTAATGCCAACCCGTAATGCGCGAAACGGTCATTATTTTGTCACTGATGGTCTGGTACGTATTCGTAATAGTAAATATCGCCATGACCAGAGCCCGCTCGATCCACATTGCGATTGCTACACTTGTAAAAACTTTACCCGTGCTTATCTATTCCATCTTGAAAAATGTGGAGAGATGTTAGCGTCTATGCTCGGTACCATTCATAACTTACGTTATTACCAACGTTTAACTGAAGGTATGCGTGATGCATTAGAGAATGGCACATTTGACGAATTTGTTCAGGACTTTTATGCCCGTCGTGGTTTAGAAGTTCCACTATGTCCGGTTGATGAATAAGCCCGATTTGCGCTCAACCTCAAGACAAGGTAAATTGCAAAACGAATTAGGATTATGTCAGGTATCTGACTCATATTTTTAACTTTAGGAAATCAAAATGAGCTTTTTAATTTCTGCTGCACATGCAGCACCGGCAGCTGGCCCAACTACAGGTATTTTGCCAAACATCTTGATGATTGTCGTATTCGTTGCAATCTTTTATTTCTTAATTTGGCGCCCTCAAGCAAAACGTGCTAAAGAGCACCGTTCTTTAATCGAGAGCTTAGGTGTAGGTAGTGAAGTTGTGTTCGCTGGTGGTTTAATGGGCAAAGTGACCAAAATTGAAGGTGACTATGCAGTTGTTGAACTTAGCCGTGGTGTAGAAGTAAAAATTCAGCGTGCCAGCGTAATTTCAGTATTACCTGAAGGCACTCTAAATAACCTTTAATCATAAAACAGTCGTGCTTTAGCACGACTTTTTCATTTAAGAAGAAAGCGAATGCGTTACCCTGCATGGAAATATTTACTGATTCTGGTTGTTCTGGTAATCAGTACATTATACGCACTGCCTAGTCTATATCCGGATGAGCCCGCCGTTCAAATTTCCGGTGCCAAAGCTGGCACCCAAATTGATCAAAGTGTGGTGCAAAAAGCAGAGCAAATTTTAAAAACAGCAAACATTGCAAGTCACGATAATACTTTTACAAATAATGCTGCCCTATTGCGTGTCAGCTCTTCTGAAGCGCAGTTGAAAGCAAAAGAAGTATTACGCCGTGACTTAGGTGATCAATATGTTGTCGCCCTAAACCTTGCACCAACCACACCGGAATGGTTGCAAAAGATTGGGGCTAAACCAATGAAACTTGGTTTGGACTTACGTGGTGGTGTCCACTTCTTGCTTGAAGTAGATATGGACAAAGCCGTTGCCCAACGTATGGAAACCTCTGCCACCGATTTGCGTCGTCAGTTCCGTGAAAACAAGATCAAATTTAATAGTCTTGCATTAACCAATAATGTGATCACTGTTCAATTTGCTGACAATGCTGACCGTGATGCAGCAATGGATTTTTTACGTCGTAATGGGAATGAATATACCCAACAGGCATTAGCAAGCTCTACAGGTTCTACTTTAAAGCTTTCTTATACTGATGTACGTCGCCAAGAAATTCAGTCATATGCGGTGAATCAAAACTTAACAACATTACGTAATCGTATTAACGAACTTGGTGTTGCAGAAGCATTGGTACAAAGTCAGGGTAGCAACCGTATTGTCGTTGAATTACCGGGCGTTCAAGATACAGCTGAAGCGAAACGTGTTTTAGGCCGTACTGCAAACCTCGAATTCCGTTTGGTTTCTGACGCAAATGATCAATATATTGACCCATATACAGGTAAATATAATGGTCAACCTTTACCTCCGGGCACAGAAGTTTTTGCTTATGAGTCTTTAGATAGCGGTCGTCAACTTTTGTTGCAACGTAACCGTATCTTGACGGGTGAGCGTGTTCAAAATGCAAGTTCTGGCTTTAGCCAAGACTCTGGTGGTGCCGAAGTAAATATTACTCTCGACAGTGCTGGCGGTAAGCTTATGTCCGATGCAACTCGTAATGCTGTTGGTAAACGCATGGCGGTATTATTCATCGAAAATAAGCAAAAAATTACTTATGTCACAGATCCTAAAACTGGTGCACAAACAGAAGTTCGTACTCCATACACTGAATCTGTAGTCATCAATGCTGCAACAGTTCAGGCCGTTTTAGGTTCAACTTTCCGTATTACCGGTTTAAGTTCTCCTCAAGAAGCATCAGAACTTGCATTAATGCTACGTGCAGGTGCTTTGGCTGCGCCAATGTATTTTGTTGAAGAACGTGTAGTTGGTCCAAGCCTTGGTCAAGAAAACATTGATAAGGGCGTATTATCAACTCAAATCGGCTTCTTGCTTGTTGCAATCTGGATGGTGGTTTTCTTCCGTCTATTCGGTTTAATCGCTAACTTTGCACTCGTTGTTAACTTGGCAATGATTTTAACGGTTATGTCATGGATTGGGGCTTCCCTCACCTTACCAGGTATTGCGGGTATCGTTATTACTATTGGTATGGCCGTCGATGCGAACGTATTGATATGTGAGCGTATTCGAGAAGAAATGCTCTGGGGTGCATCGCCCAAACAGGCCATTGTGGCCGGTTATGATCGAGCCTACAACACCATTTTTGACTCGAACTTAACGACGTTCCTCGTTGCATTCATTTTGTTTGCAATTGGTACAGGCCCGATCAAAGGTTTCGCCGTAACATTAATGATTGGTATCGTGTGTTCGATGTTTACTGCAATCACAGTGACTCGCGCAATTGTACAACTCATTTATGGTAAACGCCGTAATTTGAAAAAGTTGAGCATTTAAGGAGATCGATGATGACTAAAGTGACTCAACAAGATTCAAAACAATATGGACGTCCGGATGATGCAAAAATCATCCCGTTCATGAAGATTGCCAAACCTGCGGCAATTTTCTCGATCCTTATTACGTTAGCGAGTATTTTCTTTATTGTAACTAAAGGTCTTAACCTCGGTTTGGACTTTACAGGTGGTGTTTCAGCTGAGCTTAACTACGCTCAACCAGCAAATCAGTCTGAAGTTATTCAGGCACTCGATAAAGCTGGCTTTAAAGATGCTGTAGTACAGACACTTGGTAGCAATAAAGACTTACTTGTACGCATGCCTGTACAAGAAGTTAAGGTTGAAGACCTTAATAACGCGATTACTAAGGCTGTACAGTTGCCAAACAATGCCGCAGAAGTTCACAAAGTGGACTCTGTAGGTGGTCAAGTTGGTAACGAGCTCTATGTTCGTTCTGCTGGTGCAGTTGCACTTGCACTTATCTTAATGTTGATTTACGTGACGATCCGTTTCGAGTTTAAACTCGCGATGGGTGCCGTGATGTCTTTATTCCACGACATCATCATTATTATTGGTGCTTTTGCATTATTCCAGTGGCCATTTGACCTTACGGTTTTAGCTGCGGTACTTGCTGTCATTGGCTTCTCGCTTAACGATAACATTGTAGTGTCAGACCGTATCCGTGAAAATTTCCGTAAAATTCGCGGAGCGACTCCTCGTGAAATCATCGATATTGCTTTAACCGAAACTTTACGTCGTACCATTCATACATCAATGACCTTATTGCTTGTCGTTCTAGCAATGATGTTCTTAGGTGGTGATGGTCTACACTGGTTCGCTGTTGCAATGTTTGTTGGTGTCTTTGTTGGTACTTACTCTTCAATTTATATCGGTACAGCTTTTGCCTTATGGCGTGGTCTTAACCGTCAGGACTTCATCGTTCAGGTTAAACCTGAATTTGAAGATGAAATTCCTTAAGTTGGATAAAGTAAGACATATAAAAAAACCGCGATTAATTCGCGGTTTTTTATTTAAAACATATTATTTACGGCGCAATGCATCCGAAATTGCTTCAACCAACTGTTGCGAAATTTCTTGTTTAGATGCTTTCTCTAACTCACGCTTTTTCATGTGATAGTTTTCAGCAAAGAAAACCGTCATCGCATTTTCATCAGAAGCAAAACCAATATCTGCACGTGACACATCGTTACATGCAATCATATCTAGTTTTTTAGCGACCAGTTTCCCTGCCGCATATTCTTCAACATTTTGTGTTTCGGCTGCAAAGCCCACCATAAATGGACGCTTTTCCTGACCCGCAATGGTTGCCACAATATCTGGATTTTTCACAAGGGAAACATTCAACTCATCCCCTGCCTTCTTAATTTTATGCTCGGCAACTTCTGCTACGCGATAGTCTGCGACTGCGGCAGTTGCAATGAAGATATCACAGCCTGTTTCTAACGAGTTCATGCTGATATCTAACATTTGTCTTGCAGAGGCAACATTTACTCTTTTTACACCATTCGGTGTATCTAAACTTACAGGTCCAGCAATTAACGTCACTTGTGCACCAGCAGCGTAACAAGCAGCAGCTAAAGCAAAGCCCATTTTACCAGTACTGTGGTTCGAGATATAACGAACAGGGTCAATCGCTTCACGTGTTGGCCCAGCGGTAATCACAACTCGCTTTCCAGCCAACAAGCCAAATTTTTCAGCGATTGCACGTTGAGCCTGATGGAAATAGCCAGCGACTTGCCTTGCAATTTCTTCTGGCTCTGGCATACGGCCTAAACCGACATCACCACATGCCTGCTCACCCGCATCCGGCATAATCACATGCACGCCATCTTCGACCAAGGTTTGTAAATTTCGTTGCGTTGCTTTGGCCGCCCACATTTGCTGGTTCATGGCAGGTGCAACCCAGACAGGAGATTTTGTTGCCAAAAACACTGTACTGAGCAAGTCATCTGCTAAACCATGCGCAAATTTTGCCAAAGTATCGCAACTTGCAGGCGCAACCAGTAATAAATCAGCCCAACGCGCTAATTCAATATGTCCCATCCCAGCTTCAGCCGCAGGGTCTAAAAGTTCAGTATGAACGGGATTACCAGAAAGAGCCTGAAACGTTAGTGGAGTAATAAATGCCTGAGCACCATGTGTCATGACCACACGCACGTCAAAGCCATAATCTTTAAGGCGACGGACTAAAATGGCACTTTTATAGGCAGCAATTCCGCCAGTGACAGCTAAAACAATGTTTTTATGAGGAATAACACTTAGATCAAAGCTCACGAACAGGATACCTTACTGTTGCAGTGGCGCTCACAATAGCATTAAATACGCGCAGACCCAAGATTGATTGGGCAAACAAAATAAAATTTTAAACGAATTATGCTGGGGAATATGAATACTTCTATTAAAAATTGGCCCGAACAAGAACGGCCAAGAGAACGGTTATTACAACAAGGTCCGCAAAGTCTATCAGATGCAGAGTTACTCGCGATTTTTCTTCGCTCAGGTTCACGACAACATTCAGCAGTCGAATTATCACGGTTACTCATTCAGCACTTTGGTAGCCTAAATGCAGTATTTGATTCATCGTTAAGTGAGTTAACTCAATTTAATGGAATTGGAGCAACAAAATATTCACAATTATTGGCAGTTAAAGAGCTCGGGCGGCGTTATCTCGATCATCACTTTCAGAAAAATAATATCAGCCTTCACACGTCTGATTTAGTCTTGGATTATTTGCGCTACGAATTAAAAGGCGAAAAACAAGAAGTCTTTGCAGTGCTGTGTCTAGATCCAGAATTAAGAAAGCTCCATTTTAAAAAGTTATTTTTTGGGTCAGTTCAACATTGTGCGGTTTCAGTCAATCAAACCCTACGCTACGCCCTACAACAACATGCTTGCCAGCTCGTTATTGCACACAATCATCCCTTTGGTTCAGCGCAGCCTTCTGCTGAAGATATTACCTTAACTCAGCAACTGGAACATGCCTGTCAGCTTGTCGAAATACGCCTCTTGGATCATTTTATTATCTCACCAGAAGGAAGCTTTTCATTTGCTGAACAACAACTGCTCAACCCAACAATAATATCAGTTCAATGATATTGACAAAGGGGCACTAAGCCTAGAAGATCAAAGCAAAAATAGTGACGTTAAAAATAAAATGATTGTTCGTGAGCAGCCTAGTATTTTCAAAGTATTATTCTCTTGGCGAGGGACAATTTTACCCAAAATTTTACCCTCTCTAGGGGTCGTTATGCTGATTTCGGCAATCATTGGGGGCGTAGAATATATCAATCTTTATCGCTTTCCAGAGATTCCTTTGGTTGGCTTTACCCTTATTGGCGTCGTACTTTCTATTTTCTTAGGATTTAAAAATACTGCATGTTATGACCGTTGGTGGGAAGCCCGAAAATTATGGGGCGTTTTAATTGCAACTTCACGCCATTTTGACCGTGACTGCCGAATTTTGACTCAAGCCCGCCGTGAACGTGTGATTCAGCATGTGATTGTTTTTGCTAACGTGTTACGAGATCGTTTACGCCGTCAGACAGCGAACCCAACTGAGTTAATACAAACCAGCGGCATGAGCCAGCAAGCACTCACCCAGCTCTATCAGCAAAATAATGCCCCTCAGTACACACTTAGCCTCATTCACTGGGAATTATTGCAAGCGCTTAAAGAAGGTGAAATCTCAGACATCATCTATGCACAGATGAATAAAAATGTTGCAGATTTAAGCGTTGTGCAAACAGGCTGTGACCGAATCGCCAATACACCTATTCCATTTGCCTATTCAGTTTTGCTCAATCGCACTGTCTATTTTTTCTGTTTTATGTTGCCATTTAGTCTTGGTTCATTGCTTGGGTTAGCAACACCTTTACTGGTGGGAATTTTGGCATATACATTTTTAGGACTTGATGCACTCAGCTCTGAAATTGAAGAGCCTTTCGGTACTCAAAGTAATGATTTACCTTTAGATGCCATGGTGCGTAGTATCGAAATTGAACTTTTAGGGACTTTGGGTAAACCTACCCCACCACCAATTCAAGCTCAAGATAATAACTTGTTGTAATGTCTTAGAGAAAACGTTCCCAAACACCTTGCTGATTAGCCGTTGGTTTAGGTGTATTTCCCAGCTTAATCCATGGCATATTTTCACCATGAAAATCACTGCCAATCGATACAGCTAATTGATATTGCTCAATCATCCGATCAATCATCTGGCGAGTAGATAAAGTTTCCATCGGTGGAGGTAACTCAATTGCATCTCCACCTGAAGTTGCGAACAATTCAATTAAATATCGAACGTTAGTTGCAGATAAATCATAACGAGTCGGATGTGCTAAAACTGCCAACCCTTTACTTTCGTGAA
>Ga0207655_1000712_pt1 | contig 38225 bp, 33 predicted proteins | sample KBSM44metaG_FD_184398 | JGI IMG/M metagenome (GOLD analysis project Ga0207655, IMG submission 184398) | Miscanthus rhizosphere microbial communities from Kellogg Biological Station, Michigan, USA - KBS M4-4 metaG (SPAdes) (version 2) | ecosystem: Host-associated > Plants > Roots > Rhizosphere >...
AACTTCGTCCATCTGCGCGCCACCCAGCGCGAAGCCACGCCGGGCAGCTTCCACGAGGCGGATCATCTGGACGGCGATGTCGACATGGTGGCGATTATCAAAGCCATTTTGACCGAAGAACAGACTCGCCGCCGCGCGGGAGATCTGCGCCCTATTCCGATGCGCCCGGACCACGGCCACCAGATGCTCGACGACCTGCACAAAAAGACCAATCCGGGTTATTCGGCCATTGGCCGTTTGCGCGGTTTAGCCGAGTTGCGCGGCGTGGAGCGCGCCCTGAAACAAACTCTGTTCGCTGATTAATCATAAAAAATGGCTCCTGAGGCGAACTGCCCAAGGAGCCATTCCTTCCAACCTGTTTAGCGCATTACTCGCCCCAGGTTCTTTCCAGCACGTTAATCCAGTTCTGATGAGCAATCTTGGCAATCAGCGGCTCGCCGTACTCCGATTTACGCATCGCCTCAATCAACACCGGCAGCCCGCTGACGTCACGCATGAAGGGAGCCATCGGCGCGCCGTCGAAGTCTGAACCAAAGCCCACGTGATCCTCACCGAGTTTTTCCACCAGATAATCCAGATGGCGCAAATAGTCCTCGGTTCCGGTGTCCGGGCTGTTTTTGCCGTCTTCGCGCAGGAACGGCGTGGCGAAGTTCACGCCGACAAAGCCTTGCGTTTCTTTGATGGCGGCAAGCTGTTTGTCCGTCAGGTTGCGAGACTGGGCGCACAGCGCAAAGGCGTTGGAGTGGCTGGCCACCAGCGGCGCGTCGGAGAATTTTGCCACGTCCCAGAAGCCCTGCTCATTGAGGTGCGACAAATCAATCAAAATGCGTTTGCGGTTACAAGCTTGCACCAGTTTCACGCCTAAATCGGTCAAGCCAGGACCGAAATCTGGCGAGGTATTGAATTTGAAAGGCACGCCGTGGCCGAATATATTCGGGCGGCTCCACACCGGGCCGAGCGTTCGCAGGCCCATTTCATACAACACGTCGAGAGTATAAAGGTCAGGATCGATGCCCTCCGCGCCCTCAATGTGCATCACCACCGCCAGCGCCTTACTCGCCAGCGCCCCGCGAATATCGGCGGCGCTGCGGCAAATTTTCACCGCGCCCTGCGACTGCTGCTCAATACGCAGCAGGAAAGCCATCATGGCGAGAGTGGTGTCGCGGGCCGATTCAAACGACGGCGTCGGGGAAAAATCAGGATGTTTTTGAGTACCTTCCAGCAAAAAACGCGCGTCAATTTGCGGATCCGGCACGCTTGCTGCATCAAAACGGGGGGATGGCACCCACGCGGCGAACAGGCCACCGGCAAAACCGGCCTGCTGGCAGCGAGGTAAATCCATCTGGCCGCTGGCCGGGCCTTGGAGAAAAGCCTGCTCGGGGTTTTGGCGATGCTGCTCCCACAGTTGCAGTAAAACGTCATTATGGCCGTCAAAAACGGGGATAAGCGTTTGCGTTCCGCGTTCGGTGTTATTCATAAAAGGGTCTACTCTGGTTAATTATGAAAAAAGCATAACGGCATTTATCGGCGCTAAAAACGACCGGCTAAGCACATTTTCATCTTAGGATTTCAATGAGATGCATAAAGATGGCTTCAAAAGCCTGTCTCTCATTAAAACCATCGGCTCGCTCACAAGTCAAGGCCAGCATTACGCACCTTTGAGCCAGAATTGTGGCGCAAAATGGTGTTGAAATGAGCTGGCTTCTGGGAGAAGTGAGTAACAATGACGGAGTGGCAGCATCGCTCCCTATCACACATGACTATTAGACAAGGGGAACAGCAATGACATTCACCCTACGCGAACCACGGACGCCTTTGCAGTGGGACGCGGCGCTGGAAACAGCGAAAAAAATCACCGGCCAATGGGACTCTGCAGGAGCCCCCGGCGGGGCTATCAGCCTGTTTACGCGTGATGAAATCAAAGGCAGTGCTACGGGCGGATTGGCGAATCTCAGCACGGGAGAGCCTTTCACCCTCGACAACGTGGTGCGCTATGCCTCAATAACCAAGCATATTTTTGCTACTTTGGCTCTGTTTCGTAGCCATGCTGGGTTATCGCTGCAAGACACTTTGGGGCAGCATCTGCCCGCGTTAAAAGCCCCGATGGCTGACGTGACCATTGGTCAGGCGCTAGACATGACCGGCGGTTTGCCCGATGTGCGTGAAACCCTGTCGCTGCTGGGGGTGTCGGTCTACAGCGCCACTGAGCCGCAGCCTATCTTAGATTTTCTTGCTCAGGACGGCGCACTGAATTTCCCCGCCGGTTCTGAGATTTCCTACTCTAATACGGGCTACCGTCTGGTTGAAGCCATCCTCAAGAGTAAAGGCATTCTCTTTAACGATCTGCTGCGTGAACACATCGCCGCGCCGCTGGATATCGCCCTGCACGCCCCTGAAACCTGGTTTGACGTGGTTCCCGGCTTAACGCCCGGCTATTGGCGCGACGGCGACAACTGGAAAACCGCCAGCGCTGGCCTGCATCTTTCCGCCTCCGGCAGCGTTACCGGCAGCCTGCGATCGCTGACCACTTGGTTGCAAAGCCTGCTGGCGAATCAGGGTCCGGGCGAACAAGTGCTGGAGAAACTCACCCAGCCGCGCTATTTGCAAGACGGCACGCCAAGCGCCTATGGTTTGGGCATCTCCTCGACGCAGGTCGGCGTGCATAAAGTCTTTGGCCACGGCGGCTCGCACGCCGGATATAAAACCTACTTCTTACTGCATCCACAACTGGACGTTGGCGTGGCGATGGTGTCGAACCGCGAAGATACACAAGCCTTCGGCTGCGCGTTTGAAGTGATGTCCGCCCTGCTCGGCGCGCCGCTTCCACCGCGCAGTCAGTCTATTCCCGACGGCGTTTACGCCAGCATTGCCGAGCCCTATTGGCTCGAAGTTAAGCAAGGGGTGGCCAATTATCTCGGCGCGAGCGAGAAGCTCTATCAGGGCGCGGATGAAAACGAAGCCATTTCGCTCTCCGCCCATATGCCCATGCGGCTGCGCTGGGACGGCAAAACGCTGCAAGGCGAAATGGGCCATGCGACGCGTTATTTTGTGCCCGCGACGCCAACCCAGTGTTTATCAATGGTTCAGGGGCGCTGGTTCCATCCGCAATCTCAGGCCGCCTTTGATATAGAAGATGATTATCTGCTGATGGGCATCGGCCCACTGCGCGCCAAAGGCAAGCTGAAGTCGATTGGGCTGGGTCGGTTATTGGTGGAAATGCCCGATGGTCCTTGGCTGAAAACCTTCTGCCTCTATTTCCAAGGCTACAATGTGCAGCTGATTGCCAACCGCAGCCGGGTGCTGAATTTCCGCCGCGATGAGTGTCGGGCGCGCTGGCAGCCGTCAGAGTAATTTGGCCTGAGCTACAAAGAGAAAAGCCTTCCACGTGGAAGGCTTTTTTATTGCTGAACAAAGGGTTAATCAAAGGCGGCGCTGTGGAAATCAATCTCCCACTGCAACACCTGACCATACAGCACCGACAGATGCTGGCGCTGCTCCTCGCTCAGCGTGGCGGCGCAGCTGTCCAGCTCCGCCTTCAGCCAGCTTGCCTGATCGATAAAGGTCTTTTCGGCATGCATCACCACCCAATCTTTCACTTCAGGGTCAGCAATGGCGGACTGGCTAACGCGGGTACACCAGTGGTAATACATCCACTCTGCGCCGAACATCAGGGTGAGGATCTCGGCGTAACTGCCGTTTTGCGCGGTGCGCAGCATCCCCTGACTAAAGCGCGAGACGTCCGGCGCACTGCGCTGATAGTCCGACGGCGTCACGTGGCGCTTCTCCATCACTCTTTCGAAATAGGCAATTTGCTCATTTGCCAGCGCGTCGAGCACGCCAATCAACCAGCGCTGATGGCGGATATCCGGCGCTTTGATTACCGCATAGGAAAATATGCCAATGGCCGTCGCCACGAAATCCCCTTCATACACCAGATATTGATTGAACACCTTGGCAGGCAGGCTGCCGTCTTCAATGCCGGTGACAAAAGGATGGTATTGCATGGCGTGCCAGACCTCCTGATGCTCCTCAAGCAGCCAATCGGTAAACGAATTCTGACTTTTTCCCATTGCGGTAGACATATTAGTCCTCCAGTTCAGCGCGAGCGATAGACATGAAGTGTTTAACTCGCTCCAATTCAACCTGATTCCACCACACGCCGCCAAACTTCAGCGTGCTGGCAACAATCACCCCCTGCGTACGCTGTAAAATAGCGCAAATATTGTCCGGCGTAACGCCTGAACCCACCAGCAGAGGCAGCTCGGTGGCCGAGCGGATTTCGTCGATCTCTTCCATGGTGGCGCTGTCGCCGGTGCGCTGGCCGGTGGCAATCACGCCGTCAGCTAAGAAGAAGTCAACGTCGCGGGTTAATTCTGGGATTGAACGGTCGGCCACAATGGCGTGACTGCCGTGTTTCACGTGGCTGTCGGCGAAGATTTTGATGTGCTCGGCGCGCAGCTGGGAGCGATAGCGCAGCGCGGTGGCGGCGGCGCCTTCAATAAAGCCTTCGTTGGCGATGTAGGCGTTGGCCCATTGGTTGACGCGGATGAAGTCTGCGCCACCGGCCAGCGCCGTGGCTAATGCCGGGATCGCCGCGTTGGCTAATACGTTAATGCCCAGCGGCACGCCAAACTCTTGTTTAATTCGGTCAGTGATCACCGACATAAATGCCGCTGTTTCATGACCAATGTTTTCGGGTTTAGAAAAAGGAATGTCACCGTGGTTTTCAATAATCAGCCCGTGAATGCCCCCCTTTAAATAAGCATCAGCATCTTTTAAGGCCACGTCGATTATTTTATTAATTGATTTACCCTGATAATTTGGCGAGCCGGGAAACGCTTCGCAATGTACTACACCCATTATTGCTTTAGAACGAGAAAATATTTCTTGAATCGCGCTTGGTTTTCCTGCTGATATAGATGCCATCTTCATTCACCTTCTAGGGGATTAATTATGCGTGTATTCGTCGTAGGTAATACAGGCGTTGACGAAACGTATGTAATAAATGAAATACCTGAAAAAGGCGCATCGATTCACGGCCAGAAAATAAATCAAGATCTGGGCGGAAAAGGCGCTAATCAAGCGGTTATTCTTTCACGCTGCGCGGTGAGCACTGTGCTAATTGCCGCAACCGGAAATGATAATCAGGGCCAATGGTGTCGCCAGCAATTAGCCCAAGAGTTATTAAAACTATTTCCGGAAGAATCATTAAATTGTCGCACAGACACCTCACTTATATTAAATACCGCCGACGGCGATAATTCTATTATCACCACCACCACTGCCGCTGATGCATTGTCATTAGCGGATATTGAGCTGGCATTAAATAATGCACAGCCCGGTGATGTTGTATTACAGCAGGGGAATTTCTCATTAGAGAAAACCGCCGCCGTTTTCCAGCTGGCCCGTCGCCTAAGCTTGCGGACCGTTTTCAACCCGTCGCCGGTTAAACCGGCCTTTTCACAACTCTGGCCACTGGTCGACTTACTGGTGGTCAACCGAGGAGAAGCAAGCTATTTCACCGCGTCTCATCTGCCTCCGGTGGAAGCCGCCAGCGAACTGCTGCGTGCCGGAGCTGCCGCCGTGGTGGTGACACTGGGGGCGGACGGCGTCTATTTCGCCACTGCCGACCAGCAGTTGCATGTCACCACGCCACCTTGCAAAGTGGTGGATACCACCGGCGCTGGCGACACCTTCTTGGCCGTGATGCTGGCCTCAATGCTGCGCCGCTCAGTGCCTTTCCCTCAGCCGTTAGACCTGCAACGCGCCGCGCGGGCGGCGGCGATCACCATCAGCCGCACCGGCACCTTTAGCGCATTTCCAAGCCAAACCGAACTGGTAGAAATACTTAATTCACCTCTGGCCTAGCGGCTAGCGGGTTACGCAGAAGTCACGTAACCCGCTCTTTTCTTTCTATTTTTAACGACGGTTTATGCCACTGCTTTTCATACTTTCTGAAGCTTACTGCTTAAACATTGGGCGGAAAGTATCCACGTTTGCTTTGGTGACGATAGTGGCCGGAACCTGAATAGTCTTGTCGACCGTTTTGCCATCAACTACCAGCGTATTCAGGGCTTTAACCGCCGAAACGCCCATGTTCTCAGGGTCTTGCTGCAACACCGCCGTCACATAGCCCTGATCGATACCACTCACGGCTTTAGCCGTCAGATCCCAGCCAAAGACTTTGATATCTTTCTGGCGGCCCTGGTTTTCTACTGCGGCAATCGCCCCCAGCAGAGCAGGCTCGCCGGTGGCGTAAATCGCGGTCATATCCGGGTTACCGGTGATCAGGTTTTCTGCCGCCGTCAGGGCGTCATCCTGAATATTTCGGCCATCGACCACGCCCACCACTTTGATGCCATCGTGGCCTTTGAGGGTGTCTTCAAACCCTTTTTGGCGCTGGTTTTGAATTGCGGAATTCAATGCGCCGACGATGCCCAACTTGGCTTTTCCGCCCATATTGTCTTTGACGTATTTGGTGAAGTAATTACCAATCAGCGCCCCGCCTTTATTATTATCCACGCCCACCTGCGCCTTTTGCGGCCCTTCAGGCAATACGGCGTCGATAGCAATGACCGGAATATTTTTAGCAGCAGCTTCTTTAATGGCTGGCATGATGCCGTTCACATCAATAGCATCCACCATGATCCCTTTAACACCTTGCTGAATATAGGTTTCAATCGCATCGTTTTGTGAAACTGGATTATCATTGGCGTTGAAAATAACTAACTTCGCGCCAGACTTAGTGGCCTCTTCTTGCGCACCTTTATTCATTAAATTGAAGAACAGCGCCTGTTGGTTAATTTGTACCAACGCATAGGTTGGCGCATCCGCCGCAAAGGCAGAATAACTGAACATTGAAAGAGTCAAAGTAGCGATAGCTGTGTAGGCCGCTTTTTTTAATTTCAAAGCGTTAAAAGGAGAAAGTGATTTTTTCTTTCCGGTGTTGTTCAACATAATGACATCCTCAAGATTTGGTGATGACAATGCAATAAGCTGGCGGCAACAACTTTAGAAAGCCATTGAGCAGCTGAAACCTGAACGAAAGCATATAAATATGCACACTCAGGAGAATGTTGGCGGGAGGCACACGTCAGAATGTCGATTTAACGAAACAGACCGTTCCAAACGGAGAGTATTCGCTGAAGCTGGTAATGCGGGTAAACTGTTAATTACAATTAAACGACGTCAAAAAATTGTCAAGTATAAATTTTATCTGATCCGTGGCATTGTGAGCAGCGTGTCAACTGAAGCCCTTATGTGAAGGATGAAAAGTTAATGGGAACAAAACGGGTAGTGTTGTCCGACGTCGCGAAATACGCCGGTTTGTCGAAAGCGACGGTTTCGCGTTATCTCAACAAAAGCATCTCTCTGCCCCAGCCCACGGTCGCGCGGATTGAGGAAGCCATAAAGGCGCTGGACTACCGCGCCAACAGTCTGGCCCGCAGATTGAGCAAGGGCGGCAGTGAAACCATTGGCTTGGTGCTGCCGGACATCGCCAACCCCTTCTTCGCCGAGCTGGCCGATGCCGCTGAAGAAGCGGCTTCTCTGCATAAATACAGTCTGGTGCTGTGCGTGACCCGCAACAATCTGGAGAAAGAGTGTCAGTTCATTCGCTGGCTGGACACCCGTCAGGTTGATGGCCTGCTGTTCACCACTAACCGCCCGGATAACGGCCAGCTGCGCGAGCAGTTGAAAGGCCAGCGCCACGTGGTTTTGCTGGATGAAGATGTGCCCGGCAGCACGGTACCAAAAGTCTTTTCCGACAATGTCCACGGCGGTGAACTGGCGGCCAACAAGCTAATTGCTGCCGGGCATCAGCGTATTGCCTTTGTCGGCGGACCGGATGAATTGATGAGCGTGCGCGAGCGCCACCAGGGTTTTCGTCAGGCATTAATCAACGCGGGCCTGCCCTACAGCGCGGACATGGTGCTGTATGGTGATTACAGCCGCACTTTTGGCCGCACCGCGCTGGACCAGTTGCTGGCCATGCCGCAACCGCCGACCGCCATTTTTGCCGCCAGTGACTATTTGGCCCTTGGACTGCTCGACGGCATGCGCCAGCGCGGGCTGGCCGTTCCGGCTTCACTCTCTCTGGTCGGTTTCGATGACGCCATCTACTCCGATTTGATCACTCCGCGCCTCTCCACCATTCGCCAGTCGGCAAGAGATTTAGGCCGAGTCGCGGTTGAAACGCTGATTAAGCTGTTTAACGATGAACCCGATGTCTCACAGGTGTCGAGAATTCCGGTGGAATGGATCTCGCGTGACTCGGTTGCCCCTCCGGCTCAATCTTCAGCTGAGTAGTTTTAGTGCATGAATCAGGCGCGGCTGCGCCTTTTTTGTGCAAGTTAACAACCTGCATCTGTATCGCCCACCTTGCATAATCCTCCTGAACGGATGTGAATTAGCTCTCAAATAATAAAATTTTAGCCTTTTTGTCACTTAATCATCACATTGATTCTTAATGGATTTAACATATACCCTGTTTATTTTTTGAACCCGATCACTTTTCCACTCAGAATTAACTGGCATACATTCTGCTAGATTCAAACCGGCGACACAGAGTTCCACACTCAGAATATTTTTGACCATTACGGGTGCGGGAAAAGACATCGCCGTTATTTTTGCCTTTTGGGTAAACCGGTTTACAAGGATAGAGAAATCGGAAGAGGCAAGAAGACGGCATTGTCAGCAGCGGCAGAACTTTTGCGCTGCACCCGCAAGCCCCTCACCAGTTGGAGAGCAATTATGTCTCAAGAGATGTCCAGAAACTTATCTGGTTCACCCCGGGTCGAGATGGTAAATATCACCAAAACCTATGGTTCAATCCGCTCTTTGCGCGGCGTAAACCTGAGTTTGGCACCCGGCGAAGTGCTGGGTCTGGTCGGTGATAACGGCGCGGGTAAATCCACGCTGACTAAAATTTTGGCTGGTGCCGTGGTGCCGACCGGTGGAACCCTGCGTATTGACGGTCAGGATGTCCATTTCGCTAACCCGTCTGACGCCCGCCGCTGCCACATCGAAATGGTCTATCAAGATCTCTCGCTGTGCGACACGGTCAACGTGGCGGGTAACCTGTTTATGGGCCGTGAACCTCAAACTCGCGTGTTGGGCATCCCCTTCCTCGACGAGAAAAAGATGCACGAAGAGGCCCACGAGATGCTGCAAGGCTTGGGGATCTCCATCCCTGACACTCGCCTGCTGGTGCGCAATTTGTCCGGCGGTCAGCGTCAGGCCATTGCCATCGCCCGCGCCGCCGCCTTCAACCCAAAAGTGTTGATCATGGACGAGCCTACTGCCGCACTGGCGGTCGCCGAGGTGGAAGCCGTGCTCGAACTGATTCGCCGAGTCAGTGCTCGCGGCGTCAGCGTGATCCTCATTACTCACCGTCTGCAAGATCTGTTCCTGGTTTGCGACCGCATCATGGTGATGTACGAAGGGACCAACGTTGCCGACCGGCAAATCTCCGAAACCAGCTTGTCCGACATTGTGAATTTGATTGTCGGCCAGAAGTTCGAAGCCCACTCTGCACGCGAAACCGTGCACCACTGAGCGCCGTCTGGTGAATTAAAAGGGTAAACCCATGAGTATCATAAACATGTCCAGTCCCCGACTTATTAAACAATCGGTTACCCGGCGCATGCTGCACAACCATTCGGGTGTGGTGAGCATTGCGGTGTTTTTCATCTTCTGTTGCGTGGTGTTCTCTTTCGCGACAGACAATTTCTTAAGCGGATACAACTGGTTAAACATCCTGCGCCAAAGCGCGCCGCTGCTGATTGTCGCGGCCGCCATGACGCTGGTTATCACTACCGGCGGCATTGATTTGTCGGTCGGTTCGACGCTGGCGCTGGTCGGCGCGCTTTCCGCTATCGCCTTGAATAACTGGGGACTTCCTTGGCCCGTGGTGCTGATTGGCGGGCTGGTGCTTGGCGGCCTGATTGGTGCCATCAATGGCTATTTTATCGCCTACGAGGGCATTCCAGCCTTTATTGTCACCTTGGCGACCTTGGCGGTGATTCGCGGTGTGGCGCTGTTAATCACTCAGGGCTACTCCATCCCAATTCCGGCCGATAGTCCGTTTACGCTGCTGGGCCGCGCTTGGGTGTTGGGGCTGCCGCTGCCCGCCATTCTTGGCGTGCTGGCGTTAGTTTTCGGACATGTGCTGCTCAACCATATGCGCTTTGGTCGTTATGTCACCGCCATTGGCGCTAACGCCGAAGGGGTGCGCCGCGCCGGGGTGAATACCAAATCGACCACCATGTGGGTGTATGTGATTTGCGGAATGGCGGCGGCTTTGGCCGGGATGATCATTACCGCACGTCTGGGCAGTGGCTCGTCGAATCAGGGCGAAGGCTTTGAATTACAAGTGATTGCCGCCGTGGTTCTCGGCAGCACCAGTCTGTTTGGCGGCTTCGGCACCATTATCGGCACCCTGCTTGGCGCGCTCTCCATCGCGGTTATCCAAAATGGTCTGATTCTGTCGCACATGTCGCCGTTCTATACCCAAATCGCCACGGGCTTAATCATTCTGCTGGCTATCTGGCTGAACACCCGCATTTTCAACCCGGTTCGAAGTACCAAGGGATAGCGCCATGACCTCTAAAGACGGCTTCGCAGGATCTTTATTTAGACATGCCGATCCCTTCCCGCTTGGCACGGAGAGCGGCTTTGCCATGACCGTGCTCGGCCCGCTGGCGGTGGAGAAACTGGGCGTCACCCTGATGCACGAGCATATTCTGCTCGACGCCTCGGGCAAGTGGGTGCCGCCCTGCTGCTGTAGCGAGCGACACATCGCAGAGATGCCGGTAAAAATTGAGAATCTCGGCGAGTTGCAGCTTAACCCATTGATGAGCCGAGATAATTGCCAGCTGTTTGATTCCGACCTCGCCGTGGAAGAGTTGATGAAGTTCCGCGCACTGGGCGGCGAAACCGTGGTGGATCCGACCAATATCGGTATCGGTCGCGACCCAAAAGCTTTGCAACGCATCTCAAGGCTGACCGGCTTGAACATTATCATGGGTACCGGCTTCTACCTTGAGCCGTCCCACCCTGACTATGTGAAAAGCCGTTCGCTGGAAGCGCTGACCGATCAGATTATTTATGACGTCGGCGGCTTTAGCGATAAACCCGAGGTGGTGGCCGGGCTGATTGGCGAAATTGGCGTATCGGCAGCCTTCACCGCGAATGAGGAGAAATCCTTGCGGGCGGCGGGCCGCGCCAGCGCCAAAACCGGCGTGCCGATGCAAATCCACTTGCCGGGCTGGGAGCGCTATGGCCACAAAGTGTTAGATATTCTGGCGGAAGAAGGCACCAATCTGCGTCACGTGGTGCTGTGCCACATGAACCCGAGCTTTGCGGATAAACATTATCAGCGAACGCTGGCCGAGCGCGGCGCATTTCTCGAATACGACATGATTGGCATGCCCTACTTTTATGCCGATGAAAGCGCGCAATCGCCTTCTGATGAAGACAACGCGCGGGCGATTCGTGAGCTGATTGATGACGGGTTTATCGAGCAAGTTTTGCTGTCTCAGGACGTTTTCCTCAAGACCATGCTGACCAAGTTTGGCGGCCACGGTTATGGTTACATCCTCAAGCATTTCGTGCCGCGTTTGCGTCGCCACGGCGTGACCGGTGAACAGCTGGAAACCTTGTTAATCGGCAACCCGCAGCGCGTTTTCAGTCGCTAGGCATTACCTTACGGAGCGCCAAATGGATCAAGACGTTATTGCCCTAACCCGCGCCCTGCTTGGCTTCAACACGATTAACCCGCCGGGTGACGAGGTTGAGTGCCTGAGCTGGCTGGCCAGTTTTCTGAGTGACACCGGGTTTGAGGTCAAGCTGCACGATTTCGGCGAACGGCGCTGCAACCTGATTGCTACTTTAGCAGGCTCGGCGGCGGGTAAGCCTCTGGCGTTTACCGGCCATCTCGACACCGTTCCGCTGGGAAATGCCAAGTGGAAGTTCGATCCTTTTGCCGGGGAAATAGCCGACGGCAAGCTCTACGGCAGAGGCAGCAGTGACATGAAGGCGGCCATCGCGGCCTTTATTGTCGCCTGCATTCACCGCCAAGAGGTCATTGCGCAGAGCAGCGGCGTGATGCTGATTTTGACCGGCGGAGAAGAGACGGGCTGCGATGGCGCGCGCGCCATGATCAATGACCCGAACCTCACGCTGGCCCAGCCGGGCGCGCTGATTGTTGGCGAACCCACGGATAATTACCCGATGGTCGGCCACAAAGGCGCACTCTGGCTGCGTTGCGCAACCCACGGCAAAACCGCCCACGGCGCGATGCCGGAGCTGGGGATCAATGCTATTTATCTGGCGGCGGACGCGATTGGTAAGATTCGCCATTTCGACCCCGGCCCGCCGCATCCATTAATGAAAAAGCCGACGCTGAACGTCGGCACGTTTCAGGGCGGATTAAACATTAATTCAGTGCCAGACAAGGCCAGTTTTGATGTGGACATGCGCACCGACCCAACGCTCACCCATGCAACCCTGAAATCGCGATTGCAGCAGCACTTAAGTGACGTTGTCACTATAAATACCTTGGTAGATCTTCCGGCCGTACTGACCGAGCGGCAAAACCCTTGGGTGCAGCGCGTTTTCGCCCACTGTCAGCCGCTGCATGAGACGCCGGTCGAGGCTAAAATCGTCCCCTATTTCACCGATGCCGCGCTGTTGGTTGACGCCTTGGGCAATCCGCCCTGTCTGATCCTCGGGCCGGGCGAACCCTCAATGGCTCACCAGACTGATGAGTATTGCCGGGTTTCACGACTGGAAGAGAGCGTGGGGTTATACCAGCAGATAATCGAGGACTATTATCTGCTGATCGAACATGGCGCACTATAAAGGAGGGAAACTGCTCGAGGCGTGGGTTTTAAGAATGACTCAGCAGTTGCCCTTCCAACTCCCACAACTTATGGCGAATCAGCTGCTGAAGTTTCAACGCGGCCTGTGATGCAGGCTGGTCTTTGCGGCTGAGCAAAATCACCTCAAAAGGCAGATACTCCACCACCGGCAGGATTTTCAGCTGCCCGCGATAGCGACTGGCGGTGAAGGTATCCACCACGCCGACGCCACCTCCGGCCAGCACCACATCGGCAATCACCGAATAAGTTTTAATATACAGCTGCGAACGCGGCGACAGGCCATGCTCGTGCAAAACGCGATTTAGCACCTGCCCCAAAGGGTCCTGCTGCTGCAACATTAATAACTCGTTGTCACACAGCCAGCTCAGCGAAACCGGGCCTTCCTGCGGGCTATCCAGTGGCAATAGCGCCACCATATTGGCCTGATAAACAGATTCAGCAATCAGCTCACCGGGCACCTGTTCGGCGAAAGTCAGTGCAAAATCCATCTTATATTGCAGCAGATCCTGACTTAGAGTGTTGAAGTGAGTGGTGACCAGCTCGACGCTGCCGCCGGGCGTCTGACGGCGGAAGTTGGCTAATACCGGCGCCATAATCATCTGCCCGAGAGTATGGGCCGACCCCATGCGCACGTGCTGGCCTTCCCCCTGACGCAACTGCTCGGCCAAGGCAGAAATGGTCTGAATATGGCTAAATAAAGCGTCAATTTCCGGCATGAGCCGCCGCCCTTCTGGCGTCACAATCAGCCCCTGCGGGCTGCGCTCGAACAACGCAAAGCCCAGTTGCTGCTCGGCGTGGTTGAGCACGCGGCTGACGTTGGGCTGCGACACGTTAAGTAAACGCGCCGCGCCGCTAACGCTGCCCGCCTGTAAAACCGCTTGAAAAACTTCAATGTGACGAAGACGCATGCGCCAGTGACTCCCCGCAAAATCTGATATCTGAAAGTAGCAAAAAGGCTGTCACTTGGCTGCAATATCTGTGTTCAGAAACAGTAAATTAGCCCTGATTTTTAACCCACTGCGCCACCTCTTGCATACCAAAGCGCACCGGATCGGTTGCCGGAACGCCAAACTCGGCGCTAATTTCCGCCAGCGCGGCTTTGGCCTGTTGCTCATCCACCGCCGAGGTGTTGAGGGAGAAACCGGCCAGCCGAACATTTGGACTGGTAAGCCGTGCAGCAATCAGGTTGGTTTCAACGCACTGGCGCAAGCTCGGCATGGGCATATGGGGTAAATGGCGCATATGCGGGCGGCCAAGCTCGTGGCACATCACCAGTAAATCAGCCTGCGCGCCGTGGATAAGCCCCATGCTGACGCCGGCAAACGAGGGGTGAAAAAGCGATCCCTGTCCTTCAATAATGTCCCAATGATTGTCTTGATTGGCCGGAGCTAGGGTCTCTACCGCGCCGGAGATAAAATCGGCAATCACCGCATCAATGGCAATTCCGGCTCCGGCAACCAAGATTCCGGTCTGGCCGGTGGCGCGGAAATCTGCCTGAATATCCAACTGGCGCAGCGCCGCCTCAAGGGCCAGCGAGCTGTACATCTTGCCCACCGAGCAGTCGGTGCCGACGGTCAAAATGCGTTTACCGCTGCGGGGTTTGCCCGTGCCGGTGTCTAGCGCGGGCTGCATGTGGCGCACGTCAAACAGCTGAACTTGATGCTGTTTCGCCAACTCCACCAGCTCGGGGATGTCATTCAAACCTTGATGCAGGCCATTCGCCACGTTTAAACCGGCGCGGATCGCCGCTTTGATGGTCACCAGCCAGTGCGCAGGAAGCTTGCCGCCTGAGTTGGCGGTGCCTAGCACCATGGTTTTCGCACCCTGCTGCTTAGCTGTAACCACATCCATTTCTTCCAAGCCGAGAGAAATGGAATCTTCCGCCAGACGCAGCTGGCCGATACAGGCTTCTGGTCGCCAGTGGTGAATACCGCGCGCCGTCTTCACCGCCAGCGGATCGGTCACATCACCTAAAAACAGTAAATACGGTTTGGGAATGCTTTGCATAGACGTGGTGCTCCTCAACAGGGACAGCTAATAAAGGAAAGCACGACTATTCCACGCGAGGTGCAGGCTGACGAATACTTGTTTAGTGCAGCGCTATACCCTAAGGCTATAGGCTAAGCGATTGAAGTGTAAGGTAGGAGAACTGAAGGCCAGCGAGGCAAATTCAAGACGAAAAAAAGGCAGAGCCAATGAAACTCTGCCTTTTACCATTACCATTTTCAGACACAGAAACGGGTAATAATGCTTTGAATCAACTTAGAAACGGTAAGTCAGGGCAACGGTAGTGATATCGTCGGTGTTCAGGCCCAGCTTGTTGTCGTCGTTCAGTTGGTTGATCAGGTAGTCAACATAAACGTACATGTTTTTGTTGAAGTAGTAAGTTGCGCCCACTTCGAAGTATTTGACGATGTCTGCGTCGCCGATACCGTTTTCGATATCGTGAGCTTTAGACTGTACGTAACCTACAGAAGGACGCAGGCCGTTTTCGAATTGGTACTGTGCAACGAACTCGATGCCTTTGGTTTTGTTAGCAAAACCAGATTGAGCTGCAACCGCGCCAGTCGCTGGAACGCTGATTGGAGTCTGGTTACGGGTTTCGTTGTACATCGCTGCCAGGTATACCTGGTTAGCGTCATATTTCAGACCAGTAGCCCATGCAGAAGCTTTGTCGCCTTTGCCGTAGGTAGAGTTAGTTTGGCCATTGGTACGGTCAGAAGAAGAACCCGCCAATGCTGCACCGATACCTGTGCCGCCGATGTTTTCATAATCCAATGACGCGCCGTAGCCGTCGCCATTCGCTTTACCGTCTGGACGGCTAGCGTCACCTTCGTTTTTACCCTGATATTGCAGAGCAAAGTTCAGACCTTCAACCAGACCGAAGAAGTCTTGGTTACGGTAAGTTGCCAGACCGTTAGCACGACCAACCATGAAGTTATCAGTGTAACCGGTGTCGCCGCCGTACTCAGGCATCATATCGGTGAACGCGATTGCGTCGTAAACAACGCCGTAGTTACGACCGTAGTCGAATGAACCGAAGTCTTTAACTTTCAGACCCGCGAAGCCCAGACGAGTCTTAGTGCCCTCGGTGCCTGCTGATTCAGCATGGTTAGCCTGAACGTTGTATTCCCACTGGCCGTAACCGGTCAGTTGGTCATTAATTTGAGTTTCCCCTTTAAAACCAAAACGGACATAAGTTTTGTCGCCGTCAGAACCTTTGTCATCGCTGAAGGCATGTTTGCCGTTCACGCGACCGTACAGGTCTAATTTATTGCCGTCTTTATTATAAATTTCTGCCGCATTAGCAGCTGAGGATGCAACGATTAAAGAGACCACTACGGCCAGCACACTGCGCTTCATCATTATTTTATATTCCTTGATTTTATATAAAGGATTTCTCATGCCCGCTTTTAAATATCGAGCTGTGAGTTTTTTAAATGTTTATAAATGCTTCTGTCTGTAAAACGATTCGAACCTTAGCATTAAGCACGAAAAGTTAAAATGGAAAAGTTCGGGCGATAACGTTAATTTAACGCAAAGAGTTGTAACATCATGTTTCAATGAGAGCTTCGTAAACCACTGATTATATGCGTTTTTTGCATAAAGAATTGCACCATTGCAGTGCATTGCATCCATTTGGTGCAATTTGTGTTTAGTAATGTATGTTTTATGTTAGTGAGATCACTGTTCTGTGGGAGTTGCAAGATGTTAACAGTCATTAATAAAAACACATTCGGAATAGTAGTAATGCCTTTTTATAGTGCATAGCAGGGTAACTATTTTTTGGGCTTTTGTTATATCGATTAAATAGAAAAGGTAATTCTAATTTTATGAACACTTCACGATTTGTTTAGTTTTCCTGATTAGTTAAATAATAAGTCAAATTTCGAAGATTCATTAAATTGCAATAATGAGATCTTGATTCAAATTTCAGTTAACCATTTATTAGCCACATGACCGTTTTGATGTTTTTTTATTCTTAATGCGAAAGGTAAGTAAAGAAAGTAATAAATGTAGGTATAAAAAGCGGGCCGCTTTCCCCTCTGCTGAGAGGAAAGCGGCTTTTTGCGGAGTTAAGGCTGAGGGGTTATCTGAACTGTGCGGCGTGGAGTTGAGCGTAGCGGCCCTGCTGTTCCAGCAACTGCTGATGTGTGCCCTGCTCAATGATTCCCTCTTTATCTACCACCACGATGCGATCGGCATTTTGAATGGTGGCCAGACGGTGGGCGATAACCAGCGTGGTGCGGCCCTGAGAGAGGTCGGCCAGTGATTGCTGGATCGCCTGCTCGGTGGCGGTATCCAGCGCAGAGGTCGCTTCATCAAGAATGAGGATTGGCGGGTTCTTAAGGAAGATACGCGCAATCGACAGACGCTGCTTCTGCCCGCCGGAGAGTTTAACGCCCCGCTCGCCAATCACCGTGTCCATGCCCAATGGCAAGGCATCAATCACTTCATCAAGCCTTGCCTGACGCGCCGCCTCGCGGATTTCCGCCTCAGTGGCGTTCAGCTTGCCATAGGCGATGTTCTCGCGAATGCTGCCGCCGAACAGGAATACGTCCTGCTGCACAATGCCGATATTGTTGCGCAGCGACGCCTGCGTCATATCACGAATATCAATGCCATCAATGGTGATTGAGCCGCTATCCAGCTCGTAGAAGCGCGGCAGCAGTGAGCACAACGTGGTTTTCCCCGCGCCCGACGGCCCGACAAAGGCCAGCGTCTCCCCGGCTTTAATCTCGAGATTGATGCCATTGAGGATTTTGCTAGCTGGCGTATAGCCAAACACCACGTCGCGATAGCTGATGTCGCCGTGCAGATGGTCAACCACCTGCGCATTCGGGCGATCAACGATATCCGGCGCGGTATCAATCAGTTGGGTAAAGCGTTTAAACCCGGCGATGCCTTTCGGGTAGCTTTCCAACACCGAGGTGATTTTCGCCACCGGGCGGAAGAACACTTCTACCAGCAGTAAGAAGCCGACAAAGCCGCCGTAGCTCAGTTGGCCATTCACCACATACCACGTCCCGGCGATCATCACCACAATCTGAATCAACCGTGTGCTGAGGTAACTCAGCGTCAGGCTGGCGGTCATGATGCGATAGGCTTTGAGCTTAGTTACGCGGTAGTTTTCGTTATCCGAGGCAAACAAGGTTTTCTCGTGAGCTTCGTTGGCGAAGGCTTTGACCACGCGAATGCCGCCGATACTCTCTTCAATGCGCGCGTTGAAGTTGCCCACCTGACCAAACAGGCGACGCCAGGTTTCGGTCATTTGCGCGCCGTAGCGGCTGACCAGATAGGTCATAAACGGCACAATCACGATGGTCATCAGCGCCAGCGGCAAGTGCACCGTCGCCATTAGGATAAAAGCACCGATAAAGGTCATAACCGCGATAAACAGGTCTTCCGGCCCGTGGTGCGCCACTTCCCCCACTTCCTCCAAGTCTTTGGTTACGTGGGTAATAATGTGGCCGGTCTTGGTGTTGTCGTAGTAACGGAAGGAGAGTTTCTGCAAATGGCTAAACGCCTGACGGCGCATATCGGTTTCAATCCCCACCCCCAGCGCGTGCCCCCAATAGTTCACCACCGCCATCAGCCCGGTATTAATCAAGTAAATGCCCAGCAGGCCGACGGTGGCTATCAAGATCACCACAAAGTCATGGGCTGGCAGCAGCTTGTCGATAAAGGTTTTGATTGCCATAGGAAAACCCAGCTCCAACAACCCACCGAGGATTGCGCAGCCGAAGTCGAGATAGAACAGTTTTTTATAAGGCGCGTAATAAGAGAAAAACCGGCGGAGCATCATGCATCCTCATTGGAATGGCCCGTGCGCGGGCAAGTGCGCTAGTGTAAATGAATATCGTTATCAGTGGGAGGGGGTTTTGATGCTTTGGAAAGCATCGGAAACTTTTTCAATCTTTAGAAAGATTGAGGTCAAAATTAAGGTCAAGTTCAACACCGTGGGCTCGCCGCCCACACTGGCCCAAAGGGTTTTAAACGAAACCCTTTGGAATCCTGCGTTTTTTGCTGCTGGGAGATCGAGGCTGCGCAGGGTTGGAATGGACGTGTTTCAGTGGCCGCGGCGATCGTCGCGAATTGCCGCCGCTTAGGCGGTTCCCTCGCTGCGGGATTCCAACCCGCGCAAAAGACTCGCGGTTTTCCACCTCTTGCTAGGCGTCACTTCTGAACGCGACCTTCTGGCATTTACACCGAACCTTTCCATTCAATTCGTAAAACAAATCCAAACCTCATTGAAAAGGCACGGCCGAAACGCCTCAAAACCGCAGTCAAAAATGGCGCTGAGCGAACGGTTCGAGACCAAAGGCTCGAAGCCTGAAGCGAAGGCACCGCCTAAGCGGCGACATTTTGCGGTGGATAACAGGTATAGCTGAAACATGTCCGCCCAGCGAGCGAAGCGCGCAGTAAAGAGCCGGGGAGTCTTGAGGGGCGCGGCGATAGGCGCCCCTTAAGGCCGGTGTGGCGGCAGCGCACGGTTTTGACCTCAGCGTTGAAATTGAAAACTCACTCTTTAGGCGTTTTCGCCTTCTTCTTCAATACAAACCAGCTAATCAGCCCCAAAACGCCACCAAAAATGATGAACCAAATCCCTAGGGCGAATTGTGGGGGCATTTCGCCGTTGGTGGCGTCGGGATTGCCGACGACTAAACCGTGGACCACGGCGACTATCCCGATGACGATCAGAATCAGGCTGTTGCGCAGCAGGCGGCGCGGCAGGGAGAATTGTTTTCTTTCGATAGCCATGGTGAGCATCCTTGATGAAGAGGCATTCAAATTAAAAAAGAAGGGCGCATCATAGCGCCCTTCTGTTTATTGCCACAACCCTGACTGTCAGCGGCGGTTACGCACCAACTGGTATCGGCGAGTGAGATACTCTACCGGCGCGCTCCAGATATGCACCAGTCGGCAGAACGGGAACAGCAGGAACAGCGTCATGCCCAGCACGATGTGAATGCGGAAAATCAGCGCTACGCCGTCAAGATGAGCAGATGCCCCGCCGTGGAAGGTGACCACGGCTTGCGCCCAGCCCACCAGCTTCATCATCTCGCTGCCGTCCATGTGCTGCGCGGAGAACGGAATGGTTCCGAGACCTAGCGCGCACTGCACCACCAGCAGAATAATGATCATGATATCGCCAAAGCTCGAGGTGGCGCGCACGCGGTCATTGCTCAGACGACGATAGACCAGCATCAGCCCGCCAATCAGTGTCATCACGCCACAGGCACCGCCCGCCCACATCGCCATTTGTTGCTTAACCGGCACCGGCAGAAAAGATTCGTACATCCAGTGCGGGGTCAGCATGCCGAAGGCGTGACCGGCGATAATACCGAGAATACCCACGTGGAACAGTGGCGAAGCAATGCGCAGCAGCTTCTTCTCCAGAATCTGGCTGGAGCCCGCGCGCCAGCTGTACTGGCCGTAGTCATAACGCATCCAGCTACCGACCAAAAACACCGTGCCGCAGATATAAGGATAGATATCAAACAAGAACATATTGAGGAAATTCATGGACGTGCCTCCCCAGCGTTGGCGGAATCAAGGTCAAGATATTGTGGCTGCACCGCACCGGCGAAACGCTTCTGGTGCGCGGCCTCTTCACCGCTGGCGCAGCTCTGCTCGCCGAGGAACTTGATCTGCTCCTCCTCCCACACTGCATCGAGCGCGGCAGGCGTGTCGTCCCGCGCCTCTTGTTGCAGGCTTGGGCGCACGTCTTCGCTGGCCATCTCGCTGCCAGACAGGGCAAGCAGCAGATCGAACAGCTGGGAATAAGCGCTGTTTCTCTCCTGCAAACGCGCCCCGAGCAGGGCCAGAATCGGCGCAATATCGTTTAAGCCTGAGCGCGCTTCATCTGTTGTCAGCGTGGACAAATACTCCAGATACAGCGGCAGATAGTCCGGCAGTTCGCGGCTGTCGATATCCAACCCGGCGGCGTGATATTGAGCCAGCAAATCCACCATCGCCTGCCCGCGATCCCGCGACTCGCCGTGGACATGCTCGAACAACAGCAGCGACGTCGCGCGGCCACGGTCAAACAGCCCGGTGTAGGAAGACTGTGCGTCGAGCAGATCCTGCTGGCAGAATTGGCGGATAAAGGCCGCCAGCTCGACTTGCTGCCCGCCAGTTAGCTCAGCCGCTTCGCTAATAATCTCCAGCAACTCGCCCTGACTCTCCCACAGCAGATCATCGGGATAGTCGAGCAGCAAACCTAGAATGCGTAGACTGTTCATTGATCACCTCGCGAGGTTTTGGCGCTCACATCAATGGCGTCAATACGTTTGCTGTTGAACAGATTGAATTTGGTGTCGCTGCCGTGGCAGCCATCGCCGAAGCTGAAACCGCAGCCTTTGGCCTCTGGGAAGGCTTCACGCGCCTGCTCCCGATGGCTGGAAGGCACCACGAAACGGTCCTCGTAGTTGGCAATCGCCAGATAGCGGTACATCTCCTGCGCCTGCGCTTCGCTCAAGCCCACCTGCTCCAGCGCGCTGGTATCCACCACGCCATCGACGGATTCGGCGCGTTTGAAGTGGCGCATCGCCAACATGCGTTTCAGGGCCAGCAGCACCGGCGCGGTATCTCCGGCAGTCAGCAGATTGGCCAGATATTGCACAGGAATACGCAGGCTTTCGACATCAGGCAGCACGCCGGTATGCGGCAATGCGCCCGCGTCGGCGGCAGACTGAATTGGCGACAGCGGCGGCACGTACCAGACCATTGGCAAGGTGCGATATTCAGGGTGCAGCGGTAGCGCCAGCTTCCACTCCATCGCCATTTTGTACACCGGAGACTGGCGCGCCGCGTCCATAACGGACAGCGGGATGCCGTCTTTTTCGGCCTGAGCAATCACTTCCGGGTCATTCGGATTGAGGAAGATGCTCATCTGGCTTTCATACAAGTCTTTCTCGTTTTCCACCGACGCGGCCTGCTCGATGCGGTCGGCGTCATACAGCACCACGCCAAGGTAGCGAATACGCCCGACGCAGGTTTCGGAGCAGACGGTCGGCTGTCCGGCTTCAATGCGCGGGTAGCAGAAAATGCATTTTTCCGACTTGCCGCTCTTCCAGTTGAAGTAGATTTTCTTGTACGGACAGCCGGTCAGGCACATGCGCCAGCCGCGGCATTTATCTTGGTCGATCAGCACAATGCCGTCTTCGCCGCGTTTATAAATCGCCCCGCTCGGGCAGGTCGCCACGCAGGCCGGGTTGAGGCAGTGTTCGCACAACCGTGGCAGGTAAGCCATAAAGGTGTTTTCGAACTCGCCATACATCTCTTTCTGCATGTTTTCGAAGTTTTGATCGGCAGAGCGTTTGCTGAACTCGGTACCTAAATCGTCTTCCCAGTTCGGGCCGCCGACGATTTTGTTCATGCGTTTGCCGGTTAGCAGCGAGCGCGGACGCGCCACGGGCTGGTGTTTGCCCTCTTTGGCGGTGTGCAGATGCTGATAGTCGAAATCGAAAGGCTCGTAGTAATCATCGATTTCGGGCATGTGCGGGTTAGCAAAGATTTTATGCAGCAGGTTGGCTTTGTTCCCCATGCGCGGCTGCAATTTGCCGTTGATTTTGCGGATCCAGCCGCCCTTCCATTTCTGCTGATTTTCCCAGTCGTGCGGATAACCCAGCCCCGGCTTGGTTTCCACATTATTAAACCAGGCGTACTCCATGCCTTCACGGCTGGTCCAGACGTTTTTACAGGTCACGGAACAGGTGTGGCAGCCAATGCATTTGTCGAGATTCAGCACCATGCCGACTTGTGAGCGAATTTTCATTTGGCTTTCTCCTGCGCAACCGCGCCCTGCACGTAGTCGTTACCTTCGTCGTCTAACCAGTCAATACGGTTCATTTTGCGCACAATCACGAACTCATCGCGGTTCGAGCCGACGGTACCGTAATAGTTGAAGCCGTAAGAGAGCTGCGCGTAGCCGCCAATCATATGGGTCGGTTTCGGGCAGACGCGGGTCACTGAGTTGTGAATACCGCCGCGCTGCTGGCTGATTTCAGAACCCGGAATGTTCACGATGCGTTCCTGCGCGTGGTACATCATGGTCATCCCCGCCGGTACGCGCTGGCTGACCACCGCGCGGGCGCTCAGCGAGCCGTTGGCGTTGAAGGCTTCAATCCAGTCGTTATCTTCAATGCCTAGCTGGGTGGCGTCTTCTTCACTCAGCCAGACAATCGGTCCGCCGCGACCTAAGGTCAGCATCAGCAAGTTGTCGCTGTAGGTGGAGTGAATGCCCCATTTCTGGTGCGGCGTCAGGAAGTTCAGCGCCATCTCTGGGTTGCCGTTTGGCTTGGCGTTGAGCAAAGGCTGTGCCGCGCGCGTATCAATCGGCGGGCGATAAACCAACATGCTTTCGCCGAAGGCGCGCATCCACGCATGGTCCTGATAAATCTGCTGGCGACCAGACAGCGTGCGCCAAGGGATTAGCTCGTGAACGTTGGTGTAACAGGCGTTGTAGGAAACGTGTTCATCTTCCAAACCTGACCACGTCGGGCTGGAAATGATCTTGCGCGGCTGGGCCTGAATATCGCGGAAACGAATTTTTTCGTCCTCTTTATTCAGCGCCAGATGTGTGTGGTCGATGCCGGTATTGGCACTCAGCGCCGCCCAAGCTTTCACCGCCACCTGCCCGTTGGTTTCAGGGGCCAGCGTCAGGATCACTTCCGCCGCGTCAATCGCCGTGGCAATGTTCGGGCGGCCTTTGGCTGCACCTTCGGCCTTGGTGTAGTTAAGCTTTTTCAGCAGCTCGACTTCGCTGTCGGTATTCCAGTTAATGCCTTTACCGCCATTGCCCAGTTTATCGAGCAGCGGGCCGAGGGAGGTGTAACGCTCGTAAGTGTTCGGGTAGTCGCGCTCAACCACCATCAGGTGCGGCGCGGTAACACCCGGGATCAGCTCACAGTCGCCTTTTTTCCAATCTTCGACGCCGAACGGCTGGGCCATTTCTGCCGCCGAGTCGTGCTGAATTGGCAAGGTCACCAAGTCACTTTCAACGCCTAAATGACCCACGCAGACACGGGAGAACTCTTTGGCGATGCCTTTATAAATTTCCCAATCGCTTTTTGAATCCCAAGCTGGGTCCACGGCGGCCGACAGCGGGTGAATAAACGGATGCATATCCGAGGTATTCATGTCGTCCTTTTCGTACCAAGTAGCGGTCGGTAGAACGATGTCGGAATAGAGACAAGTGCTGGACATGCGGAAATCGAGAGTCACCACCAAGTCCAGCTTGCCTTCGCCGCCCTGCGCCTGCCACTCCACTTCTTCCGGCATGATGCCGCCCTGCACGCCCAGATCTTCCCCCTGAATACCGTGTTCAGTACCCAGCAGATATTTCAGCATGTACTCGTGGCCCTTGCCGGAGGAGCCCAGCAGGTTCGAGCGCCAAACAAACAGGTTACGCGGGAAGTTTTGCGGGTTATCCGGCTGCTCGGCGGCAAAGCGCAGGCTGCCATCTTTCAGGCTTTCTACCGCGAATTCCTGCGTGGTTTTGCCCGCCTGTTTAGCCATTGCCGCCAGATTCAGCGGGTTGACACTCAGCTGTGGCGCAGAAGGCAACCAGCCCATCCGCTCAGCGCGCACGTTGAAATCAATCATGCTGCCGGTGAACTGTGATTTGTCAGCTAATGGCGAAAGCAGCTCTTGCGGCGCGACGGTTTCATAGCGCCACTGGCTGGAGTGGTTATAGAAGAAGGAGGTGCTGTTCATGTGGCGCGGCGGGCGCTGCCAGTCCAGTCCAAAGGCCAGCGGCTGCCAGCCGGTTTGCGGACGCAGCTTCTCTTGGCCGACATAGTGCGCCCAGCCGCCGCCGCTTTGACCGACGCAGCCGCAGAAGATAAGCATGTTGATCAGGCCACGGTAGTTCATGTCCATGTGATACCAGTGGTTCATACCGGCACCGACGATGATCATCGAACGTCCATGGGTCTTATGGGCGTTTTCGGCAAATTCGTGAGCAATACGCACGATATTTTGCTGGGAAACGCCGGTGATTTTTTCAGCCCACGCCGGGCTGTAAGCTTTGATTTCATCGAAGCTCTGCGCGCAGTTTTCATCATTCAGGCCGCGCTCAACGCCGTAGTTTGCCAACGTCAGGTCATAGACGCTGGCCACCAGCACGCTGCTGCCGTCAGCCAGTTGCAGGCGTTTCGCAGGCAGTTTGTGCTGCAACACTTCTTCCAGCGCCACGCTGTTGAAATGCTCGCTGACCGCGCCGCCGAAGTATGGGAAGCCGACGCTGACCACTTCGTCGTGGTTATCCAACAGGCTCAGCTTCAGGCTGACTTCCTGCTGCGCCTTGCCTTCGCGGGCTTCAAGATTCCACTGGCCTTTCTGCCCCCAGCGATAACCAATCGAGCCGAGTGGTGACACCAGCTCGCCGCTGGTTTCATCAATGGCGATGGTTTTCCACTGCGGGTTATTTTCTTGACCGAGATTATCCACCAAGTCCGAGGCGCGCAGCATGCGTCCCGCCGCGTAATAGCCCTCTTCGCGCTGCTCGAGCATTACCAGCATCGGCATGTCGGTGTAGCGACGCACGTAGTCGGTGAAATACTGGCTTGGGTTATCGAGGTGGAAAGATTTGAGGATCACGTGGCCCATCGCCAGCGCCAACGCGCTGTCGGTCCCCTGTTTCGGTGCTAGCCAGTGGTCGCAGAGCTTGGCGACTTCGGCATAGTCCGGGGTAATGGCCACGGTTTTGGTGCCTTTGTAACGCACTTCGGTGAAGAAGTGGGCGTCCGGGGTACGGGTCTGCGGGACGTTAGAACCCCAAGCGATAATATAAGAAGAGTTATACCAGTCGGCGGATTCAGGCACGTCGGTCTGCTCGCCCCAAGTCATCGGCGAAGCCGGTGGCAAGTCGCAATACCAGTCGTAGAAGCTCAGGCACACGCCGCCAATCAGCGACAGATAGCGCGCCCCGGCGGCATAAGAAACCATCGACATCGCCGGAATTGGCGAGAAGCCGATAATGCGATCCGGGCCGAAGGTTTTGGCGGTGTAGACGTTAGAGGCGGCAATCAGCTCATTCACTTCCTGCCAGCTGGAGCGCACAAAACCACCGCGCCCGCGTGCTGCTTTGTACTGTTTGGCTTTTTCCGGCTGATTGATGATAGAACCCCAAGCATCCACCGGGTCGCTGTGCTGCAACTTGGCTTCGCGCCACAGCTGGATCAGCTTTTTGCGCATCAATGGGTATTTCAGGCGGTTGGCGCTGTAGAGATACCACGAGTAGCTGGCGCCGCGCGGGCAGCCACGCGGTTCGTGGTTTGGCAGGTCAGGACGAGTGCGCGGATAGTCTGTCTGCTGGGTTTCCCAAGTGACCAGACCATTCTTGACGTAAATTTTCCAGCTACATGAACCGGTGCAGTTCACGCCGTGGGTGGAACGCACCACTTTGTCGTGCTGCCAACGGCTGCGATAACCGTCTTCCCAATCACGATTGGTGTTAAGCGTCTGGCCGTGGCCGTCAGCGAAGGGTTCAGCTAGGGTTTTAAAATAGCGAAACCGGTCAAGGAATTTGCTCATCCGGGACTCTCCTGTGCAGCCGCCTGAAGCAGGCTGTCGTTATGAATGTCGACATTGCTTTTAATATCAGGAGGGTAAACAGCCCCAGAGTGTCTCTACTTGATTGCGATCAATCCGCTGTCGTTAGGTAACTATTTATATAGCGAATAATACCCCCAAAGAGGTAATCAATGAAAATCACTTAAGCTATTGATAAATTGAAATTTAAAGTGATTTTCATCAGCTATTGGCAGCCTTAGACATGACGCAGGAAAATTAGGGGTATTCGCGATTTTGCATTGTTACAGAAATATGAAACTCGCTGTCTGCTTATTGTATTTAGACGGAATACTGGCGTAATAGGCGAATCCGTTGTCCACATGCAGAAAACCCATTTCATGCCGAGCGAAAGACCTGCCGTACTCAATTTTAATGATGAAGTGACCGGGCTGATTTATGGCTTTATTTTCCGCCCCGGCAGGCCGCCGGAGCGCGTCTCTTCACAACAGGTGCAAGAGGCTTATCAGCAAATTTGCCACAGCGAAGGCTTTATCTGGCTGCACGTCAACCTGACCCACGCGATGGCGGAAAAGTGGCTGAAAAAGCACTTCACCATTGATGAGTTATTCTTCGAAGAGATCCGCGAAGGCTCGCGCAGTACGCGGATTGAGCGACAGGGAAATAGCCTGCTGGCGGTGCTCAATGACGTGATTTTCAACCCTGAAGATAGCGTCGATGAAACCTCCACCCTGTGGGTTAGCTGCCATCCTCAACTGGTGGTCACCGCGCGCCACAAACCGGTGCGGCTGATTGAGTTGCTCTACAAACGGCTGGACTACATCAGCATCAACTCCCCCATCGAGCTGATGGTCTATCTGCTGCAAGAGCAGGAAGATTTGCTGGAAAACATCGTGCGGCGCGCCAATCTGTATGTTGATCGCATTGAAGAGTGCCTGCTCACCCATCACGTGAAGAAAAACCGCGCCAACCTTGGCCGTTTGCGCCGCATGCTGCTGCGCTTTCAGCGCCTGCTGGCACCGGAGCCAACCGCCCTTTTCCGCCTGTTAAATCGCCCACCGGCGTGGATCGCCCCCGAAGTGGTGCAGAACTTCCGCCAATTCACAGAAGAGTTTTCCGTGGTGCTCAATGACCTGATCGCCCTCACCGAGCGCATCCGGCTGCTGCAAGAAGAGATCACCTCCCGCCAGATGGAACAGAGCAACCGCACCCTCTACGTGCTAACGGTGATCACCGTATTGGCCCTGCCAATCAACATCGTGGCAGGCTTTTTCGGCATGAACGTCGGCGGCATCCCTCTCGCCAATAACCACCACGGCTTCCTGCTGTTGGTGGTGATCGTCGGCGTATTTACCCTACTCGCCGGTTGGTGGGCGTTGAGGCGACGGGATGATAGTTGAGTTAGTGGAAGCAGAGGACTGTCATCCTGCTGCACACTAGTCGTAAAGCCACTTCCCAGCCTTAGCTGATTGAATAAACATTTCTATAGTTAAGGCTTTTCTTCTTATTGATTTATGTTTCCTGCCAAGGATCCAATCCCAGAAACCTATCTCTTCATAGGGGTAATACGCATCCCAATTTATTTCATCAATCTCTACATTGAATTTCTCCATGTACTTTTCGAAAAATAAAGTGAAAAAATAAGCTTCATCCTCAATCTCTTGTAAAGGTGAATCTCTCTCTAAAATAAACATCTTCGAGCTAAAAAGAATTTTCTGGTCTGGAAACTCTTCCTTGAAAAAGGCAAAAACATTCTCTTCAATGCTCATGTTAACTCCTTGATTAAGTCTGCCAATCAACATATCCGTTATGGAACACATTAGTTGAGTTAGTGAAGTTATGTACTAACCTTCTGAAAAATAGCTTTTTTAGCCACAGGACACAGTTTCAGTACGCAGGCCAGATTACTTTCAAGACTCTTTCAATAAAGGACTCATTGACATGGCAATCCCTGCGTATTTATGGCTTAAAGATGATGGTGGCGCTGATATTAAAGGATCAGTTGATGTGCGCGACCGTGAAGGGAGTATTGAGGTCAGAGGTTTTACTCATAACTTGAGTATCCCGACGGATGTAAATACTGGCAAGTTAACGGGCACACGTGTCCATGGTGCAATGTTAGTTGAAAAGGAATTTGACACCTCCAGCCCCTATTTATATAAGGCGGTTGCGACCGGACAAACCTTAGAATCGGCAGAAATACGCTGGTATCGAATCAATGATGCCGGTTATGAAGTCGAGTACTTCAATATGCTTCTTGAGAAGGTCAGGATTGTTTCTGTTACGCCCACGATGCAAGATATAAAAGAGTGTCCGGGTACGGGACATATTGAAAGCGTACAACTACGCTATGAAAAAATAACGTGGAAATATTGTGATGGAAACGTAATTTTCTCAGACTCATGGAATGAGCGTGCCCAAGCATAAATTTTAATGGCTAAAGCCATTAATCATAAAGCCACTTACCTGTATTAACGGAGTCAGCAAACATTTTTACTGTAAGTGGTTTTTTATTTTGCTTTATTGGTTTATGAGTAAACCATTTACGGAAAAACCATTCAACCCTCCATGGGTAATAGTTATCCCAATTCATGGTCGATATATCAACATGATATATATCTGAAAACTTTTCTATAGTTTCAAACAGTTCAAACTCTTCGCAGTAAGCTTGCAAAATAGTATTTGATTCTAAGGGGATCATTTTTAAGTACCACGTTGCAAGCACAGACAGTTCTTCACGAAAGAAGTGTAGAACTTCATCTTCAGTTACCATATTTTGTCTCCTTTCCTTGCTACTTTATTGTAATGAGAGGTAGCCCTGAAGACAATTAACGCAACATCACTTGCGACCAAGGCCCAACCAAGTACTGGGACAGTTCTACCGACAAAGCCTCCCAAGTGATTTACATACATTGGCTTTAAGGTTCTGATGCTGGCATTGGTAAATGTAGGAAGACGGAACTTTAACTCAATATCGAGATATTTTCGCGCGTAGGCCGAGGCTATTGAAGTCCCTGGCGTAGCACCTTCCATTTTAGCTCTCACCCGCAAATTGGGTTGACCAATCAAGATTAAAACCATACCGGCGAGATCATTGATGCTGCCGAAATGCTCTCCTATTTCATCAAGAAGGATCCACAAATAAAGTTCCCCGGCTGAAATATTCGATATTCCTTTATAAAAATATGTCCCATTAAGTTCTTCAACCGTATCCATACTAATATCCTTATCAGTCCAAAATCTAACCCTACCTCTCCTGACAAGTGCAAACAACCTTAAATAAAGGGAGCTGATTGCTCCCTTTAGCGATTCTATTTAATTGAAACTGTAACTTTAACGACCACTATTAAAGAAAATTCTTCGCTTTATTCAATAACGCCGCTTTGGTAATCACGCCTAACAGGCGGCGGGTTTCGGCGTTTTCTAACACGGGCAAACGCTCGAGGGGGGAATCACTGAAGGTCGCCCACGCCTGCTCGTAGCTGGCGTTTTGGTACAGAGTAGTAAATTCCTGCTCGATAAAGTTATCGATGGGTTGGTCGGCTTTCAGGCTGCCGTCGATGATGCCGCTGGCCAGCACGTTGGTCGGCACCACGCCGAGGAAACGCTCTTCGCTGTCCACCATATACACGAAGCGAGTGCGCTGTTTCAGCCCTTCGCCCACCACTTCCGCCAGCGTGGAGTGCACCACCATCCGCGAGCAAGGGGTGATAAGCGACGCCACCGAGCTATTTTCAAACTCATTTTTCGCCATAAAGCGCGCATTGTGGCGAGCCAACACCGGATAGGTTCCCGCCGCTTTCAGCCGTGACGCCACCACGTAGGAGATAGCCGTCGCCAGCATCAGTGGGAACAGCAGCGAGCTGTTGAGGGTCATTTCGAACGCCATCATGATCGACATCAGCGGCGCATGGCTGGTTGCCGCCAACAGCGCACTCATGCCAATCGCAGCGTACAGCCCAATCGGGCCGGGATCGAAACCCAGCCACTGGAGGAAAGTACAGACCAGCGCGCCGCTGGCCGCGCCAATCAGTAATGAAGGCGTGAACAACCCGCCCACCGCGCCGGAGCCGACGGTGATCGCCGTCGCCACGATTTTGAGCAGCAGCACCATCCACAGCGCGGTATGCAAATCGCCGTCATTGAGAATCAAATCAATCACTTCGAATCCGTTACCCAGCACCAACGGCGACACCATCGCCACCAGCCCAACGCCCAGCCCGCCTAGCCCAAGGCGCAGAGCCGGATGGGAAATCGGCTTCATCCACTGGCGCACTTTATCAATTGAGCCAATGAACAACGGCCCGAGGGTGCCGGTCGCCACGCCAATCACCAGTACGGTCAGCAGCGCGCCGGGAGACGGGCTGAAGGTAGCCGACGAGTAGAGATACAGCGGCTCGTAGTCGGTCACCGAACGCACGGTCAGCACCGCCACCGAGGCCGAAATAAACAGCGGGATCAGCCGCTGCACCGCCGTCACGCCGAAGGCGATTTCTGCCACAAACAGCGCCCCGGCCAAGGGAGCGTGGTACACCGCCGCCAGACCGCCCGCCGCCGCCATGGCAATCAGGTCGGATTGATGCAACGCGCGTAACCGCGAGAAACGCCCGAGCAGACTGCCGCTGAGAGCAGAAAGCTGCACCATCGCGCCTTCACGCCCGATAGAGCCGCCGCTGGCGATACTGGCGAGAGAAGAAGCCGCGCGCAGCAAGGTACTGCGCAGCGGAATGCCCGGCAGGCGCTGGTCAATCACGTCGAGATAGTCCGGCATTTTGCCGTGCTTGCGTTCAACTTTCAGCGCCCACAGCAGGATAAACCCGGCAATCACCCCGCCCACCGTAGTGATAATCGGCCAGACCATTTTGGGGTATTCAAGGAAGGCTTTGGTGATATCCGTGCCGTCGGTGAACATCAGGTCGTTGATGCCGGAAATGGCGCTGCGAAAAGCGATGGTCACTAAGGCGGCGATGATCCCCGCCGGAATAGCAATCAGCAAATTAATCAAGTCGCCCTTCTGCCAGGCATCAAGCACTTTCAACGTCATAGTTCTTCCGTATGGTGGGGATAGCGGCCGGTGACGCAGAGTAGCATTTTCTCCCCCCTCACCGCACCTGCTGGCAGCACGCCACGCGGCCTTTTTCGCCCCCTTTGATGCTTCGCAAAAGATTCATATAAATGTCTTATATTTGACCACCTAGCTCACATATTGACCACTAAACCGCTTTACTAAACCGGTTTACTTTGTTATCACCTTGCTACGGAGATGTTCTAAAGAGACCCGCACCAGGGGAATTCATTCAGGAGAATATGGGTATGACTAAACGCGTGCTGTTGTTAGGTGAAAGCTGGGTCAGTTCCGCGACTCACTACAAAGGTTTTGATCAGTTCGGTAGCGTCACTTTCCATTTAGGCGCAGAGCCGCTGGTTAATGCGCTAAAAGGCAGCGAGTTTGAGCTGACCTATCTACCGGCTCATGAAGTGGTGGAAAAAATGCCCTTCGATCTTGAAAGCCTGAAAGCCTACGACGCCATTATCTTGTCGGACATTGGCGCTAACTCCCTGCTGCTGCCTCCTGCGGTCTGGCTACACAGCAAACCTATGCCTAACCGTCTGAAATTGTTGCGTCAATGGACCGAAGAAGGCGGCGGCTTAATGATGATTGGCGGCTACTTCTCCTTCCAAGGCATTGACGGCAAAGCGCGCTGGCGCAACACCCCGGTGGAAGACGTGCTGCCGGTCACCTGCCTGCCGTATGACGACCGTCTTGAAGTGCCGGAAGGCTTCTCGGCTAAAATCACCGGCGACAAAAACCACGCCATTCTGCGCGGCATTGAAGGCACATGGCCTTTGCTGCTCGGCGCTAACGAAGTGGTGCTGAAAGAAGGCGCGCAAGTGCTGGCCACCCTGCCGGACGACGAAGGCGGCCACCCTCTGTTAGTCACCGGCAGCTATGGCAAAGGGCGTTCTATCGCTTGGACGTCGGACATCGGCCCGCACTGGGTACCCGGCGAATTCATCGCATGGCCGGGCTATGACCAGCTGTGGAAGAACTGTCTGAGCTGGCTCACCCACCTCGACAATGCCTGATAGCCCAAGACTCTACGGGAGATTCGCCATGGCTCAGCCCTATGTTCAGGCCGTTAACATTACCAAGCGCTTCGGGGCGTTAACCGCCCTGCGCGACGTCAATCTGGAGATCTATCCCGGCGAAGTATTGGCCTTGTTGGGTGATAACGGCGCCGGTAAATCCACCTTTACTAAAGTGCTGGCGGGAGCCCATCCGGCCAGCGGCGGCGAATTGGTGGTGGATGGCAAAGCAGTGAGTTTTAACTCGCCGAAAGACGCCTCGGACTGCGGCATCGCCACCATTTTTCAGGAGCTGGCGCTGTCCGAAAACCTGTCTATTGCGGAAAACGTCTTCCTCGGGCGCGAGTTGAAACACTCCTTCTTAGGCATTCCTTTTCTGCGCCAGCAGGCGATGCGCTCAAAAGTCGCCGAACTGCTGCACGAACTGGAAGCCCATATTTCTGACCCGGAAGCGCCGGTTGGCAGCCTCTCCGGCGGCCAGCGGCAGGCGGTGGCTATCTGTCGCGCGCTGAACCTTAACGCCAAGCTGGTGATTATGGATGAACCGACCGCCGCGTTGGCCGTCGCTGAAACCCGCAAAGTGCTGGCTCTGACTCGCAAACTGGCGGAGCGCGGCTGCGCGGTGGTGCTTATCAGCCACAACATCGCCGACGTGTTTGAAGTCGCCGATCGCATGGTGGTGTTCCGTCGCGGCAGGAAAATTGCCGAGCGCCGACGCGCCGACACCACGCCGGAAGAGATTGTGTCGCTGATCACCGGCGCGCACCCTGAAGCACGAGCGTTCGAGGCCGCAACGGCCTGACCTGAGATCCACGACGTTGCATCACCAAACAACACAACACCAGATCCACATTACAAAACCAAAACACACAGCAGTTATCTCTCACATTCATGACAGGTGGGCTTTCTATGTTGAAAAAAATGATCAGCACCATGGTGGCATCTGCTCTTCTCGGCGCGACGGCTTTTAGCGCCTTCGCACAGGACAAACCGAAAGTGGCCTTTGTGCCGCAAATCGTCGGTATCCCCTATTTCAAAGCGATGCAGGACGGCGGCAATCGCGCGGCTAAGGCGTTTGGCGTGGATTTCATCTATTCGGGGCCGGTGGATACCAACCCGATGGACCAGCTGCAAATCGTGCAAAACCTGATTGCTCAGGGCGTTAACGCTATTTCGGTCAGCGTGCTGGATGCCTCGAGCATCGCGCCAGTGGTCGAGCAGGCCAAGGCTAAAAACATCAAGCTTTTCACCAGTGACAGCGACGCGCCGGAGAGCGGTCGCGCGGTCTATGTAGCGCAGGCCACCGACGAAGGGCTGGGCGATACCGTGATTGACGAGATGGTGAAACGCGTCGGTGACCACGCCAAGATTGGCATTGTTTCTGGCGAAGCTACCGCCTCGAACCTCAACGCGTGGATTGGCTTTATGCAGCAGCGCGTGAAAGCCAAATACCCCAACGTTACTCTGCTGAAACCGCAGTTCGCGGGCGGCACCTCCAGCCGCGCGGCACAAATTTCCGCCGACATGATTGCCGCCAACCCTGACCTGAAAGGCATTATCGCCGTCGCCTCTACCACCTGTCCGGGTGTGGCGCAGGCCATCGAAACCGCTGGCAAAATCGGCAAAGTGGTGGGTACCGGCTATTGCAGCCCGGACACCGCGCGCGCCTACCTGAAAAGCGGCTCCTTTGGCTTCTCCGTGCTGTGGGATCCGGAAAAACTCGGCTACCTCACCGTCTGGGCGGGTAAACAGCTGATCGACGGCAAAACCTTCAGCGCGGAAAACAGCGTGCCGGGGTTGGATCAGAAAGTGGCTTATGACGCGAAAACCGGCGTACTGCTGCTCGGCGCACCGGCGGTGTTTACCAAGCAAAACGTCGACCAATTCCACTTCTGATTTCTCGCGAAAACTGAATCGCAACACTGAGGGGACACTGCCGTGGCAACATCCTTCACGCCCGCCCTGAAATTCTCGGGGCGGGAGCTGACGCTGGCCTGCGTTTGTCTGGTCGCCATCGTTATTTTCAGTCTGGCATCGCCCTATTTTGCCACGCTGGATAACCTGACGACCGTGCTGCGCAACAGCACAGAATTACTTTTGATTGGGCTGGGCATGACGCTGCTGCTGGCAATGGGCGGCGTTGACGTCTCGGTCGGCGTGGTGATGGGGCTGGCGGCGATTGTCATTGGTCAATTGCTCAACGCGGGCGTTTCTCCCGGCCTGACCGCCCTTTCCGGCCCCTTGGTGGGCGCTGTGATTGGCGTTATCAGCGCGCTGGTGGTGGTGGTGGGTCGCATTCCCGCCATCGTCGGCACGCTGGGGCTGTACGGCGTCTATCGCACGGCGGTGTTTGCCCTGCTCGGCGGACAGTGGTTGTCGGGCCTGCCGGACTCGCTGACTCAGTTGGTCAGCGCACCGCTGCTTGGCCTGCCGATCACCGTCTGGGTTATCGCTCTGGCTTATGGGTTGGTCTGGCTCGCTCTGCGCCGCACGCCGTATGGCCTGCACCTGCTGGCTATCGGCAATTCGGAAGACAAAGCGCGGCTTTCCGGCATTGCGGTGACCCGCGTTCGTTTCGCCACGTTCATCATTAGCGGCCTGCTGTGCGGGCTGGCGGCCACCTTCTATGTCGGTACCTATCGCAACGTCGAAATGACTATCGGCAGCCAATTGGCGCTGGAGGCCATTGCCGCCGTGGTGCTGGGCGGAACCGGCATTATGGGCGGCCACTGTAGCCTGCTGGGCACGGTACTCGGCGTGTTCCTGCTGCGTATTTTGCAAAACGGCCTGCTGCTAATTGGCGTGCCGTCGCTGTGGCAAACCGTGGTCACCGGCGGCCTGCTGCTGCTGGTGCTCACCGCCGAAGTGCTCAGCGGCAGGTTGCGCATTCACAACATGAACCTGCGTAAAAACCGTCTTAAAGGAGAAGGAACCGCATGACTCTCACCGCGGGAGCTTCCCGCCTTTACCGTAAAAATCTGGTGCTCACTCTGCTCTGCGGGCTGTGGGTGGCGCTGGCATTAACCCTGCTGATTGGTCAGCCGTCGATTCTGTCTGGCGCGACCTTAACCAGCATCTTGCAGTTCGCCACATTGCTGGCGCTGGTGTCGCTGGGGCAAGCCTTGGTGGTGCTGGCGGGCGGCGCGGGCATTGACCTGTCGGTCGGCGGCAATGTGTCGCTGTCAGCTATTGCGGGCGTGATGGCGCTACAGGCCGGTGTTCCGGCGGTGCTGCTGCCGGTGGTGTGTCTGCTGTGCGGCTTCCTGCTCGGCGCGGTTAACGGCCTGCTGATCGCCAAGCTGAAAATCTACCCGCTGATTGTCACTCTCGGAACCTTCTACGCCTACTCGGGTCTGGCGCTGTCGCTCACCGGCGGCGCGGCTCAGTCCGGGGTTCCCGCGTGGGTCTTGCCTTGGGGGCGCGGCGTGCTGGGCGACATTCCTCTGCCATTCCTCACGCTGGTTATTCCCGCGTTTCTGATTGCCGCCCTGCTGCTGTCGTTTACCTCATGGGGACGCTGGATTTACGCCATGGGCTTTAACGAGCATTCGGCGCGACTGGTGGGCATCCCGGTCGACCGCGCGCGCATTCTGCTCTACTCGCTGTGCGGCATGCTGGCAGGTGGCGCGGGCTTTGTTTCCCTGTCGTGGCTCGGCAGCGGCAGGCCGAACGCAGGGGTGAATCTTGAACTTGAATCTTTAACCGCAGCCCTGCTGGGCGGCGTGGCGATATTTGGTGGCAAAGGCGGCGTGGCGGGGGTTTTCGCCGCCGTCCTGCTGCTCGTCACCCTGAAAACCAGCATGTTGCAGTTTGGTATTAACACCGTTTGGCAAGTAGGCGTGGTCGGGCTGTTACTGATCGCGGTGCTGCTGGCCGACCGTCTTTCAAAAACCCGGAGCTAATCAATGACTTTTTCTACTCAGGCGCTGGCGGACCACATCGACGCCAATAAGCAGCGCATCGTCCAGACGCTGTGCGATATTTTGTCATTCCCTTCTATCGTGATGGCTGACCCCACTCAGGCCGGGCCGGGCGAGCGCGATTGCCAGCTTTATCTTCAGCAGCGCCTGCACCAGTTGGGCATGGAGACTGACCTATGGGACCCAGATGGTCCGGCATTATATGAGAAATACAAAGGCCGTCCCGGCGCTAATAAAGGCCGCACTTTTGAAGGTCGCCCAAACCTTGGGGGCACCTTAAAAGGCACCGGCGGCGGTAAGTCCATCATGCTGACCGGACATATCGACGTGGTGCCACCGGGCGCGCGCTCCCACTGGCGCACCGATCCCTTCTTGCCAGAAGTAATTGACGATTTCGTCTACGGGCGCGGCGCGGTGGACATGAAAGGTGGCGTCGCCTGCATGTTGATGGCGGTGGAATTTTTGAAAGATCTGGGCGTCGAGCTCTCCGGCGACGTGGTCTTCACCACGGTGGTCGATGAAGAAATTGGCGGCATGGGCTCACTCGCCATGGTTGATCGCGGTTTCCGCGCCGATGCGGGGATCATGACTGAGCCAAGCGCCAACCAAATCGCACCAATTTGCCATGGCATTTTGTGGGGCAAAATCATCGTCAACGGCGTGGGCGGTCATGCGGAGTTAACCCCCAACTCGTGGGATAGCACTGGCCCGGTGGACGCCGTCGAGCTGTGCCGCCAGATCATGGACGGAATCGATATTCTCAACCGCCGCTGGCAATACGATCCGAAGAAGAATCACCCACTGATGGAGATGCCGAACAAGGTGATGATCACCCAGTTGAAAGTGGGCGAGCACCCTTCTTCCACCGCCGGTCACGGGGAGATCATCATTGACGTGCAGTATCTTCCACACGAGAAAGATGAGTTTGGTCTGGGCGGACATGTGAAGCGCGAAGTCGAAGAACACATCGCCCGCGTGTGCGAAGCCGACCCTTACCTGCGTGCTCATCCAGCCTATATTGAGTGGATTCTGGACGCAGACTGCGCCGAAGTGCCGTCAGATCATCCTTTTGTACAGACCTTCCAAGAAGCCGTGGTAGAAGCCAATCTGTCACCCGTGCTCTCCGGCTTCGGCGCGCACAGCGACATCGGCCTGCCAACCGGCATGGGCAACACGCCAACCGTCAACTTCGGCCCCGGCGACCCGGCGCAGTCCCACCAGCCGAATGAGCGCGTCTCGGTCGAGGATTTGGTGAATTGCACGAAGGCCATTGCCTTGGCGATTGAGAAGTGGTGTCGGTGAGGGACGGGGGGCGTCCGTGAGCCGCTTTTAAAGTCAAAAGCGTGGGATGCCGCCACATCGGCCTTGAGGTCAAAACCGTGGGCTCGCCGCCCACACTGGCCCAAAGGGTTTTAAACGAAACCCTTTGGAATCCTGCGTTTTTTTGCTGCTGGAAGATCGAGGCTTCGCAGGGGTGGGATGGACGTGTTTCAGCGGCCGCGGTGATCGTCGCGAAGTGCCGCCGCTTAGGCGGTTCCCTCGCTGCGGGATTCCAACCCGCGCAAAAGACTCGCGGTTTTCCACCTCTTGCTCAGCGTCACTTCTGAACGCGACCTACTAGCATTTATACCGTGCCGTTTCAGTGGATTTTTGGATTTACTCCTTCTCCTATCAGAGGAGAAGGCAGGGATGAGGAGTGGTTTAAAATCGTGCTCAGTGCAGCAAACCTCACCCCAGCCCTCTCCTTAAAAAGGAGAGGGAGCAAGATAAAACCCACTGAAACGGCACGATTGAAATG
>Ga0207655_1000714_pt1 | contig 37762 bp, 43 predicted proteins | sample KBSM44metaG_FD_184398 | JGI IMG/M metagenome (GOLD analysis project Ga0207655, IMG submission 184398) | Miscanthus rhizosphere microbial communities from Kellogg Biological Station, Michigan, USA - KBS M4-4 metaG (SPAdes) (version 2) | ecosystem: Host-associated > Plants > Roots > Rhizosphere >...
ATAGGGGTCTTAAAATGCCCTTTATTAACGCTATTCTGAGTTTCGATACTTTTGAGCCAATATAATTAAAATGCAGAAAATCCCCTTAATAGACGGAAACAGCATTTTTATATGTAGATTTGGAGCAGTTTTCGGGCAATATAATTAAAGAGAGTGCTTTCACACTCTCAACATACTAATGATTCTTCTATCATTTTCATTTTTAGGTCATAATCAACTTTTAGTTCGTTTCCCGTCAATAGGTCTACTGGATATACTTCTAGTACCATCATGTTGTCTCTCTTGTCTCGGTACACTGAAAACAATGGCTCTCCATCTTCTAGTATTTCAAACACTACATCGTCAATATTATATACTATGCCATCAATTTCTCTTTCTTCAACTAAATATCGTGCACCATAACCTTCTGTATTGTTGATATTAATCAACGCTTGAGTTAATGCTTCTGAATCCCCATTATTCCATTGCATAATTGCATTCTGTAACACCATTACCATTCCAATTCTCATTTGATAATTCACCATATACATCTCTCCCTTTGTTTTATATTTGTTTTCAATCTACTCTAACGATTGTGTGCCTACTGGCATATCTCCAACACATTTCAATTCTTTTCCATCTAACATTGTTAATAACTGATTTTGAATTTTTGTTGTTGATTGGCTGTATTTTGTCACATTTACAACAAACTTATATTCACCTTCAACTACATCATCACCATATATTGAACGATTGTAATTCCATAATTCTGTTCCATCTTTTGTTACAAATGTACGCTCTGCAATAACTGTGTTATAATTATAAAGCTTACCACCTTCGATTCTTAAATTCTTAGTTTTAGGACGAACTAAACCAGTAACAAATCCAAACAATACATCTACATGTCTCATATACAACACTCCATTTCGTTTTGTTTTTTATTTCTTGATACTAAGTATACACTAAGTATAGTCTCTTGACAAGAGATTTATTCATTATTTTTTACTTTTATTTAAAATAACGTGTTTCTTCCTATATATAAGTCAATGTTGTATCAGTCTTGTATCATTAATGATTCTTTTAAGATATCGTTAGTGATATCGCTAGCGAGTATAGTCTGGCAATATTTGCGTGCGCCCGTAAGTATACATGTAGGCGTTTTTCGTGCACGATTCACATAAAATGTCTGGGGCTTTTTCATGGGTGTGCACACGTGCGTGCGAACGTGGGAAAATGTGCGTGCGTGGGCGAATATATACATGTGTGCACACGTGCGTGCGTGCGCCTAACGTATCGTTCAGCAATATTTACGAATTTGCGTAAATATATATATAGGGATTTTCCCAGAAAAATTAGCGAAAATCTCCCAAACTTTTTTTACAGGGTCTAGCCGAACGGACAAGCATCAAAACAGGAAGCCCTAATTGTCTTATATTTGAATATTACGATACAAACAATAGAATTAAGTAAGTAGCATGAATATAAAATAGAAACTAAATAAAAGTAAGTAAGAGTACGATTAATAAGTAATATCATAAATAATATCAACTTATTAAATGTAAGTATACATACTAAAAGTAAGTCGATACATAATAATAAGTTAATATTGAATCACAAGTCACTATCAAAACTTATTTAAAAAAGTTCTTGACAATTTAAAATAATTGTGATTCTCCATTTATGCAAAAATAATGTATAATACTGCATAAATCACTCAAAATATACAGTGAGATGCATAATCATTTGTACCTATTAGGGTATACAAAACGTTGATATAATAGGATTCTCACTGTATTCTCACTGCATAAACCTGTATGAATATACGGTATTTACATGTTTTATACAAACATCGTAAAAATACAATATCCTCTGTATGGGCTTCTATTCGTTTTAGGTAATCTAATTACCCAAAAGACATAAGAACGCTTAGAAACGATTCTGGAGCGTTTGAGCGTTATTTTCGAGTTTCTTCTATATAATGCATTTTAACCAGAATCATTTTTTTATCCTTTATATAGAAGAAACTAATTCTTTTGTTTTGTAACATAACTGTAATATTTCTGTTATTGTTCTGTAATATTCTTTTGTTATTATTAAGACATCGAAAGGGAACACAAAAACAAGAACGAATGTTCGATAAAAGTTTTTCATTCGTTCGCTTGACAAAAGAAAACACCTTATGGTATTGTTATTACAGGCACTAAGGGAAGCAAGCCTTTTCGAACAATTGTTCGATGAGAAAAATAAATAATTTTTTTCAAAAAAGAAGGAAACTTTTCAGAAGTGGCGAATATAATATAACATAAGGCAAAACAGAAAGAAGGTGATTCCATAAGGCACAAAAAATAATGATTTATCTCACGTTCTTTGACAAAACTATAAGGAAGATTTATCTTGTATCCCTAGCAATGGATATTGCGTTATAAAGGGACGGATACGAAAAGGAAAGTACAAACGTTGTGAAACGTCTAGAAAAGCCCTTGAGTCGAACGCAAAAATACAAGGTTTAAATCTCCGTCCCCTCTTTATTATCATAGTTAACATTCTAAAGAGTGTTAACTACATAATAAGGAGGTTATTAAAATGACAAATGTAAAAAAATATCTTGAAAATGTTCGTTCTGTAAATGATTTCCAAAATATTGTAAATGGTTTAGCGGCTAAAACTGGAATTATTAAAGCTAAAGCAAAAGTTTATGATATGACAGAAGAAAAACAAGAAATGATTAAACAAATGCACATTGTAAATGATTGGATTATTGATAGATTGGAAAGCGGTGCTTATAGTGGTAATGATTCTGTTCTTAATTCTTTACGAGAAAATAGAACATATTTACTAGAAACTTGCAAGGAGTTGAGAAAATGATAAAATTTATCAAACGTTTGTTCCGTAAAGAAACTAAGCAAGAAATTTATATCAGAAAAATAAATTCGGTTTGCCAGTTGGCAGACGAACTAAACTTAAAAATTAAATAATAAAGGGGATTGAATAACATGAAGAAATTACTAGGTGAAAAGGCTTGTCGCAATAGATTACAAAAAGAAGTTGATAGAATGTTTACACCAGTTGAGCAGGATTCTATTGGATGGTATGAAGACCAACAAACGGAACATACCTACACTTGGAAAGGTGAACACAATGGAAAAGATTTCCGTCTAGTATGTTGTAAAAAGAGAGGTACTGTCACAATATGTTCATAAAAGAATTTTTTAGAGGTAGCTTGAAAGTTGTCGCTTGTGTCGGGTTTGGTTACCTTGCAATGTTGTTAATATCTTACATGATTGTACACTATTAAAATAAAGGAGATTGAAAACATGAAACTAACTCAATATATTGGTTTGGTTGTGGATAATATGGTAATCACTGGAATAGAAAAATACTTTGATTTATCAACGGAAAGAGAGGAAAAATGTTTCATCATAAATAACAATTATGGGATAAATTGTGAACTGTTTATACATTCATATATGTAAATTGATTTTTTATTCACTCTGCCTTAGAACAATTGTTCATAGGTGGAATTGTTTCAAAAAATCAATTAATAAAGGGGATTAATAAAATGAAAAAATTAGATGATATTTTGTCAGAATTTGAACAGGAAATGTTTTCCAAAAGATATGAAATAACTGACACTTTACGATTCGAATTGTTTAAACAAGATGATGACAATGTATTCGATATTGGTTACAACCATGAAAACAATACATTCTTTATAAGCGTTCAAAACTTCTTTCCAGACAATGGAGATTGGAACGAGGAAATAACATTTGCAACTTATAGCATGGACTACTACAATAGAGATTTTCTGAAATACAAATTATTACAATTATATAATCTTATCGCAATTGGCAAAACGTGGGAATCATTTGAAAAATAGTTTTGTTTCATCCTGCATAAGAACAATTGTTCGGTTGTGGGAATGTTTCAAAAATATAACCAATAAAGGGGAAATGATTAATGAAAAAATTTATCAAAGGTTTATTAAATGTTGCGATTGTAGGCACAATTTTTGCAAGTGGTTATGCAGTTAAAACAGTTATTGGAGAACATGACAAGGCAGTCGAAGCAAAACAAGCTGAAATAATTAGTACACCAGTTCAAAACATGTCAAAGGAAGAAGGTTTCAACATTGCTACAATTCCAAGTGAGAGAGATAATATTTTCACTCAATATTTTACAATAACTCGTATCATGACAAGTGTTGTCGAAGCAAAAAATACATTCTATGATAAGGATTTTGTTTTCATCGAAAAGACAGATTTTGACAAAATTGAGCCAAAAGAAGGTATGAAAATTGCAGTTACATACAATCATGATACTGTAATTTCTGTCAAATTAGCAGAAGAAGAAAAGCCAGTAACACCAGAGCCACCAAAAGAAACACCAAAAGAGCAACCACAACCCGAACAACAAAAGAAAGATACACCACCAGTGCAAAAGGTGTCAAACGTAATAAAACAGGATACAGAGCAAAAGAAACCCGTTAAACAGGTTGCAAAACAAGAAACAAAACAAGCGCCAAAAAATGACAAAAAACAAGTTTCACAAGAAAAGCCAAAAGTCAACAATAATTTGCAAGCTAACAAGCCAAACAACAAAACTGTAAAACCCGAACAAAATAAACAAATTGCTCAAGATAATTCGTTTAAAGAAAAGGATACAAAACGTGCCAATTCTACAAAAGAATACATTGTAACAGAGGAAACACAAAACAAATTGATTAATGCAGAAAATGGAAATGAAAAGTATTTGTTAGAAAATGACAATTACAAAAAAGGGGATAAAATAAAAGTAACATTTGGTGACAGTGGTTATCATGATGACATCAAGAAACAAGAAAAGGTAATGAGCGATGAAGACAAGGCATATAAGGACAGTTTTGAAGAAAATGCAAGAACTGACATAAACCGCAATAACCCGAACTATGTACAAACGGAGGACGGCTCATTTGTACCTAAAGATTTTTGGGATAAAAAATAATAGTATAACGAGGTAAATTCATATTGTTGAATATATTCAGATTTTGGGAAAACAAAAAAAATAAAAATGAAACGGGGAATATTAAAATGAATATTATTAAAACTTTACAAAATGGGACTAAAGTTGTAGAAAACGGGATTACAGACGAATTACAAGTATGTCAAGAAATTCTTGATATTAACCCAACAACAAGCGTTTATGATGCTTGGAGCGCTTTCAATGAACGTCCAGAAAACAACTTTGAGAATACCTATATTGTAAAGGTACAACGTCAAGCGGATTACAAACGATTTATTCAACAATATGAAAATGAAATAGGTTGCGTGGAAAGAGAACATGAAAAACAACGTCAAGATTATAGAAATCAATATTACAACGATGATATCAATTGGCAAACTATGCACGACTCTATAGAAGAAATTAACAAATTAGATTCAACATGCAGTTGCTCAAAATGTACATTCAGAGTCCCAACTTTTGAAGAATGGAAAAGCGGAAAGTATAGCGAACGTGGAATGAAAATTGGTAAAACATTGAAAAAAGCAGGATTTTCACAACAATTGTTAGATTTTTACAGTATGCAAATTAAGACAGAAAAAGAATTATGCCTAACAGTGACAAGTGCGCCACAATTCATTGCAGGTATGTCCTACTATTGTAAGTTGGGAACATGGGACGGTTTCCAAGGTAGCTCATGTCAAGACGTTCGACATGATGATGAAGAATATTGTAAAAATTTAGGTGGTGCGCTACATGATGATAAATTATTCATAGGGATGTTACATGAAAGTGTGGACGACTTAGAAGACTTTGAAGATAAAATGCTTGCAAGAACATTATTCCGATATATCACAATTGACAATGAGCCTTTACTAGTTGCATTAGAATATTATGGAAATAATACAACAAAATCAGAACTAGCATATGCATTAAACGAATTAAATGAGATGAATATTTATTCAACTGATTTAAGCAATAAATACAATTCATACGGGGAAATTATCAATCATAAAGAAAAAGCAAATGGAAGTTACGAATATGAAATGTGCGATGAAGTAAATGTGGATATTACGATAGATGAATATGTTACTTGTGAATGTCCTATGTGTGAAGGTACTGGAGATTATGAAGTATTTTCCGATAGATTGGATAAACATGTTGAGATAAAATGTCCTATGTGTAACGGCTCTGGAGAATATGAGGTAAATGTATATGAAGAAATTGACGAATGGATTGAAGTAGAAGACACAAAAGAAATTCTTCCATACATTGAAGGATATTCTCATAATGGATATAACATAGAAATTCAAATAAACATCGAAACACTAAAAGCAACTAGGGAAAAATTTAAAGCTACTGTCTAAATGACAGTAGCTTTTTTTTTGTTATTTAATATATAGGGTATAGCTAATTACTTTTTTATAGTTACTGTAGAATTACATTCGTTTTCGGGCAATGAATATATTCGGGTATTACGTTTTTCAAATTATCGAATATCCCACATTTTGTATATGATTAAATTTGGATTTTTGAATAATTGAGAGCACGCAAAAATAAAAAATCATAAAAATTTTAGTTTGTCAAATTTCTTTTTTGTCAAGACTTTTTTTATCGAAAAAGTGAAAAACGCTCAAATAAAGTTTTTAATACTACAGTACCTTAGTAATATAATTACTCATACAGAGCATTCTGGAGCGTCTCATAAAGTGCCTTATATAACGTACTTATATACGCTTAATAATAATTGTTGACATATTCATTATAATGTGATTCGGATTATTAAAGATTATTAGTAACTTACTTTTAGTAATTAGATATATCATACATTAATAAAGTACGATATATAACATAATAATCCATATCGCATATAACGAATATAATAAACCGCATATAACGAATATTGTTAAAGTGGAATATACGTTTTCTTATTTAAAGTAATTATCATAATTGGATATAGCATATAAGTTTTTATTATTAACTTACTTTTAGTAATCCAATATAGAAACCATATTCGCTTTCCTATTATAGATTCGATATACAAAAGTAAGTACATTATCAATCTTCATTTTATTCCCTATTTGTAAGCTACTATACTAAACGTATATGCTTACTTAATTATAGTACCTTTATATAAGTAAGATATAGGTATTAAGTATAGGATATGAATTATAATAAGGTACTACATTATGGTATGCTAATTACTAATAGTAAGTAGATTATTAGAAGTAATTATAAGAACTAATATAAGTAACTATATATAACATAGTATATAACATAATGTATATTACTTACTATAAGTAATGTAATGTATAAGATATAGTAATGTATATAACAATAGTAGTATACTAATAGTAAGTATATGATAATACATAAGTGATATACTAATAGTAAGTAACATACTATAATATATATACTAACTATACATATCATACTAACATATAGTAAGTATATATAATAACATAAGTATATAATATATAATGTATATCATATATATAATAAGTAATATAATATATATAAGTATATAACATAATGTAATGTACTTACTTAATGTTAGTTAATACATTAATAGTAAGTATCATATGATACATTAGTTAATAACAATACATAATCATAATAGATAATCGTAATATCCTAAAAATGAAATAAACATAAAATGTAAATCAAGAATAATGAATATTAGATAAGTGGAATGTAATGAAAGTCAATATAAAATTTAGTGGGAACTTTTGGGAATTTGGGATTATATGATATTAGGATATTTGGAAATATTAATATTTATATTCGTGGGCTTTTTGGGAATTTTCGGATATAGGGAAAATGGAATATTTGAATGTAGTATCAGCATTTCCCACGCTCACTATAGGATATGCAACGTGTGACACGAGTTAGGAAACCGCAAAAAAGGGAATCGCAAAAAACGGATATTCAATAGGAAATGTGGGACGAACGTTCATATAAAATAAATGATAAAATGTTCGTATTCGGGGAACGATATAAAATAGACAGTCGAACAAGCAACCCAACTACATGACACACCTAAATGTTTCTAAGTATCACATAATTAATCTTATGGGGGTACTTTTCACCAAAACGCTTGACGAAATCCTTCATATACCGTATAGCACTCCTTCACAGCTACTCAAATTATTTTCCAACGTGCACGTGCTAATGTTCGGAAATTACTCATTTCGTGTGCAAAATGTCCCAGAAAATTTTAATATTTACATTCTTGGATATTACCCCAAAACCTGTCTATTTACACACTATTTTTCACACGTTAAAGTTTCCTTAATAAAGGGAATAAATCGCACCTCATTTTTGTACGATAAAGGGAGGGGGTGTACTTTCAACAATTGAAAAAGTACGTTTATATACGGGGTTCTATGGTATATAAAAAAGGGGCTATATTTCAACCTATATATAAATACACAAAAAAACACCCTTAACAAAGAGTGTTTTACAGTACAAATATTCCGTATGATTATTTCTTTATATAATCTATGATTTTAACCTTATGACCTGTATCAGTTAGACCTTTCATAATCCAACTAATGACTTGATAATTCAGTTCTGATATATCAGTAGCATCTTTGATATGATTAGTCGTTTTGACTCCACCTTCGACCATTTCATGATAGAAGCGAGAGTTGTCAATTTGTATTACTTTAATTTTCTTCATCTAATTCACCAATCTGTTCTAAAAATTCTCGTTGAGTTTCTGCACGCTTTGTAAAATATTTCAATTTATGTTTTGCTTCCATAATACTAATTTGTCTTTGGTCTTCTTCTGATAGATGTAAATCACCATTTAAGCCACACCATATACACCAATCACAACCATCTTCAAACGTAGCAGTAAATGGTTCTAAATCTCCACAATGCTCACAATAACATTCTTCTTTGTACTTGACATCTTTAATAGTAAACTCATCCATTTTGTTTCTCCACCAATTCTTCATATGTATAGTATTTCATATTACCTTTGTCATCCATTTTGATAAACTCAAACATTCCAATACGTTGTTTCAATGTATCTAGCACAGCTATTCCAGTTCCATATGTATCAACGATAACTTTCTCTGGTCTATCTAAAAGCATAATCTTCATTAAGTCAGTCACGAAGTTTGTAATGGAATCAAAATCCAATCGTAATGGGCATTCATACTTTCCTTCTGTAACGTCCATTCTATGAATCAATGCACTATTTCTCGTTGTATCAATCAAAAACATTTTCATTTTATTCATCTCCATTATAAATATCTGATAATTCTTTTGCTAAATACTCCATACAGATAACATGACCTGTAAACATTCTTTGGTTACCAACATCATCTACGACAGGAATTGCACCATGTTCTTCACCATCTTTAACTTGTTTGAAACACTTGGCACACATCTTATCCAATCGCATTTGTTTTCTAGCCATATCACTCAATCCTTCCATGACCTTCTATATAATGTAGCATCGCTTGTGCTAATGCTTTTTCTGGGCAAACATTATATCCTATTGCTGATTTGTCCTGTATCATATTAGTTATTATAACAGTGCATCTTTCCGTTTCTGGATAGAAATGCACCGCAAAGCCTTTTACAATTAAAGCGTTAATCATTTGGTTCATCATAAGTATCACTCCTTCAAGGATTTAAATGCTTCATACACGCCTTTATCCCAAACTTCCGTCATACCATCTGCTACGTCTTCATCTATAATTATATCTAGTCCCGACAATCTACCTATAAAACCGATAGGGTCACTTTGTTTTTCTGCAACTTCAATTGTATTCTTTTTCATTAACTCCCAAGTCTTGCTGTTCATTACAATAACATTGTTCTTTTCGATTTTGAAATCCATATTATTACTTCCTTTTGAAAAGATTCACTAAACCTTCTAGCCAGAATAGTGTCCATTTAGGATATTTAATCCACCCTGCAATATAGCCATCTCTGATACTAAAGTCCCAAATGTCAGTCCATTCATGTGCTTTCAGTACAGCATAAGCATACATTCCTAGACCATAAGTTACGTAGAATCCTAATGTCCACAATATGAATGACATTATAATCCCTTCTTCCTAGTTTCTTTTTTAACCTCTTTTAAGATTTCTTTTGCGACATTCTTTTTATCTTCTTCATCTAAGACTGGAATTTTAAATCCATGCTGTGTGATTGCTTCAAGCATATGATTCATTTGTTGATTATAATAACCTTGGAATTTCCCTAACTGATTCAATGCATCAACTAATGCAAAGTGTTTACCAATTTCAAAATTGAAGTCTTTAGGGTCAACACATCCAGAAGTACCAACAATTTCAAATCCATTAACAACAGTAAGAAATGCTACAGTAGTCTTTTGACCTAGCTTTAAATACTCAACATGTTTTACACTTTTCTCTAATAAGTTTTTCTGAAAATCATTTAATTCTAAATTCATTTTCATTCTCCTTTTATTCACAAATAAGGCAGGGGATAAGCCCCTACCTTCTAAAATAAATCTTCTAACTTTTTCTTGATTCGTAAGTTCTTCTCGATTTGTTCTTTTGCTTTCTCAATGTCCGATTCTGCTTTGATGATAACTTCTTCTGCTTCATCAATGATGTCATGCAACTTGTCTGTCTTTACTGCAATACCATCAAACACACGTTTGAAACCTTCTACTAATCCATCAACCTCTTGCCCGATAGTTTCAATCTGTCCGTCTCGGTCTAAATCCACTGGTGCTTTCTTATCTAACAATTTATCTAACCACTTCATAATATCAACCTCCAAGTTTTATTAGTTTAAAAGTTTAAGGGGCTAGGTCGCCCCGTTTTATGTATTAATATTTCCATAGGTTGCAGTCACAGACTTTTGTGTCTTGACCACACTTACACTTATCAACTGCTACTTTCTCTGTTGGCTCGGCTACATTTGATGTAGTGATAGCAATGTTTTTACCGTCTGCTTGGATGCGTAAACCTTCTTGGTCTAAGATTAATCCTTCGACACTGATTTCTGGATTACGTCCCATTGCTTTGCCAGTAACATAGTTTGCTAGTTCTTGAGGATTAACTTCTTTGATTACGCCACGTTCGATAGACTCAAGGTAGCCTTCATATGGTAATGTAATACGAGTGTAATCTTCTTCTTCTAACAACTGATGTCCAACGAATACTACAGCTAATAAGTCAACTGATTCTTCTAGTTTGTTATTACATGCATAAGCATATGAAACTTCTCCATTGATGACTTGTCGCACCACTCGGATATTGAAATCAACTTGTGGACGTTGTGATTGTAATACATAAATGTTACCGAATAATTCTAGATACGGTGCAAAGTCAGATAACTTTTCTGGTGTGAAAGGTTCGCCAGACTTTTCTCGTTCTAATCGTTTATTCAATTTATGTAATACTAACGTACCATCTTCTAATTTCTCAATCTCGTATTTTACAGATTCTTGTGCTTTTGAAACGAATACGTCACCTTCAAAGATAACTTCTCCACCCATATGACCTAGTTCAGTTAGGACAACTGTATCTTCAATATTTGAAGTGATTGTTCCAACCTTGCCATCAATTTCTGTTTCAAGAGTGTATGTATTTTTGATGAAACTTACTTCTACGATGCCACCTAATTTTTTCTGTTTTGTATCAAATACTAATGATTCGAATAAGTTCGACATATTATCATCCTCGCTTTATTTTTATTTGGTCTTGCTAACTTATAATATAATTATACCATTATTTTTTACTTCTGTCAAGCATATCTGTTACATTATTTTTATCTTTATAGAGAAGATTTAAAATAAATCTTCTCCTTCATATTTTGCTTTATATGTATCTTTAAATTCTTCAAGTAACTCACTTGCTGACGGGTTGCCATCGTATGTACGCAACATTTCTTGTAAGAAACTTCTACGTTCCATGTTTGCAAATTTACCAATACCATGATTAACTGCTTCTGCTTGACCTAATACTAACAAGAAACTCTTAGCACGAGATAAGCCAGTATAGATTAAGTTTGCATTTAATTGGTATTTCATAGATTTGTCTACAACAACGATTACTACCTTGTACTGTGACCCCTGTGATTTATGGATAGTCATAGCCCACGAATGGATTAATGTTGACTTAGCATCTTCAAACTTGAATCGAATTACGACACCTTCAAAGTCAACAATGATAGTTTTGTCTTCTTCATTAATGGCAACGATTTTGCCAGTATCACCATTAAATACATCTGCTGTTCCTCCACCTTCATTATCAAGCATTTCATCTAGAGTTCCAAACAGACTAGTTACAGTTGTCATGTTGTACATATTGACAGTATTCATAACGGAATCTCCAACTCGGAAAATAGTCTTGCTATCCTCATGACCAAACTCATGTTCTTTCTTTGTAGGAGAAGCAGGGTTAATGATTTCTTGGATTGCTTTATTGATTCTAACTGTTCCAAGTTTACCCTTTTTAGTTGGTGATAACACTACAACTTCTTCTGGGTCAAATCGCTTGATGACATTTGAATAGTGGTGTACAATTCCATCAAATACATAATCTTGGTCTACTAAATGGAATACACAATCCTTACCAAACACTTTACGTCCTTCAAGGTCATTGTCAAAGAATTTTTTGCCATGACGTACATCTGTTGATACATCTAGGATACCTCCATCTTTTTGACGGAATACCTTTTTCAAACGAGAGATTTTCACACAACCACTATTGATAGCATCATAGAGGAAGTTCCCAACACCCACAGATGGTAACTGGAAATCATCTCCCACGAATAGGATTCGAGTATCGTAGTTTGTAATTGCACCGAAAAGTTTAGATAGTATAGAAACATCACACATAGAAGACTCATCGACAATGATTACATCTTCTTCAATTGATAAGTTTGCTTCTTCGTCCTCATCAAATGACCCAATCTTTCTATGGATTGTACTAGCTTCTCTTCCAGTATATCCCGTCATTACTTTTGATGCCTTGCCTGTTGGAGCAAGAAGTGCAGTCTTATAGTGTCGGATATCAATGAGTTCAAGTAAGATTCTTTGAAGCCATGATTTACCCATACCTCCACCACCAATTAATAGTAAGAGGTTGTTTTCGTTCCAATCATGGAAGAATTGTCTTTGATTCTCTTCCAGTTCAACGCCGTTTCTTTCACAATAGTCATCTAGGAAATTATCAAGAAAGTCTGTCTCAAACAATTTCTTAGATTGTGTTTTGAATTGGCTCATCTTCATTGCTACATATGCTTCTGCTTCATAGACTTTACGAGTAGCATATCTTGTATCAATGTTTACAATGTGTTTAAAGCCCGTATCCAACACCTCATCAATATAACTTTTATTGATGTTTAAAAGTTCGATTGCCTTGTTTAAAAGTTGTTTGCGTTCAATCCAAGAATGACCATTTTGGTTCTCTGAATTGATTACAAACATGATGCACGCACGAATACGATGTTTAGATTTCATATCGTAACCCATTGCTTTAGCGATTGCATCACACGTTTTGAATCCGATACCTTTTACCTTAGACAGTACATAAGGATTTTCTTCAATCTTTTCCATTACGATTTGCGGATTCTTGTATTCTTTTAATAACTTAGAAACCATATTGTACTTGATTCCATGTTTGCCTAAGAATACTAATAGTTCACTCATATCTAAATTCATTAAAACTTTTTCTTTCATTTTCTCATACGTCTTGTCACCAAGACCTTTTACTTTACTATAATCGAATGTATCATTTTGAATCATGTCGATGACATCTTGACCTTCATAGACAGCAAAGATGTTTTCAACTTGTGTTTCAGTGAGAATCATTTTAAAGAAATTCTTTTGTTCTTCTACTGTTGTTGGACGTTCTTGTTTGATGCTTTCAAGGATGTAAGACCCTCGATATGTAGATTTCTCATCTGGTGTAACCGTTGCAGTATATTCCGTTCCCAAATCTAGATTAGGAGCAATACCTTTGAAGCTGATATTTCCATAGTTATTAACTTTTACCTTATCAATATGTTCTGGGTTGACCTCACATGCATAGATACCAAATGATGATTCTGAATCAAAAAACAATTGTTTAGTAGGAATTACTTTAATTTCGATTTTTTCCACGTTATCCTCTCCCTTCGTTTCATCAACATACTACTATTATATCATTACTTTTTGTTTTTGTCAAGGAAATATGCTGTATACAAACAACATTTCTCGGCATTACTTCCATATTATATCATTAAATTTTATGCTTGTCAATAAAAGTTTTTAAAATTTTTAGTATCAAAAGAAGTTTAAAAGAATATAGTGAGGTATAGGCAAAAGCACAAACTAATTTGAAAGGGGTTTTAAAGTATGATACAAAGCGGAATTATCTCAATTGATGATGGTGGAAGTAGCACTTGTATTGTAACGAAACACGTACAAGAGAAGTTTCCTAGTGTAAAAGGTTTATATGGTGACAGGACTTTAGTGAACACAACTGGGAAGCATGACTTCATTGTAGAGTATAAGGATAAGAAATATGTAATGGGAACACTTGCAAAGTACGACTGTAAATATCCATTGCAAATGCATATTAATACAAAGTGTCACATTTTCTTTGACTTATCTGTATTGGTTGCTATTCATAAATATGGATATCCAGTAAACTACCTTATCACATCTGTACCAATCGGTACTCATACAGATGAAGAGAAAACAGAAAGAATGCATCGATTAACTGGAGAGCACACAATTACAGTTAATGGATATAAAAAAACCTTCACTATAATGGATGTAAAAGTTGCACCAGAAACAGCAGTAGCTTATTGGTTGCATGAACCACAAGGTAAAACTAGATTCATTGACTTAGGAAGCAGAACGATTGGATACGCTACTACAGTGTTTGAAGATGGTATTAACAGATTTATAGATACAGAAAGTGGAACGATTAAAGATAAAGGATTGGAAGCATTAGGTGATGACTATGACCAAGAATCATTAGCGGATTATATTTGTGGTAAGTTATCTGCAATCTGGAAAGAGAATGATAGGGTTTTCCTTTTAGGTGGTGGAGCATTCGATGGTGAGTTGGTTGATAATATAAGAAGATACTTTCCAAAGTCAAGTGTAATGGATGACCCACAAATGGTAAATGCATTAGGAATGTATCAATTAGGCAGATTAGCTTACGACATGGAATAGGAGGGTTTATTATGAGAACAGAAGAAGAAGTGGATATGATGATTGCTGATATGACTAAACGCACCAAGGGTAATTATATTACCCAAGGTGTTTCCTTTAATAAAACTTGCCCTCGTCAGATGGCTCTGCTTAGAAAAGCTTTAATGTTATCAGTATCTTTCAGTGGTTTAGCAAAAGAGACATTAGCAATGCGGTTTAATGAATCACCTAGTCTAGTATATGGGACACAATCACAAGGTATGTCTAATTTTTCTCCAAATGTACAACAAAAAGAAACAAAATCAAAAGATATTGGAAATTTCTTATAATTTAAAGGAACTTTTAAACAATGTGGGCATATATATGATATTAAGAGAAATGTTTAAAAGAAATTTTAAAAATACTAAAAAACATCAAAAAAGTAGTAAAAAACATGAAAAAACCATAGAAAACTACAGTTTTTGTCCAAAAAATAAGATTTTATGCAACTTTTTAGTAAAAATGAAGTACCAAATGGGTGTACCTAATAATAATTTGGTACTTTTGGACAGAAAAGGACATCAAGTTTATCAAGTGATTGAAAAGATTCCAAATTTGCAGACTTTATTATATAAAGGAATCGGTCAGAAAACGAAAATTGCGGAGGTGCGGTTTATGAAGTATAAATTAGTAAATGGCAACTGGAGTTTGGTTGAAAAGGATGCTTTAACTACAATGCATGAGGTGTTGCCACTATCTTCTACAGCTTTCATCGTAGATATCCCTCGAACTAAGGAATCAATCCATAGGTATGTAAGAAAAGGTCTAGGAGATGGAAGGTTTGCAACAGTTGCGATAGGTGGAAGTGGTGTTTTCTGGAAAGCATTCTTAACTTATATTTTTCCTTGGATGTTGGATATCGCAAAAGTGTATTGTGCAATCAAAATAGCACAAGCATTCTATGAAGAAAAGCGTGGAGGTCGAGATGGTGGTACGGGAATGCAAGCAGTAGTACAGTATGGCAAATGGTACTTGGTATTCTGGTGTATCCCTTGGTTGACAGAACTTATTGATGGTATCGGTGGAACAATGTTTAATGAATTAAGAAGTAACAAGATTGATTTGAAACCTACGATGGTAGAACCTTATAGAAGGTAGGTGATTAGATGAGAGTTAAATTAAATGGTAATGATTTCTACCAAGTATCGAGTCCATTTGGTGTTACGGACTCGGTACATCGTACTGCACACACTGGGATTGATTTAGTCATGGAAGAGGGAACGAAGCTATACAGTCCAGTGGAAGGGGTTGTTGAGAAAGTGGTAGATTATGGAAGTCAAAATATTGGCAAGGGAGTAATAATAAGAACAAACCAAGGAGAAACTGTCATTATGGGTCACATGTCTGATACCTCAACTTTGGAAATAGGGGAAGAGTTGAGCAGAGGTGAATTTGTGGGATTATCTGGAAATACTGGGCATTCAACAGGGGCGCATCTTCATGTAGGGTTGAAAGATGTAAATGGTAACTTTAAAAATCCAGAAAGTTTGCTGAATGATAATTATAAGAAGTTACTCAGTAGTACAGAATCTCTAAACCCAATAGAGAACAAGAGTTTGTGGCAATTTATAAACGATTGGAGGAAAGAAGGATTCTGGCACGCAATGTATGGCAAGAGTTTCTTCGATGTGATGAAAGATACATTTATAGAATTTTTTAGGGACTTAGGACAGTTTATCTTAGACAATGCAGATTTGTTTTTCTTAATCCCTGCAATATTGTTAATGTTTGGAACATTCTTTATAGGTAAAAATAAATACACAAAATTTATTGTACCTTTATGGATGGCGTACTTTGTTTCAACTATTGTGCATAAAATATATATGTAAACTAAAACAAAGGGAGAGGTTAATATGGAATTTATTATCTTAGCTAAAGTTGGTTTCTTTGTAAAAGCTATTGTGAACACTGGATATGTAATCGCTACAAGCTATATGGCAAAAACTGGATGGCAATATGTAGAGGATTATAAAACTTCTGTTGCGAATGAGAAAGAGGTGAAATAATGAATAATCTTTTACCGATGGTTATACCTCAAAAGAAAAAGAGAACTTTCAACCTCAAGGAATTTGTGAACTTGTATCGTGAACCTGTTATAACTTATCAGATAACTCCGAATAATTCACCAGAGGTTGTTGAAAGGGAAGGTCGTAGCAGTAGGAGAAGTGCAAGATATATAGATTTTGAGGATGATGTCTTTAGTCAGAAACAAACATCTGAACTATTACTAAATACAATCAGTGGACTATTTTCAAAGTTTTATGCCCCAGAAAGAATACGATTTTCAAAGAATGGTGTAAAAGTCAAAATGAATGACGTTGTAAGTTACAAAGTTTTATTGGTAGATGGAACAATGAAATTTTATCTGACTGTACCCAAAAAGTGGGCTAAAAGTTTTACGGGCGCTATTAAGAAAGACTGGGGGCAGGTGGATATTACAGAGGTATCTGAAAGAATCGTAGACTTTAATCCGTCAAGGGCTAAAGCAATGGAAGTGCATTTGAGACATCACTATGCACTCTCCTTAAAACATGATAAGACACAAAGCGATTCTTTCTATTCTTCACTCGCTTCAATTGCTTCAACTATGGATAAAGGAGATAAAGTTTTAATTGACTACAACATTGAACCAGTCAATAATGGTTGGAAAGAAAAGGCAACTAAGAAGATTAAAGATTTTAAGAATGGTAAGATACCGAACAGAGAAGATGCTTTAACTATAAATGGAATCACAGGAAAAGTTTTCGATATGTTTAATATCATATTTGATGAGTTTATTAATATGATAGAAGGTATCATGGGAGCAGAGAATAAGAAAGACGAGAAAGCCGAACAGTTGTTTGATTTAAAATATACAGATAATAAGATACATGCAAATTCAAAAGGATGCAAGATGCAAATTAGAGTAATAGGAGAAGCAGAAGAAGATAAGAAAATTAAGCACGCTTTCAAAAATATTGAGACATCTTTCACACTATTAAATGGTGACAACAAATTTACAGTTAGTCATGTTAAAACAAAACGAGGTATCAAGTCCATCATCAAAGCAGTTGAAGAAGATAGACCTCAGATTGCAAAGACGACTGACATATTTTTTGAGAAGGAGATGACGAATATTTTGAAAATTCCAAGTAAGCAAACACTTAAAGAGTATGATAAGGTGATTACGCAAGACAACTTTACTAGAACAGACATTAGTGCTGACTTCTTTTCAGATAAACATGGTGCTATTCCTCTAGGATTTACATTAGAGAAAGAATCCAGAAAAATATACTTTGGAGGATACAAGAGAGACTGGTGGACTGCTAAAGGGAGATACGTTAAGGATAAGACACGTTTAGATGACCGTAGCACAGCCACCATGCTCTTTGGCTCGATGGGTAGTGGTAAGACTACCATGAGCGAAACACAGGCTCTATACACCTTTGGAGCGCATTTAAACGATAGGGACGAATGGAAGAAACAAAGTAAGTCTGTTGTGGTCTTTGACGTAGCTGATGGAGCAATGATTAACAATATTTATAACCATGTCCCAGATTGGTTGAGAGATAGGGTGGTAGTCTTAAACCATAGCAACTTCAAGAATCCAATTGCTGTAAATAATGCTGACCTGCAAGAGTACAATGAAGAGATAATGCAAGATGAAGATTATGCATACACTTTAGCAGAAATGGAAGCAAAGTTAGTTTTGGAGATTTTGAAGTCTGATAAGACAATGGCTATGGACAGATGGTTTACTTCTGCACTGCAAGCAGTACACACTGTTGACAGAGATTATGGGTATATTGAAGCCATGAGAACATTAATTGATGATGATTTTAGAACTACAGAAGTAATCCCTTTCTTATCTGACAGACGTTTAAAGCTAGAAATGCAAACATATAGCAATATGGCTTTAGCAGGAGAAACAGTTAAGATTATTCAAACTATTGAAAATAGATTCTCACAACTTGAACGTGACCAAAAATTATGGGACTGCATCGCACAGAAGCCTTTACGAGATGAAGAAGGTAAGGTAAAATTAAACTTCCGACAAATGATGGATGGAGATGAGGACGGGGCATATATGATTCTCGTATATATTCCAAAGTCTGGTGTGTCTCAATTATACAGAAAATTCTTATTTGCACATTATTTTACAAAAATCTGGAACGTTGCATTATCAAGAGAAGTTGGGTTTGCAGGTCGAGAATATAGACCAGAGACATTAGTTGTAATTGATGAAATACATCAAATTATAGATATACCATTAATTGGAAGATTATTCATCGACTTATTTAAAGAGCCACGTAAATATTCTCTACGACTTTGGTTAACACTACATGGTTGGTCATCATTAGCAAAAGCAGGTCGAGGTATTGAAGGTGACATTAAACAATCTATTATGGATAACGGATGTAATCTTGTCATGCTTAAAGGTGGTGGAGAAGCCTTTGAAAGTTTAAGAGACTTCTTGAATCCAATGACAATTGCCGACTTCAACAATTTGATGAACATGAAATTCTGTGGCATATTTGCGATACGTTGGAAAGACAAAAATCATGTATTCCAAGCTAAACTAGGATTACCATTAGGAATGAATCCAGACTTTAAACGATACAGTGAAGTTGATTCTAATTTCTTAACAGCATATAAATCTGAATTTGGTCGTGATAAGGAAGAAGTAAGGGAAGACAATCTAGACAGAAGTTATCAAATGATTGAACAATCCATACTTGGGAGTTTTGTTGAAGGAGATGATGAAGATTGGAAGAATCTAGAAAACATTGGAAAAAAAGACGATGGTATGAACGACAAGAAATCCAAAAAGTGACCTTAGACTGGTTAAAGTCTAATGTTAAACCAACAGACAGAGATATGGAACTTTTGGAAATAGTTAGTAAACGTAAATTGGTTAACAGGTCACATTTGGAAATCATAGCACCATCATTTAGACACCTAACTAACAACAGAACAAGGCTCATTAATCGAACTATTAGGAAGTTATTCGACTCGATGTGTCTAGACAAGGTGCATGAGAAACAGGAACTAGGAAAAGGAAACACCCCTGCTATCCTCGCTCTAGAGAGGGGTGGTTCTATCCTTCTTGGTATTCCTCACAAGCGTAGGATACCACAGAAAAAATCGCTTGTCAATGGAGAGGTGGTTATTGAAAGACATGTGCCATTAATATACAGACATACAAATGGTATTAATCAGATGGAAGTCGATTCTATATTGTTTTGTGAAAAGAATGGATATGAAATTGAAATATGGGAACATGAGAAAACTTCAATATTCAGATTTAACAATGAAGATATTGCATTTATACCAGATGTATTTTTCAGATTGAAAGTAGGAGAAAAGGTTATTGACTTGTTTCTAGAATATGATACAGGTCAAGAGAATTTGAGGGGTAAGAACAAGTTTCCTGTTATCCATGACAAAATTGTAAGGTATAGACAATATAAGAAGTCTAAATTGTGGCAAAATCACTCTGAACACTTTCCGATTGTACTTCTTGTAACAGAAGATGATAAAAGGATTGAATACTTTACCAAAAAATGTAAGAAGAATGACATGGTAGGGTTTGGTGTTTATTATAGAAATTATACAAAATTTTTAAAGCGCCTAGTCCAAATGGTCTAGACGCTTATTTTTCGTGTTTTGTAGTATTAGAATGTCATTGCACCAGAATCAAATTAGAAACGCTCTACGGGGCTTCTAGGGGCTTCAAAATGGATTCTAGCGTAGCCAAGGTATAATACATAAAAAATAATTGTATAATGTACAATATTTAGTTGACAAATTTATGCAAGTAGCATATAATATGATTATAGGGTCACTTACAAATTAGGAGGATGATATTATGGCAAAATTAGGAAATGTGTTTCATTTAAATAGCAAAGGTGAAAATAGAAATCCATATGCAACGATTCTTACGTTCTTAACACGTAAGGGTCAAGACAGTGAGAATACAAAGGATACTTACAAAAGACATATCCGAGACTTCTTTAGAACAATGAAAAACAAAGAACTGGAAACATTAGTTGAATCAGACTTGGTTTTCACAAAGAATCAAATTAAAGCGTATCAAGTGGCTTTAAAAGAGCAGTATAAGGGAAGTACAGTAAACAATGCAATTAGTGCATTAAAAGAATGCTATGACCAATTAGAAGATGATGGCTTTGACGTAAATGCTTCATGGTTTAACTTGGAGAGATATGATGAGCATGATTCTGAAAGTTGGGATGCATTCACGCATGATGAGGTTATTGAAATTATTAACCTTGTATCTAAGACAAGAGCAGGTCGTCAGAAAGCTTTACTTGTACGTTTAGCATATGCAACTGCTTTCCGTAAACAATCGTTATTGGATTTGAAGTTTACAGATATCATTGACATTAACGGAATCTGGTACATCAAAACTTTAGGTAAAGGGAACAAATGGTCGCACAAGAAATTGACTGACGAACTATATCAAGAACTTATGGATTTCAAAGGAGAAGCAGATAGAGAGAAGATTTTCACTTTGACAACAAAGACTGTAAACAAAATGATGAATTTCATTCGTGAAAAGATTGATTTTGGTGACAGAAGAATTGTATTCCATAGTTTCAAGAAAGCATCAATCGAAGAAGTGAACGTAATTACTGGTGGTGACTTGAAAGCTATGCAAGCGCATGGTGACCACTCTGACCCAACAACAACAGTAAATAACTACCTTGCAAATAAGAAGCTAGAAGACCTAGTAGCAGTGGATGTAGATGCAAATGTACCTGTTGAAGAGTTTGAAAAATTGTCAAAAGAAGAATTAGTGGAATTATTATTAGGAGCAGACCGAAACACACAAATAAAGTTATTGAGAAAGATGGGAAAAATGTAACCCATCTTTTTTTTATTTATAGGAATCTTTCTGGGTCTGTTACATATACTGTATCAAGGAGGTGGAGAAATGAGAGATGAAGAGATTCTCATTTACAAAGTAAAGGTGAAGGATGACGATGTGCAAATTGTCAATTTGAAGAAATACCCACTACGTTGTAAATGGTTAAGAAAAAATTTCAAAAAAGATTTTAAAAAACAGTAACATTTTAGGCAAACGCACATATAATAAAGTATAAGGAAAAACAAAAACAACAACCAAAAGGAGAGGGTTTAAATGGCAACAATTACAATGGCTAAAGGTGTATCTTTCGAGGAATTAAAAGGTATCGTGGAGAATATGAATCTACGATGTTTAGACCACATCTACCCAAGCAAAATCTCAAACGCAAAGTTGAGACACGAAGCAATTATCGAATTAATCGTTGATGAGGAAGGTAACGTATTCGCAATGGTTGAAGGATACACAGAGCCAGTAATGTTTCCGAAGTTAGCGACAATTTGTTAGTGGTAGCCCTCTCTTTTGAGAGGGTTTTATTTTGGTATTTTGATAGCAATTTTAGGTGGTTGCTTTATCGAACTAATTACTATATATAATATAATTTATAATATATATAGTATGAGTGTATATAAGATATATATATAATATATAATAATAAATATAATAATAATAAATAAATAATATATATATTGTTATTAGTTCGATTAAACTACCTGCTAAAATTCCTATCGAAAACAAAAGAAAAAAGGTGCTCTCAATGAACACCTTTAAACGTATAAACATTCGGCTCTAACACATCTCCACAATCCACTCTCCATTTCTTTCTTTCAACGGACAAGTATCTTTTCTTCTCCAATACCTTTATGTGATTGTGAAAGGTTTCTGTTGACAGTCCAATTTCGGAAATGATTATTGCTTGACTGATACCTCGCTCATTCTTATTCAGACCATAACATTTACTTTTGAAGAATCCATACAAAAAGAAATCCACATTGTCGAGGTCATCACTATAGACAAACTCTATAAATTCCTGTAATGTTATTGTATGGGTATTGTTGTAGTTGTACAATGTTCCTACATCACCTTGATTGTCAAAGAAGAACGTAGGTTCTTTTACAGTGTAATTTCTGTTCTTGACAATTTCTTTGTATTTGCTATAATTAACGTCATCAACAGTGAGCATGTTAATTGTTGTAAACTCTCTAATGGGAAATCCGTTAATCTCTTCTGTGGTATACTCGAAAGTTACAGGATATTTTTTAGTTGTAGATGTGAGTCCTATTTCATCGAGTATGCCATCTTTTTTTATAACCTTATCAATTGTCTTAGTCGATGGGTCATATCCAAGTATTTGTTTAATGTCCTTGTTTTGGATGTATGTACCATTTTCTAAATCCACAAAGTGAGCATATTTATATAAAAACGCAATCGTCACCACATAAGCATAAGCAAATGAAGATTGTTTGACATTTGTTCTTTGTACCTTTCCTTTAGTGCTTTCAGATAGACTTCTAAAAATCCAGTTTGGTATTTGTACAGAAACATTGCCATATAGTTTTTGAATGTTGTTAAAGTTATCAATCATATACACATTATCATCTCCCTCGTTATTCGGTTAAGCAACCTGCTTAAAATATAGGATATCATAATTTGTTGTGCTTGTCAATTAAATGTAACAGATTCTTTGTCTGTATATAGCATACTTTTTTGACAAATGCAAAAAATAATGGTATAATTATATTATAAGGTAATACGTTACCTTACATATAGGATAGGCGGTGAATGGGTTGGGGTCTGTAGCAATAGATATAAAAAAAGGGGAAAGAGAGTTTGAACATCTAACTCTTTCCGATGAGAATGTAGTAAAATACCTTATCCTGTATAGAAACAAAGTTGATAAGACCTATGGTGCAAATACAAACATTCAAATGAACCAAGCAGGTGACACATTTGATTTTAATCAAGAATTGATAGTGTTGTATGCATCATTGGACAAAACTACAGAGGAAGCTTCCCTTACTAAGAAGCAGTTGAATCTTTTACATTTATTGTATGAAGGAAACTCATTGGTCGATGTTGCAGAAATGTTAGGACAACATCGTAGAGTAGTACATAGAATGTTTGAAAGAATCGTAGAACGAGTGGTTAATACAAATAATGAACTTTGGTACTATACAGTTGGTCACAACGGACGAATATTAAAATAAAAAAGAAGGAAGGTTTCATGAATGAAAACAATACATACAAAATTGACGGAACGATATAGCGAAGGGAATGGCAACAATGAAGATACAGCTACCCGATGGGAAACAGAAAACGCTCGATGAGAATATTACCCTTGAAGAGAAAAAGCAGATTGTATCGGATTTAACCGAAAAATGGATGCATGTAATTAGGCTAAATTGGCATAGTCAGTCGGTAAAGTATTTCTTGGATTCGTTAGCTAATTACTTAGTTTGGCATAAAGAAGAAGACCAAAAAGGATTAGAAGATAAAGAGATTCTATCCCGTAAGAAATTAGAAAAGATGTCCAAGATGAAAAAGACAAGCAAACAAGTTAACTTTTCAGACTTATCAAAAGAACAGTATGAACTATTATTTGGTGAGAGAGGTGCAGAGTAATGGGAAGAAAACTTACACGATTAGAAAAAAGTACAGCCATTATCTCAAACTCAATCAAATCCGAATGGCGATATGTTAATACAGAAAATGAATTTACTTTTATGAATCTAAAATTAGTGATTCATGATAGTGTCGAAGAATACAAGGTTTACAACAAAGCAGGTACGGTTGAAGAATATACTAACGAAGCTTATATGGAACAAGTATTAGTAGTGGTTTCTAAGACTGGTGACTTGAAATTCTATAATCAAAATTATGATTATATCGAACCACAATATGTAAATATCAGAATTTAAAGAGGTGAAGGTATTGAACTTAACAGAATTAATTCATGAAGTTTGGAAGGACAAACGTGTACGAGAATTAAAGATAAGAAAAAGTGAAGTCAAAGTAATTGTAAAAGTTGCTGTAGAACACATGGTAACAGGATTGTTGCAGTATGGTAAGTTAAAAGTTATGGGGTTATTCACTTTGGATATCCGCAAAGCAAAAGGAAGACGAATGAGACATCCTCAAACTGGTGAAATCATGCACAGTAAGGATTATCACAAAGTCGGACTTGAACCTTCAAAAAAACTTAAAGATGGATTAAAAAAATTTAAAAGATAATCTAGGGAGAGATTAATATGAAATTTGTCGTTGATACAAATGCATTACTTAGAAAACCAGAAGTTGTATTCGATTTTGATTGTGTGATTCCTTCACATGTGTTAAGAGAAATTGAGCAACTTGAACTTAAACGTAAGAGTGACAGAACTTTACAATTCGAGATTCGTAGACTTAAAAAATTCCTTGATGAAAATGAAGATAATCCTCACGTATACATTGACATTAAAGATTACAAGTTTACACTAGAAAAAGAAGAAGACGGATTCGACTCACAATATGTAGATAACATCCTGCTTCAAGTTTGTGTAGACAATGGTTACGGAATTATTACAAATGACCGTTTACTAAAAGAAAAAGCTAAGTTATACAAAATCAAAATCCAGAAAATGGATGACAGTAACTACATTGACAACAAAGGATTCCAAGACTTCTCAATGTCAGAGACAGGTTACAATAGAATGATGGAAACTCCAGACATTAACCATTTTGGCTTAATGATAAATGAATACGCTATCGTAAATAATCGTGTAGATGGAGAATTACTTGACATTGTAAAATGGACAGGTACAACTACGAAATCTCTACGTGATGCACAAGGCAAGCTAGGTGCGGAATTTAGAACAAATCAGTTTGGTAAATTCAAACCATTCGATGAGCATCAAATCATGGCGATTGATTCAATCAGAAGTAACCAACTTACAATCCTACGTGGTCGTGCAGGAAGTGGTAAATCATTAATCACTTTAAACACTGCTTGGAGAATGGTTGAGGAAGAAGGATACAAACTTGTAATGTTTGTTAACCCAACTCCATTACGTGAAGCACAAGAACTTGGATTCTACAAAGGTGACCGCATGGAGAAATTAATGCAGTCAGCAGTTGGTACAATGCTTAAATCTAAATTTGGCGATGAACAAGAAATCTTCGCACAAATCTTAGACAACAAACTTGATATCCTACCATTCGTAGATTTACGTGGTTGGGATTCTGGTGACAGCAAAACGATTGTTTGGATTCTTGAAGCACAGAACTTAACAGCAGACCTAATGAAACTAGGACTACAACGTATCACAGAGAATACTAAGGTTGTTGTAGATGGTGACTACTTCGCACAGGTCGATAAAGATTCATATGCTTCTAACAACGGTATGAAACGTATGTCAGAGGTATTCCGAGGTCTTGACCTATTCGGTGAAGTTGAACTTCAAACAGTACATAGAAGTCGTGTAGCAGACATTGCAGAGTTAATGTAAAAAAGTTTTAAATAATGTAATAGATATTGTTGACAAACGCAAAGAATAATGATATACTATAAATAAGTTAAGTGGTGACGTTGAAAATAAACCGCCACTTAACTTCAAAAAAAAGTTTTAAAGTATATAACATATTCATTTGACAAACGCAAAAGATTATGATATAATAGTATTATAAGGTTGAGAAACCTACTTAGACACATACAGCGATTACTTCTACTTTATGGATAAAAAGTCGAGTGTCTAGAATATTGGGGTGTGGCTTAATGGTAAAGCAGTCGGCTGTTAACCGAAAGAGTGTAGGTTCAATTCCTATCACCCCAGCCAATGGCTCATTAGTTTAATGGTAAAATGATGCACTGTCTATGCATAGTTAGGGGTTCGATTCCCCTATGGGTCGCCATACGTCCTTAGTATAATGGTAGCACAGGAGTCTCCAAAACTTCTAGTCTGGGTTCAAATCCTAGAGGGCGTGCCACGTGGAATTAGTTTAGAGGTAAAATTTCTGATTGCCATTCAGAGGTCAAGGGTTCGATTCCCTTATTCCACATATTATTTCGGAGTAGACAAACTGGTAAAGTCACTAGCCTTTGAAGCTAGGGTTTGGAGGTTCGAAGCCTTCCTCCGAAGTCATTTTCTTCATACTTTGGAAACTAGGTATTAGTTATTGCAACTTGAATACTTAGTATCTAGTTTCCAGTGTGTGGCGTAATGGTTTAACGCAGTGGACTGTGACTCCACGAATGAGGGTTCGATTCCCTCCATGCTGATAGAGAATGTTGGTCAGTTTCAACTCTAAAAGAAGCTTTCATTATTATTAATGCGGTGAGGACAAATGGTAAGTTGCTTGGCTCATAACCAAGAGATAGTGGGTTCGAATCCCACCACCGTAATCATGGCTTTCTAGCTGAGATGGATTAGCAAAGGATTGAAACTCCTTGGAGGTTGGTTCGATACCAACGGAAGCCATATTAATCATAAGGGCTATGGTGAAGTGGACAAACACATCTGGTTGCAACCCAGACAATCGCCAGTTCGAATCTGGTTAGTCCTTCCAAAATATCATGGCGCATTGGTCAATGGGTTAAGACGGTAGCCTTTCACGCTACAGTAACGGGTTCGAGTCCCGTATGCGCTATCATTAAAGACACGTACAGCAAATACATACAACTAACTAACCTATCAAATGTAGTGGCGTGAGGTTCGATTCCTCACCATCCTAAGACCTAAAGGATGTGGTGTAGTGGAAGCACAAAAGTTTGTGTCTTGTGAGAGACTGGTCATCTCTCAATCTGGTGGATTCGTATAGAGGTAATACAATCGGCTGATAACCGATAAACGGAAGTTCGATTCTTCCATCCACCATCTAAATATGGGGTAGCGGTAACGTTGGAGAGTTACGGTGGACTGTAAATCCACTGCCATCGGCTTAGTAGGTTCGAATCCTATCTGCCCCACCATGCACCTATGATGGAATTGGTAGACATGAGGGTTTTAGACACCCTTGCCTAGAGCGTGCAAGTTCGAGTCTTGCTAGGTGTATTAATATGTGGGTATGGGGCAGTTGGTAGCCTACTGGCTTTGGAAGCTAGATGTCGCAGGTTCGAGTCCTGCTACCCGCACTTTTGGGGGGATTAGTTTAGTGGGAAAACAATGGCTTTGCAAGCCATAGTCAAGGGTTCGATTCCCTTATCCTCCACCACGCCTGTTTAGTTAAGTGGTATAACAAACGCCTTGTAAGCGTTATTCGAGGGTTCGATTCCTTCAACGGGCATTTTAGACACACACAGCAAACATACCTTGGTATGAATACACTCACTCAGAAGAATGTATAAGGGGTTCAATTCCCCACAACGTGTCTAGTCTTGGAGGGTTACTCAAGTGGTTTAAGAGGTCGGTCTTGAAAACCGATAGGCGGTAACACGTGCGATGGGTTCGAATCCCTCACCCTCCGCCATATGGAAAGTTGTCAGAGTCAGGCTTATCGTACTCCCCTGCTAAGGGAGTGTGGGTTGATTCCCACCACAGGTTCAAATCCTGTACTTTCCGCCATGTGGGATTGGTCTAGTGGTCAAGATACGGGGCTTCCACCCTCGTGACATCGGTTCAAATCCGATATCCCACACTTTTATCTCTATAGTGTAATGGATTAACACGAAAGCCTACGAAGCTTTTAATTCTGGTTCGAATCCAGATAGGGATGTTCTTGTGTCTATGGTGAAATGGATTATCATAGGGGTTTTCTACACCTTTGTTCTGGGTTCGAATCCTAGTAGGCACGTAAAATTCTTTTATAGTATGTAACAGAAATTGTTGACAAAAATAAAAGATAATGGTATAATAATAAATGTAGACACACACAGCAAAAACTTACTTACGACATATCAATGGTGATGAAAAGTAAAGTGTCTAGTTAATTTTAACCCGTAAGGGGAACGAGGTAGGAATGAAAGGCTCACAGGTCGGATAAGACCCATAGTGGGTTGAGTAATCCCAGATACCTCACCTAATAACTCTTGGCATCAACTAAGAGTTCGCAATGTCTTACTCTCACAACCTTCCCTCAAGAGTCCACATCGACAGGGAAACCAAATTAGGCTCACACAGCAATTCATCAAATACATATTCCAAAAGAACAAATCCAAAGCGATGAAAGACCCTTCCGAAAGGTCGTCTTGTATTAGGGGTAACAGCCGATACAGGATTAAAGGTAGAGCCTAGAAAAATTGCTTAAAGACACATACAGCAAATTCCTAAGATTCGTATACAGCAGAACAATGTATGAAAACAGGGAGTGTCTTGTTATTAAGCAGTTTCTTGCATTTTAAATGAGAAACATATATTTAGAGTTTAAGAAAGTGTTTAATAAAAGATAAAAAGGAGTAGTGATATTATGTTGAATCACTTAAAAAATGAATTTAATAAAACAACAACTGAAAATGGTGCATTAGCTTATAAGAGTACAAAATCTGATGTATTAGATTTATTCTCTCAAGGCGGTGCAATGAGACAACGTAGCGAAGCTGATGTTAAAGCATTAGTGTCTAAAGCATTTGGTGAGAATCAATTGTTGACATTAAGAACAATCTTCTACCTACGTGATATCGAACAAGGACAAGGTGAAAGACGTTTCTTCCGTTTAGCTATGCAACACTTAGCTTTACATCACAAAGAAGCTTTACGTAAGAATATTGAACTTGTGCCTATGTTTGGTCGTTGGGATGATTTATGGGTATTGTTAGAGACAGACTTGAAAGCAGATGTTTTAGATTTTGTAAAACGTCAGTTAGTAGTTGACAAGGAAGCAGAACATCCATCCTTACTAGCTAAGTGGATGCCATCTGAAAATGCTTCTAGCTACAAAACTAAGAAGTATGCAAAAATCATGCGAGAACATTTTGGTGTAAAACCAAAACAGTATCGTAAACTATTATCAGCATTGAGAGCAAAGCTTAACCTAGTTGAGACAAAGCTTTCAGAGAAACGTTATGGAGACATCCAGTATGACAAACTTCCATCACGTGCAGGTATGGTTTATCGTGGAGCATTCTTCCGAAATGACGAAGAACGTTACAAAGGATTCCTTGATAGTTTATCTAAAGGTGAAGTGACGGTTAATGCGAAAACATTATATCCAAACGACATCGTAGGTAAAATTCTTCATCGCTATGTATCCCCAGAGGATATCAAGTTGTTTGAAGGTCAATGGGAGAACTTACCAAACTTCATCGGTGACAAAACTGATAATGCCTTAGTAATGGCTGATGTAAGTGAGAGTATGAATGGGACACCAATGGAAGTATCTATTGCGCTAGCAATGTATATTGCAGAACGCAACAAAGGTATTTACCATAATCACTTCTTAACTTTCACAGACCGTCCTTCATTCGTAGAGATTAAAGGTACTGACATCGTAGAAAAGGTAAGAAACATCAATGCACGTAAAGGATACAGCACAAACATCAAACTTGCTTTACAAAAAGTTTTAGATGTAGCTGTTGAAAACAAAGTGCCTAATAGTGAGACTGTTAAGAAATTATACATAATCTCTGATATGCAGTTTGATGACTGGTCAATTGATGGTACAAGCGTGGACATCTTCAAAGAAATGCGTAAGCGTTTTGAAGAAAAAGGGTATGATTTCCCAGAAATCGTATTCTGGAATGTACGTGCTGTAGGTAACACACCAATGACGATGAATGACCAAGGCGTACAGTTAGTAAGTGGATACTCACCAAGTATTCTGAAAAACTTACTGGATGCTAACGGGAAGACACCATATGAGTTTATGTTAGAAGTTTTAGATACTGAAAGATATGAGAAGGTAACGGTGTAAAAACCGTTCCTTACATATCATGAGAAAAAGGGGATAATAAATATGAAGAATCGTAGAGAGCGTAGAGAAGAAGCACGTAAGAATAAAACGAAATTTGAACCGCAATACAAATCAGCAATCAGACGTATTCCTGCTCATGTGAAGCAGAACGAAGATGGTACATATACTACAGTAGAAGAACAAGAAGTATTTGTAGGTGGCGAACCTCGTCCTTACAATGAAGTGTTTGGAACTGATACAGAAACAACTACAACTGAATAATTTCTTGCATAATGCAAGTGGTCGGGAAGAGAAATAGATAAAGTCAAGAGCCTTGTGTTCTTGGCTTATTCTAGTATAAATAAAAATATTAAAGGGGTAATATGAAATGGCAAAGCGTACAAATAGTTTTAGTGTTAAAGGTGAACTAAACATGGCAGAAGGTGTAGTTTACGAAGTTAAGAAAGAATCAGTAGAAACAATTGAGTTTTTCGAGTTTTTAAAAGAGTTTGATGGTAAGACAGTTAAGATTTCTATTGTAGAAGATATCGAGATTATGGGTGTAGAAGCAGAAGAAGAAGACGAAGAATAAGAACTGGAGTGATTGAGTAATGCGGTCATATACGAATAAGAGTGGAGAACTTGTAAAAGTTTCTGAAAGCCACTTAAATACTGCTGTAAGAATTAAACAAGAATTACAGAAAGCTTCTCCATCTAGAAAATGCTCATGGTCATTACTAGTCAAGATGATGGAGAGAGAAGGTTACTTTGATGCTGATAACAATGAATCATATCGTTGCATGATTAAAGCGTATCAGAAGTCTATCGGAGAACTTCCAGAAGCGCCTAAATACGCTGATATGGTAGCTGATAGTAAGCTAGAGTCAATTAAGGAAATCGTTGGCGAGATGGCTTATGAGAAGCGTGAGAATCAACACGTATTAAAAGAACTAAATAAAGTAAAACGAGATGTTATTGATTTTGCTTTGACAGCAGAACAAATTGGAAATGCATTCAAGGCTCATGATTTCAGTGAGTTCAAACTTGAAGCAGAAGACATTAAAGTTGCAGGAAATTCAAAAATGGTTGTCAGTCTATCAGACTTACATATTGGTGCAATTGTTGACAACAAAGTTAATACATATAATTATTTCATCGCACAAGAAAGAATGCAGAAATATCTGAATAAGATTGTAGCAGAAGCAAAAGTTAATGGTATAACAGATGTATATGTTATTAATCTTGGAGATACTGTAGAACATTCTTCAATGAGATTTGCACAAGGATATGGAGTAGAGTTTTCATATTCAGAACAGATTGTAAGAGCATCTGACTTAATCCAGAAATTCTTAATCGGATTATCACAGCATGTCAAGGTAACCTATGCAGGTATCGCAGGTAATCACGATAGAGTAGATGGAGATAAGAATAAGGGCATTGATGGCGACCATGCAGTAAAAGCTATCAACTATGCAATTGAACAATTTATCACTAATGCACAAATTGATAGAATTACATATGAACAAGCAGAAGACTACAAACATTCATTTGTTGTAGGTGGAAAGAGTATCTTAGCACTACATGGTGATTTAGACAACCAGAATGATGCAGGATTACTAGCACGACACTCTGAAATTGATAGAGTCGAATATGACCTAGTGTTGATGGGACACACTCACACACGCTATTTAAAAGAGGTACATGACAACAAGTTTATTTCAGTAAGTGGAAGTTTAAAGGGTGCTGATGATTTTGTTTTAAATAAATTACGTAAAGTTTCTGCACCATCACAAAGTTATCACATTATTCGTGAAGATGGAGAAATTGAAGTAAGATGGGTAACGTTTAGATAGTTTTTGGTATTACAAGAATGAGGATGATTGAAGATGAAAATGAATCAAGAAGAACGAAGAGAAATGATGAGTTATTTGGATTTGCTAGTAAAAATGGATGCAGAAGGATTTGCTTGCAAAAAAGAAATCAGTGAAGCATTGAAAGTAGTACATGCAGGGTTTGGCTTTACAGAAGAAACCAAATCAAAATATCAACGCAGTGAACTTAGAAAAATATTGCGTGACGAAATAACTAATTCAGAGTTGGTAAATGGTATCGCTAATCAAGGAAAATTGATAAGAGTAACAGAACTTGAAAGACAAATAGGAAAAACATTACTATTAATTGATTTTGCTTTGGCATATGACCTGCCTATTCTTGTGGGAAATGATAGTTTGGTTAACTATACAAAAACACTTGCAAGAAAAGAATATGGTAAGGATAGTGAGAAACTTTCTATTTTAATCGGAAAACCACATGAAGTAATGGGAAGAAAATTACCTAATGGAGTTTTAATAGATTGCAGTGTTAGATTTGAAGACTATCTTGAAATTAAAAAACACATTCGCATTCGTGGAGGATTCCACCACGACAGGTTATTTATTTAAGATAAAAGAGGAATTTTATCAAAATGGTCACAAAGTGCCTTAGTTAAAGGCATTATTAATGAGGGGTATTTTATAGTGTCTCAATCGTTAACTCTCCCTTACGGTTGGGACATTTTATAAATACTCTTTTTTATATTGGAGAAAAGGAGTGAAGTTAATGAGTGTAAGAAAAAAGAAAGAGCCTACGCCAAAGAAACAATGTTCATCTTGTAGTAAGAATAAAGCGACTACGTTTTTCTTTAAGGTCGATAGTCCGTTATTTCCAGATGGAATGATAAACACATGTCGTGATTGTGTTCGCAAACAAGTAGACGTTAATGACATGGAACAAGTAATTAGTTTCCTAAGACAGATTGATAAGCCTTTCAATCAGAAGTATTGGGATGAAGCATTAAAATCTAAGAATCATCCATTAGGAGAGTATATTAGAAAGATTAATTCTCTTAATCAAGTAAAGAACAAAAACTTTGATGACAGTCAAGCTGTTGGCATTGGTACTACACACGATGTACAAGCTTCACAACTTTCAGACACAATTGAAAGAGAAGATGGGGAAATCATTGAATATTCAGATTCACTGGTATCTCGTTGGGGTATTGGCTATCAACGACATGAATATTTAAGATTAGAAAAATATTATCAAGATATGATGATGAGTTATGAAATTAAAGATATCAACCACCGTCAAATGTTGAAAACACTAGCAAAGCTATCTGTAGAATCAGACAATGCACTATCAAGAAAAGATTTCACAAATTACAGTAAGATTAATAAAGAATATGAAGTAACAATGAAATCAGCAGGATTTAGACCTGTAGATAGAAAGAGTGGTTCAGAAGCAACTGGGATGTTCTCATTCTCACAAGTTTGGGCAGAAATTGAAAAAGAAGGATTTATTCCTCCTAAACTAGTAGAGTTCAAGAAAGACGATATTGATTACATGTTAATGTATTATCAACAATTCGTAGAAAGATTAGTTGACAAACCAGTGACCACAGAGCCAGATACAGAGTGGCGAGATGAGGTTATGGATTATGAGTCAGAAGAATCACAAGAATAAAAAAGGCGGTACTTTCGATGCTGTTAAGGATGATTTTGCAAAAGCCTTATCATTTTTCAGAGAGTATCCAGATTATTTTATTGACTATATTAAAACGGATGTAACACGTTTTGACTTGACACCATTTCAACGAGTATTTTTAAGAGCATTCTTTAGAAAGAAAAAGGTTGGAATTGTTGCAAGTCGTGGTATTTCCAAGACATACATAGATGTTATGGCACATTATTTAAAATGTATTATGTATCCCGATGCAAGTATCTGTTTAGCGATGCCTACTAAAACTCAAAGTGCTAAAGTTGTTCAAGAGAAAGTAGAAGAACTTTGGAGAGATTATCCAATTCTGAAAAACGAATTATTAGATTTCAAGTTTCAGAAGGATTATGTAAGTTTAAAATTTAGAAATGGCGCTATGCTAGATACATTAACAGTTGGGGAATCATCACGTGGTCTACGTGCAAACGGTATTGCACTAGAAGAGATTGTTGATGAAAAGATGGATAGAGATACGATAAACAACGTTATCCTTCCTATTCTAGCACAACCACGTATGACAAAACATGGGGCTGACCCAAATGAGTATTCTAAGACACAAGCATATATCACAACTGCTTCACACAAACAATCATACTGTTATGAAAAGTATATGGAATTGTTTGGAGAAATGGTTCGTGGTGAGCCTACTATTGTATTAGGTAGTTCTTATGAAATGGGTACTCGATTCGGTACATTAGATTATGCCGATGTTATTGAGAAGAAAAATTCAGCTACATATTCTCCTTTATCATTTGATAGAGAGTATGGAAGTATTTTTACAGGTTCAAATGAACGTTCACTAGTAACTGTTGAAGAGATTACTAGATGTAGAACTGTTGAGGAAGCAGAGTTCAGAGTAGACCCTAATTCAGCTAAAAAGAAAGATAAGGATGCAATTTATGTTCTTGCTTACGATATCGCTCGTGCAGAAGGTAAACAAACTGCTAACTCATCTTTAGCTGTTATCAAAGCAGTTCCTCGTGGTGATGGTACATACCAAAAATTCTTAGTAAACATGTTTACAAAAGAAGGTACTCACTTCCATGAACAAGCGTTGTTCTTGAAAAAGAAAGTCGTAGAATATAATGCAAGTATATTAGTTCTTGACCACAACGGTATTGGTCGTGGGGTTACAGATATTCTAGTAACAGAGATTGATGCAAATCCTCCATATGCTGTTGTCAATGATGACAGATATGACAAATACAAGAAGGCAAATAGTATTCCAATGTTACACTTGATTTCTTCACAATCTAAAGAATCAAAAAATACTGATATCGTTAACGTATTCATGTCAACGATTCAGAATGGTGATATCTTTATGTTGAAATCAGAAGCAAATATGCGTGGTATTATCCGAGATAAAGACGGTAATAGATTAGCTGAAAAGCTGATGCCACACATTCAAGTAGACAGAATGATTGATGAAATCATGAACTTGGAATATGTACAAACGGGCAACACGACAAATGTTAAACAGATTTCTAGAAGTATTGAGAAAGATAGATACTCGGCTTTAGCATACGGTATCTTCTATATGTATCAATTAGAACAAAAAAATAAGCAAAGAAAGAGACAAACTTTCGATGCATCAAGTTTCTTTGCAGTCAAAGAAGCAAAATACAAAATATGGAATTAAAAGGAGGTTGAAATATGTCAGAGCAAAATCAAGAAAGTAAAGAAAGAATTAGCCGAATGCAATTTGATAGATTGGCTTTTCAAAGATTGATTGTTAACGATTTAAGAAGAAGCAAAGAAGGTCGCTCATTCTTAAAGAAATATAAACAAAGTGAAGTTCGTGAGATTGTAGAAGGTTATAAAGACCAACGCAATCAGAAGAAGTTAGTTGAGATTTCTAATATCCTATTTGCAAAGAGTCCACAATATCAACGTTTGTTATGGTATCTTTCTAACATGGCATTATTCTCACATGTTATCACTCCTATTAAGGATATCAGAAAATTAAACAAAAGTAAAGTATTAAAACAATATACTGAGATTGGTGAATTGATGAAACTCATGGAATTACGTCATGAGATGTCAAAAGTTCTATCAGTCGCTTTTAAAGAAGATGTTTTTTATGGATATGTACATAGAGATAAAAAATCATTTTACATTCAAAATATTCAAGCTGATATTTGTCAAATCACATCTGTAGAAGATGGAGTTTATAACTTTAGTATTGACATGAGACACTTTGAAAAAGATGAAGAAAGACTTCTATTATATGGAAAAGAAGTTCAAGAGAAATACGCAGTTTGGAAACGAGTTAAAAATACTAATAGTAAATTAGAATCATATGTTGAACTTAGTGCAGAGAACACAATCTGTATTAAGATTAATGAACATATGTTAGATATTTTCCCACCATTCGCAGGGTCATTTGATGCAATGTTTGATATCGAAGGATTTAAACAACTTCGTAAAGATAAAGAAGAATTAGGAAACTACATGATTCTTACACAACAATTGCCAATGCGCCCAGACAGTGAAGATAACAATGACTTCGCAATTGATGAAGAAACAATGAGATTCTTCCACGAAATGGCAAGTAATACTGTTCCAGATAATGTCGGTATTATCACATCTCCAATGAAAATTGAGCCAGTTAAGTTTGATAGAGATAGAGCAGATAGCGATGGAGTTCAAAAGGCACAACGTGACCTTTGGGATGGATTAGGTGTTTCAAGCCTATTATTCGGTGCTGACAAATCAACATCACAAGGCTTACTGATGTCTATTAAAACAGATGAAGAAATTGTCTTTGCAGTATTAACTCAAATTCAACGATGGATTAATAGATATTTAAAGAATGAATTTAAAGATTTAATGTTTAATATAAATCTGCTTCACGTAACAGAATACAACAAATTAGAAGTATTCAAGATGTACTTAGAAGCAGGTCAATTTGGTGTTCCAGTTAAGAGTCATGTTTGTGCAGTTGTAGGTTTAGACCCAATTGAAACAATGAATATGGCTTACTTAGAGAACGACTTATTAGAAATGCATGACAACTTCATCCCTATGATGTCTTCACATACAATGGGAGCAGAAGGACTAGCAGGAGCAGAAGACGGTAGACCTAAGAAGGATGCCAAAGATGTTTCAGATGAAACTGCTAGAGGTAAAGATAAACCGAATGCAAAGCCAAGCTAAATAAACAAATCTTTAAAGGAGGTGAAAGGAAATGGGTAAAAGATTAGACTTCCAAGCTAGTATTAGTGATGTCAAAAAAGTCCACCCTCTTTTCTCCACCTGTAAAGTAAGAACACTTTATACTGGTCAAAATCGTAATATGTCGAATATTACAAGAGATGCAGTTGAAAAAGCACTACCAACTATTTACAACATTCCTATTGTTGGTGAATTTTCAATGGAAGCTAAAGACTATAAAGGTCATGGTGGAAAGATAGATTTAGATACAT
>Ga0207655_1000715_pt1 | contig 37724 bp, 31 predicted proteins | sample KBSM44metaG_FD_184398 | JGI IMG/M metagenome (GOLD analysis project Ga0207655, IMG submission 184398) | Miscanthus rhizosphere microbial communities from Kellogg Biological Station, Michigan, USA - KBS M4-4 metaG (SPAdes) (version 2) | ecosystem: Host-associated > Plants > Roots > Rhizosphere >...
CACCCGTCCGCCGCTGAATCGAAGAGCAAGCTCTTCTCATCCGCTCGACTTGCATGTGTTAGGCCTGCCGCCAGCGTTCAATCTGAGCCATGATCAAACTCTTCAGTTCAATACTGCTTGGGTTTTTAAGAAACCCTAAACTTGGCTCAGCAATCTCAAATGACTATGTGATTTCTCGCATGGCCACTTGTGATGCTGATAATCTTTTTGACTATCAGTCCGTACTCACAAGCACCCACACGAATTGCTTGATTCAATTTGTTAAAGAGCGTTTGGTTAAGAGCTTTTCGTCTCAACCGAGGCGCGCATTCTACGCTTTCCTCAGAGCCTGTCAAGCGTTTATTTTGAAGTTTTTTGCGAGAAACTCGTTTAGCTTCAAACACTTGGCTCGCTGCGATCTCTCGTAGCGGGAGGCGAATCATACAGCACCAAGAAGCGCTGTCAACCACCATTTCAACCGCTTGCGATCATTCGATCGTAGCCCTTCCAACACCACCTTAACTACTTAACTCATTGAATCTCAAGGAGTTTGTCGTTCCGATGTCGCTGGAAGTGGGGCGCATTATAAGGGGATTCGAAACCCCGTCAACCTTTAATTTCAATAAACCTTCATATCGCTGAAAAACAAAGCGGGGAGGCCTACCGGCCTCCCCGCTTTAGTCACCGGCCTTAAAGGCTAGGGAATGCAAACTGCGACGCTTCATGGCTGGCACGCTGCGGCCAACGCTGGGTAATCGCCTTGCGACGCGTATAGAAGCGCACCCCGTCAGGGCCATAGGCATGCAGGTCACCGAACAGCGAACGCTTCCAGCCACCAAAGCTGTGATAAGCCACCGGCACCGGCAGCGGCACGTTCACACCCACCATGCCCACTTCGATCTCGTCGCAGAACAGGCGCGCCGCTTCACCGTCACGGGTGAAGATGCAGGTACCGTTGCCATACTCGTGATCATTGATCAGTTGCATGGCCTGCTCCAGGCTGTTCACACGCACCACGCACAGCACCGGGCCGAAGATCTCTTCTTTATAGATGCGCATCTGCGGGGTCACCTTGTCGAACAAAGTACCCCCCACGAAGTAGCCATCTTCATTACCGGCCACACGCAAGCCACGGCCATCCACCACCAGCTTGGCACCAGCAGCAACCCCGTCATCGATGTAACCCACTACCTTGTCACGGGCAGCAGCAGTCACCAGCGGGCCCATGTCCAGGCCGCACGAGGTGCCGGCACCAATCTTCAGCGCCTTGATTTGCGGTTCCAGCTTGGCAATCAGGGCATCGGCTACCTGGTCGCCCACGCACACCGCAACCGAAATAGCCATGCAACGCTCGCCACACGAACCGTAGGCCGCGCCCATCAGTGCGCTTACAGCATTGTCCAGGTCGGCATCCGGCATCAGCACGGCGTGGTTCTTCGCGCCACCCAAGGCTTGCACGCGCTTGCCGCGCTTGGTGCCTTCGGCATAGATGTACTCGGCGATCGGGGTTGAACCGACGAAGCTCAGCGCTTTTACTTCTGGCGCTTCGATAAGCGCATCCACCGCTTCCTTGTCACCGTGCACCACGTTGAGGATGCCCTTCGGCAGGCCGGCTTCCAGCAGCAGTTGGGCAATGTACAAGGTCGAGCTTGGGTCGCGCTCGGAAGGTTTGAGGATGAACGCGTTACCGCAAGCAATGGCCAGCGGGTACATCCACAGAGGCACCATGGCCGGGAAGTTGAACGGGGTAATGCCAGCAACCACACCCAGCGGCTGGAAGTCGGACCAGGCATCGATATTCGGGCCGACGTTGCGGCTGTACTCGCCCTTCAAAACCTCTGGCGCTGCACAGGCGAACTCGACGTTCTCGATGCCGCGCTTCAGCTCGCCAGCTGCGTCTTCCAGGGTCTTGCCATGCTCTTCGCTGATCATCTGCGAAATCTTGGCTTCGTTCTGCTCCAGCAATTGCTTGAAGCGGAACATCACCTGGGCGCGCTTGGCCGGCGGGGTGTTGCGCCAGGCCGGGAAGGCCGCCTTGGCGGAGTCGATCGCTTCCTGCACGGTCGCGCGGCTGGCCAGCTCGACCTTGCGAACAGCCTGGCCGGTGGACGGGTTGAAGACATCAGCGGTGCGTTCTCCCTTGGAAACCAGCTCGCCATGGATCAGGTGCTGAACAATGCTCATGCAAAACTCCAGATAAAGAAGGTAGAGACAGGCGCGCGATACCTGCACGCGCCTGACATCGAAATCGGAAAGATCAGTCGATCAGGTTCAGGTTTTCGCCGACGGCGTCGAACAGGCGATCCAGTTCTTGCGGCGTGGTGTTGAACGTTGGGCCGAACTGCAGAGTGTCGCCCCCGAAGCGTACATAGAAGCCTGCCTTCCACAACTTCATCGCCACTTCGTATGGGCGGACGATGGCATCACCGTCACGGGCGGCGATCTGGATGGCGCCGGCCAAGCCGTAGTTACGGATATCGATGACGTTCTTGGTGCCCTTTACGCCGTGCAGCAACTTCTCGAAGTGCGGCGCCAGCTCGGCAGCGGACTGCACCAGGTTTTCTTTCTGCAGCAGGTCCAGCGCGGCGATACCGGCGGCACAGGCTACCGGGTGCGCCGAGTAGGTGTAGCCGTGCGGGAATTCCACGGCATATTCCGGCGTCGGCTGGTCCATGAAGGTCTGGTAGATCTCGCTGCTGGCGATTACCGCGCCCATCGGGATGGCGCCGTTGGTCACCTGTTTGGCGATGCACATCAGGTCCGGGGTAACGCCGAAGGCTTCCGAGCCGGTCATCGCGCCCATGCGGCCGAAGCCGGTGATCACTTCGTCGAAGATCAGCAGGATGTTGTGCTGGGTGCAGATTTCACGCAGGCGTTTCAGGTAACCCTTCGGCGGTGGCAGCACACCGGCCGAACCTGCCAGCGGCTCGACAATGACCGCAGCAATGTTGGAGGCATCGTGCAGTTCGATCAGCTTGAGCATTTCGTCAGCCAGGGCAATACCGCCCTCTTCTGGCATGCCTTTGGAGAAGGCGTTCACCGGCAACACGGTGTGAGGCAGGTGATCGACGTCCAGCAGTTGGCCAAACATCTTGCGGTTGCCGTTGACACCCCCCAGGCTGGTACCGGCGATGTTCACCCCGTGGTAGCCACGAGCACGGCCGATGATCTTGGTCTTGGTCGCCTGGCCTTTCAGGCGCCAGTAGGCACGTACCATCTTCAGCGCGGTGTCAGCGCATTCGGAACCGGAGTTGGTATAGAAGACATGATTCAGATTGCCCGGCACCAGCTCGGCGATCTTTTCCGCCAGCTGGAACGACAGCGGGTGGCCAAACTGAAACGCGGGGGAATAGTCCAGCGTACCCAGCTGGCGAGTCACCGCTTCGGTGATTTCCTTGCGGGTGTGCCCGGCGCCGCAGGTCCACAGGCCAGACAGGGCGTCAAAGATCTTGCGCCCCTGGTCATCGACCAGGTAGTTGCCTTCGGCCGCCACGATCAGGCGTGGGTCGCGCTGGAAATTGCGGTTGGCGGTGTAGGGCATCCAGTGGGCATCCAGCTTGAGCTGGCTGGCGATACCGGCAGGGGCGGTTTCGGGCATGTTCATCGGCGGTTCCTCGAAAGACGATTAGGCAACGATGGATGTTGTTGCAGCTAAATTGGCACGGCGATAAAGTCGGAAAAAGCCTACATTTCTAATCTTCAGACAGGTCGTGACTAAACTAATGAGCCGACGCCCCGATCCACTCGCTCAAGTCAGCGATTTCGACATCCGCTTGCTGAAGATCTACCGCAGCGTCGTCGAGTGCGGTGGCTTCTCAGCCGCCGAAAACGTACTGGGCATTGGCCGCTCGGCCATCAGCCAGCAGATGAACGACCTCGAACAACGCCTCGGCCTGCGTCTGTGCCAGCGTGGTCGCGCCGGTTTCTCGCTGACCGAGGAAGGCCGCGAGGTCTACCACTCGGCACTGCAGCTGCTCAGTGCTCTGGAGAGCTTCCGCACCGAGGTCAACGGCCTGCACCAGCATTTGCGTGGCGAACTGAACATTGGCCTGACCGACAACCTGGTGACGCTGCCACATATGCGCATCACCCATGCCCTGGCCGAGCTCAAGGATCGTGGCCCGGATGTACGCATCCAGATCCGCATGATCGCCCCCAGCCAGGTCGAGCACGGCGTGCTCGACGGCAGCCTGCACGTGGGCGTAGTGCCGCAGACCAGCCCGTTGTCGGGCTTGGAGTACCAGCCGTTGTACAGCGAACGCTCGCTGCTGTACTGCGCGGTTGGCCATCCGTTGTTCTATGCCGATGACCAGCAAATCGACGACGAGCGCCTCAATAGCCAGGAAGCCATCACCCCCACCTTCCGCCTGCCTGCCGAAATTCAGGCGCATTACCAGGCGCTGAATTGCACGGCCAGCGCTTCGGACCGCGAGGGCATGGCGTTTCTGATCCTGACCGGGCGCTACATCGGCTACCTGCCCGACCACTACGCCACGTTCTGGGTACAACAGGGCCGTTTGCGTGCGCTCAAGCCCCGGCAGCGCTTCTACGACCTGAGCCTGAGCTGGGTTACCCGCAAAGGCCGGCGCCCCAACCTGGTGCTGGAAAGCTTCCTCGAAAGCCTGGCTGCGACACGTTGATGCCAGTCTGTGCCGCAAACGCTTGTCACTTCGGCACAGGCAGGTAATCTTGTCCGACAGCCGCAGCCATTGCCCCGTACGGAATCGTCCATGACCCTAGAAGTCCCTGCGCATCGCCTCTCCGCCTCGGGCAAGCCCGCAGGCCGCATCCGCCAGAAGAACGAACAGGCCATTATCCAGGCCGCCGAAGACGAATTCGCCCGCCATGGTTTCAAGGGCACCAGCATGAACACCATCGCGCTCAAGGCAGGGTTGCCCAAGGCCAACCTGCACTACTACTTCACCAACAAGCTGGGCCTGTACATTGCCGTGCTCAGCAACATCATCGAGTTGTGGGACAGCACGTTCAACGCCTTGAGCGTCGAGGATGACCCCGGCGAAGCCCTGAGCCAGTACATCCGCACCAAGATGGAGTTCTCTCGGCGCAACCCGCAAGCCTCGCGGATTTTCGCCATGGAAGTGATCAGCGGTGGCACCTGCCTGACCGAATACTTCAGTGCCGACTACCGCGAATGGTTCCGCGGCCGGGCTGCAGTGTTCCAGGCCTGGATCGAAGCCGGCAAGATGGACCCTGTCGACCCGGTGCACCTGATCTTCCTGCTCTGGGGCAGCACCCAGCATTACGCCGACTTCGCCACCCAGATCTGCCAGGTGACCGGCCGCAGCCGCCTGACCAAGCAGGACATGGAAGACGCGAGCAACAACCTTATCCACATCATTCTGAAGGGCTGCGGCATCAAGCCGGCTGCCTGACTACTTTTTATGCCTTCTACCCTGCTCGACCTCTGCGAGTACCGCGAGGAAATCCGCAAAAGCCGCTTCATCACCCTCGCCGGGCCAATCAGCAGTGCCGCCGAAGCGATGAGTTTCATCGAACGCCACAGCGACCTTGCCGCCACCCACAACTGCTGGGCCTGGAAACTCGGCGCGCAGTACCGCAGCAGCGATGACGGCGAGCCCGGCGGGACCGCAGGGCGGCCGATCCTGGCGGCCATCGAAGCGCAGGATTGCGACCAGGTGGTGGTTCTGGTGATCCGCTGGTACGGCGGTATCCAGCTGGGTACAGGCGGACTGGCAAGGGCCTATGGCGGCGGCGCCAACAAGTGCCTGCAACAAGCACCCAAACGCCTGCTGGTACAGCGCAGCGAATTCACCTGCAGCTGCAGTTTCAGCGAACTTGCGCTGGTGAAGCTGCGCCTGGCAGAGGTTGACGGCCTGGTCCTGGATGAACAGTTCACCGCCAATGGCGTGGATCTGTTGATTGCCCTGGGTGACGCCCACCTGGCGCCATTGCAGCAGCAACTGGCCGATCTGAGCCGCGGGCGCATTTTGCTCGAAGCGCGCTGAACATTGCCCACAACACCTGTGGGCCTGCCTGTGGATAACCTTGGGGCACTCATTTGCAGGCAGCTATTTTCAAGGCCTGCAGCGTTTTGATCATAAATTGATCACTATTTGATGACAGCCGCAAATTGCTGAAAGCGCTCGAGTTATCCCCAATGCAAGGCCTGGCGGGCCAGCGCGCAAAAGCCTCAGCTTGCACACAATAACTGTGGACCAGCCTGTGGATAACCCGTGCGCTAACAGGCCAGGCGCCCGGCCAGGCAAGGCCCAGGCATAGTTGATCGTTTTTTATACAGCCATAGGCAGGCAGCGACTGCCGCTGTGCATTATCCTCAATACCTTTCTTTGCCACCGACCAACGGAGCGCGCTCACATGGCTAACGCAAAAAACGCACTTATCATCGGCGCCTCGCGGGGGCTTGGCCTGGGCCTGGTACAACGCCTGCACGAAGACGGCTGGAACATCACCGCCACCGTCCGCAACCCGCAGCAGCCAGGTGCCCTGGCGGACGTGCCCGGCGTGCACATCGAGCAGCTGGAGATGAACGACACTGCCCAGCTCGACGGCCTGAAGCTACGCCTTCAAGGCCAGGCATTCGACCTGGTGTTCATCAACGCAGGTGTCATGGGCCCGTTGCCGCAAGACTTGGAGACGGTACAGACCAAAGACATCGGCGACCTGTTCATGACCAACGCCGTGGCGCCGATCCGCGTGGCACGCCGGCTGGTAGGCCAGGTACGCGAGGGCAGCGGTGTTCTGGCGTTCATGAGCTCTATTCTGGGCAGCGTGACCATACCCGACGGCGGTGAAATCTGCCTGTACAAAGCCAGCAAGGCAGCACTGAACTCGATGATCAACAGCTTTGTTGTCGAGCAGCAGCGCCCCGACCTGTGCGTACTGGCCATGCACCCGGGCTGGGTGAAAACCGACATGGGCGGCGAAAACGCCGAAATCGATGTGCTCACCAGCACCCGTGGCATGCTCGAACAGATCAAGGCGCAAAGTGGCAACGGCGGCCTGCGCTTCATCAACTACAAAGGCGAACCCTTGGTCTGGTGATTCACCCGGTCGCGGGCCGGCCGGGCGCATTGCCTGGCCGGTGCCTGTAGAATGGCGGCAACCGTACCTGATTGAGACCCCTTTTTATGTATGACTGGTTGAACGCCCTGCCCAAGGCCGAGCTGCACCTGCACCTGGAGGGCTCGCTGGAGCCCGAGCTGCTGTTCGCCCTGGCCGAGCGCAACAAGATCGCCCTGCCCTGGAACGATGTGGAAACCTTGCGCGGCGCCTACGCCTTCAACAACCTGCAAGAGTTCCTCGACCTGTATTACCAGGGCGCCGATGTGCTGCGTACCGAGCAGGACTTCTACGACCTGACCTGGGCCTACCTGCAACGCTGCAAGGCTCAGAACGTGGTTCACACCGAACCGTTCTTCGACCCGCAGACCCACACTGACCGCGGTATCGCCTTCGAAGTGGTGCTCAACGGTATCAGCCAGGCGCTCAAGGACGGCCGCGAGCAGTTGGGCATCAGCAGTGGCCTGATCCTCAGCTTCCTGCGCCACCTCAGCGAGGATGAGGCGCACAAGACCCTCGACCAGGCCTTGCCGTTCCGCGATGCGTTCATTGCTGTAGGCCTGGACAGCTCGGAGATGGGCCACCCGCCACGCAAGTTCCAGCGTGTGTTCGACCGCGCCCGCAGCGAAGGCTTCGTCGCCGTTGCCCATGCGGGAGAAGAAGGCCCGCCCGAGTACATTTGGGAAGCCCTCGACCTGCTGAAGATCAAGCGTATCGACCATGGCGTGCGCGCCATCGAGGACGAGCGCCTGATGCAGCGCATCATCGAAGAACAGATCCCGCTCACCGTGTGCCCGCTGTCCAACACAAAGCTGTGCGTGTTCGATCACATGAGCCAGCACAACATCCTGGACATGCTCGAGCGTGGCGTGAAAGTCACCGTCAACTCGGACGACCCGGCCTACTTCGGCGGCTATGTCACGGAAAACTTCCACGCCCTGCACACCCACCTGGGCATGACCGAAGACCAAGCCCGTCGCCTGGCGCAGAACAGCCTTGACGCACGTTTGATCTGAGTCGCATGACGACGTTGCGCTCAACCGACCTGCAACGTCGCCACGCGGGCAATGCGATTGATCTGCTGGATGCCCAGCGCCGAAATATGCAAAGCCCGCGTGTCCTCGGCCTCACGTATCCAGCCAGATTGCAAAAACAACCTGAACAAGGCCTGGCCCAGCACGCCCCCAAGGTGCGGGCCCTGGTCATCCCACTCGGTGCAGCGGCAGATCACGCAACCTCGTTGCTGGTGTGGCGCCAGAGCATCGATGTAGACCCCGACCAACGCCAACTGCGCCCGCCCCTCGTCACTGACCATCAACTGTCGACCGCAGCCGTCCAGCCAGCCGGCCACCACCAGGCGATCATACAACTCACTGGCCAACGCCCCGCCCAGGTGGTCGCCACATCGGCGTGCCCGGCGCATCGACATGGGCAGCGATGATACCGGCGCCTTGGCACGCTCTCCCCGTACGCTTTCCAGCTGTACGCTGGCCAAGGCCTCAACCGCCGCCCCGACCTGAGGGGTTGCCAGGCAGAAGTAGCGTTTACGGCCCCTGGCTTCATGCTTGAGCAAACCGGCCGACGACAGCAACGAGAGGTGCGCGCAGGCCGACGACGAAGTCAGGCCGGTCATTATCGCGAGTTCATTGGCCAACCGTGGCGTGCCATCGATCAATGCCCACAACATGGCACTGCGCTTGGGGTCGGCCATCAGGCTGGCGATTTGGCTGATACTGCTGGCTGCGTTCATGTCCCTGTAACTCCCTGCAAGTTCACTGTGTGGATGCGATTGCCAACCCTGGCAGGGAAGCGCGTCTCGCTGGCACTGGCCTGGTTCGCCAGTATAAGCCGCAGAAAACACCGTTCAGACGACCACGCGCCGACCTACCCAAGGCGAAAACCATTGGGTATGCCTACCCTTGGCACTCAGCGAGGCAGCTTTGGAAAACGGCTCGAACCCAGCCAAACAAGGCCCAGGTACACCCATACAGAAGCACTGAAACATTCTGATAAAAATAGGCTTGCAGCAATTTCAGATACGGCCCACAGCAACCTTCAACAATTAGCGCGCAACAAAGCGAAGGTTCTGGGGAATTGCAGGCTTTGCGCCCAAAGCAGGAAACACCGTCTGGAAAATGTACGCACTTACCGTCAGTCAGGACGCTGAAGCAGTGCCATGGCAGGCTGGTGGGCCAGCGCTACACTTGAGCGGCTCCCCTTCCTGGAGGTATGCCGCGATGAAAATTGTCGTAAGTGCGTCGAGCCGAAACCCCGCCTGCCCCTGGCAAGTCCAGCTCGATCAGCATGTGGTCAGTTTCCGTAGCGAGGCCGAGGCGCGCGCCTTCGTCGCTACGCTGGAAACCCGTCTGCAGGCACCTCACCCGCTCATGCGGGAGCCTTGGCCTGCAAACGTCGGGTCAACAGCGCGACACTGACCACAAGCGCCCCGCACAGGCTGATCACCATTGCCATCGGCACTGCACTGCCATCATGCAGCAGCCCGACCAGCGCCGCCGCACCTGCGGCAACGCTGAACTGCACGCAGCCCATCAGTGCCGAGGCACTGCCGGCCCGCGCACCCTGCCCGCTCATGGCGCAGGCGGAAGCATTGGGAATGATGCAACCAAGGCTGGCGATACAGATGAACAGCGGTATCAGCAGCGGCCACAACTGCGCGGGTCGCAATGCCGCCACGCCCAGCAGCACCAGGCCCGCAACCAGGTACAGCCAAACCGCGCGGGCCAGCAGAAAGGCTGGCCCGCGCCTGGCCAGCAAGCGGGCGTTCACCTGTGCCACCAGAATAAAGCCCGCAGCATTGGTACCGAACAACCAGCCGTAATGCTCGGCGGGCACCCCATACAGCTTGATGAATACGAAGGGCGAACCGGCGATATAGGCAAACATGCCGGCAATAGCGATACCGCCGGTCAACGCATGGCCGAGGAAAGCCCGGTCAGCGAGCAAACGCAGGTACTGGCGCAAGGCGCCAGACAGCGGCTGGCGGGGTATATGCTCAGGCAGGCTTTCAGGCAGGCCCAGGCTGACCGCCAGCAGGCAGCCGGCACTGAACAGGCTCAGCGCGAGGAAAATCGACTGCCAGCCGGCCAGGTTCACCAGCACCCCACCCAGCATCGGTGCCAGGATCGGCGCCAGGCCCATGACCAGCATCAGCTGCGAGAACACTTTCGCTGAGGCTACCGGGTCGCACTTGTCGCTGACGATGGCCCGCGACAGCACCATGCCGGCACAACCGCCCAGTGCCTGGACGAAACGCGCCAGTACCAACGTGTCGAGGTTGGGGGCATAGGCACAAGCCAGTGACGCCAGGGTGAACAGGGTCACGCCGAACATCAACGGTAGGCGTCGGCCAAAGCGGTCGGCAACTGGCCCATAGGCCAACTGGCCGATGGACAGGCCGAGGAAGTAGGCAGCCAACGTGGCCTGGACGTGTTTTTCATCGGTAGCGAACGCTTGCGCCATGGCCGGGAAGGCGGGCAGGTAGAAGTCGATCGCCAAAGGCCCAAACGCACTGAGTGCGCCCAGGATGAGCACCATTCGCAGGTTCATCAGGAATCCATAGCAGGCTAAGCAAGTGCGTAATTCTACCTGCTGTGGACCCCATCAGTCTGAAAACATTTGCAACACAGTGCCCCTGTGGAGGGCACTGCCAAGTCTTCAGGCAAGTTCGGCCTGATAACCTTCATCCCGAATGGCAGTGAGGATCTGCTCCTGCGCCAGCTCACTCTGCACCCGTACCTGTTTCGCCGCCAGGTCGATCTCGACCTTGGCCGCCGCATCCTGCTCCTGCACCGCGCGGGTCACGGCTTTCACGCAATGGCCGCAGGTCATGCCTTGTACATTGAACACTTGCATGGGTTACCTCCTTCAGGTTTTCCACGAGTCTCAAGCTTGCCATCAGGGCAAGGTCAAGCCCCGCCTGCAACAGCCGGGGTGGAAATCCGCGCCCGCGTCGGCCAAGCTGCGCCTTTGACGATCAAGCAAGCAGGAGATTTTTCATGTTCAGGGCAGCATTGGGCGTCGTCGGGCTACTGGGCGCGCTGGCTGTGGTGCCACCGGCCAGCGCCGAGGGCAACTCGGCCTACAGCGTACTGATCATTTCCCGGGAGCGGCTGGAGGTAGCTACCAGCTGCGAAATCGGCGTGTACCTCAACGACCAGCTTTCCGGGCGCGTATTTCAGGAGCAGTCCACCTCGTTCAACCTGCCGCCGGGCCCTGTGGATGTGCGCCTACGCCTGCTACCCGGGCAAATGCCGGGTTGCGCCGCAGGCATCGAAGACCAGCGCAGCACGCGTTTGAACCTGCAGGCGGGCCAGATCAACAAATACCGCATCGCCATGGGGCAATATGGGCTGGAGTTGAAGCGAGCCGATCTGGGCTATTGACCTTGCCCGCGTGGCAAGGTTGATGCTGGAGGCCAGTCCAAGGAGGAGAGCCATGCCCGCATCCACCACTTACGACCTGCCGATCACCGGCATGACCTGTGCCAGCTGTGCTGGCCGGGTCGAACGCGCCCTGCGCAAGGTCACAGGCGCTGAACAGGTCAGCGTAAACCTCACCACTGAAAAAGCCCGGGTTCTGGCCCCGGCCGACAGCCTGCCGGCGTTGGTCGACGCCGTGCGCGAAGCCGGTTACGGCGTGCCCACCCGCACTCTCGAACTGCAGATCGGCGGCATGACCTGCGCCAGCTGTGTCGGCCGTGTAGAGCGCGCCCTCGGCAAATTGCCCGGCGTCGAGCAGGTCAGCGTGAACCTGGCCAGCGAACGCGCGCACCTCGAAGTGCTCACAGCCCTCGATGACAACCTGCTGATCGACGCCGTACAAAAGGCCGGCTACAGCGCCAGCCTGCCGCAATCTGCCAGGGACGAGCAAAGCGCTGCCCAGCACCGCCTGCGCAACGAGCGCCTGGCGGTCGGCGCAGCCTTGCTGTTGGCCCTGCCGCTGGTATTGCCAATGCTGGTACAACCGTTCGGCCTGCACTGGATGCTGCCTGCCTGGGCGCAATTCCTGCTGGCCACGCCGGTGCAATTCATTCTTGGGGCACGCTTCTACGTAGCCGCCTGGAAGGCCGTGCGCGCCGGTGCCGGCAACATGGACCTGCTGGTGGCCCTGGGCACCAGTGCCGGCTATGGCCTTAGCCTGTACCAATGGGCGCAGGCCCCTGCCGGCATGGCCCCGCACCTGTACTTCGAAGCCTCCGCCGTGGTGATTGCCCTGGTATTGCTGGGCAAGTACCTGGAAAGCCGCGCCAAGCGCCAAACCGCCAGCGCCATCCGCGCCCTCGAAGCCTTGCGCCCGGAACGCGCCGTGCGCGTGGTCGATGGCCAGGAGGAGGACGTGGCAATCGCCCAGTTGCGCCTGGGCGACCTGGTCCTGGTAAAGCCCGGCGAGCGTTTCCCGGTCGATGGCGTGGTCGAAGATGGCAGCAGCCACGCCGATGAGGCCCTGATCAGCGGCGAGAGCCTGCCAGTGCCCAAGCAACCCGGCGACAGCGTCACCGGTGGCGCTATCAACGGCGAAGGCCGGTTGCTGGTCCGTACCCAGGCACTGGGCACCGAGACCGTGCTGGCACGCATCATCCGCCTGGTGGAAGACGCCCAGGCCGCCAAAGCGCCAATCCAGAAGCTGGTCGACCGGGTCAGCCAGGTATTCGTCCCGGCTGTACTGGTGCTGGCGCTGATCACCCTGATCGGCTGGTGGCTGGCCGGTGCACCACTGGAAACCGCGCTGATCAACGCCGTTGCCGTGCTGGTCATCGCCTGCCCCTGCGCCCTCGGCCTGGCCACGCCCGCAGCGATCATGGCCGGCACCGGGGTCGCCGCCCGCCATGGCATCTTGATCAAGGATGCCGAAGCCCTGGAGCGGGCCCATGCGGTCAACCGCGTGGTCTTCGACAAGACCGGCACCCTTACCTCCGGCAGCCCGCGGGTGGTTCACAGTCAGGCACAGGACGGCAGCAGTGCCGAGCTGCACCGCCTGGCCGGCGCCCTGCAGCGCGGCAGTGAACACCCGCTGGCCAAGGCGGTACTGCAGGCGTGCGCCGAACAGGGGCTGGACGTGCCCGAGGTTGCCGACAGCCAATCGCTGACCGGGCGCGGCATTGCCGGGCGTGTCGAGGGCCGTGAGCTGGCGCTGGGCAACCGCCGCCTGCTAGACGAGAGCGCTCTGCAGCCTGGTGAGCTGGCCTCCAAGGCCCAGGCCTGGGAAGCCGAAGGGCGCACCCTGTCATGGCTGATCGAACGCGGCAGGCAACCGCGCGTGCTGGGCCTGTTCGCCTTTGGTGACAGCCTCAAGCCCGGCGCCGCGCAAGCCATCGACACCCTGCATGCACAGCACATCAGCAGCCACCTGCTGACCGGTGACAACCGTGGCAGCGCCAAGGTGGTGGCCGATGCCCTGGGCATCGACGATGTGCATGCCGAAGTGCTGCCGGCCGATAAGGCCGCGACGGTGACGGCACTCAAGCGCGACGGTGTGGTTGCCATGGTCGGCGATGGCATCAACGATGCACCCGCGCTGGCCGCTGCCGACATCGGCATCGCCATGGGTGGCGGCACCGACGTGGCCATGCAGGCCGCCGGCATCACCCTGATGCGTGGCGACCCGCGCCTGGTGCCCGCCGCGCTGGAAATCAGCCGCAAGACCTACGCGAAGATCCGCCAGAACCTGTTCTGGGCTTTCATCTACAACTTGATCGGCATCCCGCTGGCCGCGCTGGGTTACCTCAACCCGGTACTGGCCGGTGCCGCCATGGCCCTGTCCAGCGTCAGCGTGGTCAGTAACGCGCTGTGGCTCAAGGCGTGGAAACCCACCAGTAGCAGCACCCAGGAGGCGCCATGAACATCGGCCAGGCCGCCCGCCGCAGCGGGCTCAGCACCAAGATGATCCGTTACTACGAGTCCATCGGCCTGCTCAAACCAGCCACACGCAGCGATAGCGGCTACCGCTTGTACCAGGCGCAAGACCTGCACAGCCTGGCCTTCATCAAGCGCTCCCGCGACCTGGGCTTTTCCCTTGAGGAGGTCGGCAAGCTGCTGACCCTGTGGCAAGACCGCCAGCGTGCCAGTGCCGACGTGAAGGCACTGGCGATACAGCACATCGATGAACTGAACCGGCGCATCGAGGAGCTGGTGAGCCTGCGCGATACCCTTGGCGAGCTGGTGTCGCACTGCCAAGGGGATGACCGCCCGGACTGCCCGATCCTCAAGGACCTGGCCAATGGCGCTACCGGCAACTGCTGTCACTGAGCGATCAAAAGCGTTTGGTATGCCAAAAGCGTCCAAACGCGACCGAATAGTCACCAAACACGACTTTGTCCAATAAATACAGGGGTTCTGGCTTCATAAAACCCGGATGCTGCCGATGCACTGGCTACCTGCCTCGTGGGTCGACAATAAAAAATTCCGGGAGCGTCGATGAGCATCAAACAGAAACTGACCTGGGCATTCGCGGTCATCGCCGGCTTGCCCATCGTCCTAGTGGCCACTCTGGTGGTCCTCAACCTGCGTGGCGAAGCCCGCGATGGATTCCTCGACGGTAGCAGCCGGGAAATCCGCCAGGTCAGCAACGCGATGAACATCTTCTTCCAGGGCATCAACCAGAACGTCGAGTACCTGGCTTCCCAGCCAATGGTCGCTGCCACGGGCAGCGAGCTGAACAAGTACATGAGCGCCACCCCGTCCTACGAACTGGGCGAACAGGCCAGCAAGCTCCTCGAATTCATGACCCGCCTGGCCAACTCGCACCCCGCTTATGCCTACCTGTCCTACGGCGTGAATGACGGCGGCTACACGGGCTGGCCGGCCGGGCAGAAGTTCGTCAACTACGACCCACGCACCCGCCCCTGGTACCAACTGGCCATGGCCAACCCAGGCAAGACCGTGCGCACCGGCGCTTACTACTGGGCCGCCGACGACGCGGTGCTGGTCAGCACCGTGCGCGCCGTGGCCAACCAGCTGGGCAACCCCGGCGGCGTGGTCAACATCGATGTTTCCCTCAAGGGCCTGACCGAGATCGTCAAGCAGATCAAGCTGGGCGAAAGTGGCTACCTGATGCTGGTGGAAAGCAACGGCAACGTGATGGTCGACCCGCGCGATGCAGGCCACAACTTCAAGCAACTGGCGAGTTTTGGCGACGGTTACGCCGAGCTGGCCAAGGCCGGCAAAGGCCTGGTCGAGGTCGAACTCAATGGCGTGCGCTACATGGCCAACGTCTACCCCGACGAGCAACTGGGCTGGACCTTCATCGGCCTGATCGAACAAAGCGAGGTGATGCAGACCACCACCCGCCTGACCTGGCTGATCGGCGTCATCGCCGTGGTGCTGGCCGTGCTGTTCGCCGTGGTCGGTGCGGCCTTCGCCAAACTGATCGTGCGCCCGATCAACAGTGTCACCAATGGCCTGGAAGACATTGCCCAAGGTGAAGGCGACCTGACCCGCAACCTGGAAATCCGCGGCCGCGACGAAACCGCGCAATTGGCCAGCTGGTTCAACCAATTCCTCGGCGCCATTCGCAGCCTGATCCAGCACATCGGCGCTGCCGCCAGCAAGATCCTCAGCACCTCCAGCAGCTCGACCCGCGTCTCCAGCGACATGGCCGAGGCCGCCGGCCGTCAGCGCGAAGCCGTGGACATGGTGTCCACTGCCTTCCACGAGATGGTCGCCACCGCCAACGAAGTAGCGCGGTCTTGCAGCCAGGCGGCGCAGTCGGCCGACAGCGGCCAGCAGCAAGCCCGCGAAGGCCAGCAACAGATCGATGCCGCGGTAAGCAGCGTGGACCGCCTGAGCCACGAGATCGAGCAGTCGGCGCAGTCGATCCAGCAATTGGAGCGTGACAGCAACGCCATCCAGTCGATCCTCGGCACCATCCGCTCCATTGCCGAACAGACCAACCTGCTGGCCCTGAACGCGGCCATCGAAGCAGCTCGTGCCGGTGAGCAGGGACGTGGCTTTGCCGTGGTGGCCGACGAAGTGCGGGCCCTGGCCAAGCGCACTGCCGACTCCACCGCCGAAATCGACGGTTTGCTGGGCAACCTGGCCAGCCGCACTGCCGAAGTGGCCGAACAGATGCATGCCAGCCTGGAAGTTTCGCAGCAGTCGGTGAGCCGTATCGGCCTGGCCCGCGACAGCTTCGGGCAGATCCGTGAGTCGGTGGACGTGATCCGCGACATGAACACGCAGATCGCCACGGCGGCCGAAGAACAGCACCAGGTGGCCGAGGACATCAACCGCCACATCAGCCAGATTCACGGCGATGCGCAACTGGTGGCCGAACTGGCCCAGGCGGCGCGTCAGGACTCCGAGAGCCTGGCCGGGCTGTCCAATGAACTGGACACGCTGGTGCGCAGGTTCCGCACCTGATGCATTGCCTGTGCCGGCCTCTTCGCAGCTAATGCCGCGAAGAGACCGGCACCGGCAACCGAGCACTAAAGTTTCAGCTCCCCCGGGGTCGCCCCAAACAACTGCTTGAACGCCGCAATGTAGGCCGATGTGGAGTCATACCCACACCCCAGCGCCGCCTCGGTCACATTCTCCCCCGCCTCCAGTAGCGCCAGCGAAGACAGCAACCGCATGCGCTGCCGCCAATTGCGAAAGCTCAACCCGGTCTCCCGCTGGAACAGCCGCATCAGCGTCTTCTCCGAACACCCCAGCTCGCGCGCCCATTGCTGCAAGGTCTGCGGCTGGTCCGGCGCGGCGATCAAGCCATTGCACAGCGCCAGCAAGCCAGGGTGGCGTGGCAAGGGCAGTGAAAAACCGACTTCCGGCAACGTGCGCAACTGGTCGAGCAGCACCGCCACCAAGCGCGCCTCGGCACTGTCACCCTCCGGGTAATCCGCCGGCAACAGGCAAAACTGCTTGATCAGTTCGCGTGCCAGTGGTGTCACCTCAAGCACCCGGCATTGCTCAGGCGCCCATGGGCAGGCATCGCGGCGCACATACAGGCTGCGCATCTCGGCTTGCATCGAAGTGACCACTTCATGCTCGGCATCGGCAGGGATCCACACCCCCCACTGTGGCGGGGCAAAGTAGCTGCCGTCACGCGTGTACACGCCGAGTACGCCGCTGATCGCGTAGGAAAACTGCACCCAGTCGTGCTGGTGGCGGGTGGTCCAGGAACCGGCACCAAGGCTTTCGGCACGGGCGTAGAGGGGCCTGGGCAGGTGGTCCAGCGCCGGAATAGCGCGGGGATGTCCGATAATCGGCATGGCGGTTTCTTGTAGTTCTGACCAGACAAGCCTAACAGCTGGCATCGTCTCGATGTTCAACCTGTGTCATCGCTCGACGATTACCGTCACCCCCTGCCCACCTGCCGCACAGATCGAAATCAGCCCACGCCCCTTCCCCGCCGTCGCCAGCAGCTTGGCCAGGTTGGCCAATATCCGCCCCCCGGTCGCCGCAAATGGATGCCCGGCCGCCAGCGAACTGCCCTTGACGTTGAGCTTGCTGCGGTCGATCGCCCCAAGCGGCGCCTCCAGCCCCAACCGCTCGCAGCAAAAATCGACATCCTCCCAGGCCTTCAGCGTGCACAGCACCTGGGCAGCAAAGGCTTCGTGGATTTCGTAGTAATCGAAGTCCTGCAGTGCCAGGCCATTGCGCGCCAGCAAGCGTGGCACCGCGTACACCGGCGCCATCAATAACCCTTCGCGGCCCGTGACGAAATCTACCGCTGCGGTTTCCCCATCGACCAAATAGGCGAGCACCGGCAACCCCTGCTGCTGCGCCCACGCCTCGCTGCCTAACAGCACCAGCGAAGCACCATCGGTCAACGGCGTGGAGTTACCCGCCGTCAGGGTGCCTTGCCCACTGCGGTCAAAGGCAGGTTTAAGCCTGGCCAACTGCTCAAGGCCAAGGTCCGGGCGCAGGTTGTTGTCCCGAGTCAGCGAGAGAAACGGCGTTAGCAGGTCGTCCTGCCAACCCTCGGCATAGGCCGCAGCCAGCTTCTGATGACTGAGCAGCGCCAGCTCGTCCTGCTCGGCGCGACCAATGCGCCAGGCTTGGGCCATGCGCTCGCAATGCTCGCCCATCGACAACCCCGTGCGCGGTTCGCCATTGCGCGGTAACTCGGGCTTCAGGTGATGAGGCCGCAGTTTCAAGAAGGGCTTGAGCCGCTCGCCCAGGCTCTTGCCACGGTTGGCCTGCAGCAGGATATGGCGCAGGCCTTCGTTGACGGCAATCGGTGCATCGGAGGTGGTATCCACACCGCCGGCAATACCGCAGTCGATCTGCCCCAGGGCAATCTTGTTGGCCACCAGCAGCGCCGCCTCCAGCCCGGTGCCGCAGGCTTGCTGGATGTCATAGGCTGGTGTCTGCGGGGACAGGCGCGACCCCAGCACACATTCGCGGGTCAGGTTCATGTCGCGTGAGTGCTTCAGCACTGCGCCAGCCACCACCTCACCCAGGCGCTGCCCATGCAGGCGATAGCGCTCGACCAACCCTTCGAGCGCGACGGTGAGCATCGCCTGGTTGCTGGCCGTGGCGTAGGCGCCATTGGCGCGGGCGAAGGGGATTCGGTTGCCGCCCAGGATCGCGACCCGGCGAGATGAATGCATGCGCTAGCTCCTCCTGAAACAATTTGATCCGTACAGCCTAGGTGTTTTTACCGTATTCGAACGACCCTGCCACAAAGTTGGTCCACACTTTCAAGCTTGCCTTTCAGGAGACCACCCATGAGCGATCGCTACCTCGGTTTTGCCAACTCCAATCTCGGCCGTCGCCTCGTGGATGCCCTTGGCCTGCCACGCCCGGCGCCGCTGGAGCGCTGGCAAGCTGGCCGCCTGCGCCCGGTGGAAGGCGCCCTGGTATTGGGTGGCGGGCCTCTGGCGAGCCAGGTCGAAGCCATCGCCCCGTGCCTGACCGACGAGGTCTACAGCTTCAATGCCGACAACCTGCAGGCTGAAGCCTGGGTGGCCGGCCTGGGGCCGAAAATCAAGGCTGTGGTGTTCGATGCCAGTCATTTGTCCGACAGCGATGCACTGAAGCAGTTGCGCGAATTTTTCCAGCCGCTGTTGCGCAGCCTGGCACCGTGTGCCCATGTACTGGTGCTTGGCCGTGCACCAGAAGGCCTCGACAACCCGTTGGCCAGCGTTGCTCAACGCGCCCTCGAAGGCTTCAGCCGCTCGCTGGCCAAGGAGCTGCGCAACGGCGCGACCGCCCAATTGTTGTATGTCGCCCCCGATGCCGAGAACCAGCTGGAAGGCGCCCTGCGCTTCTTTCTCTCGCCCAAGAGTGCCTTCATCTCGGGCCAGGTATTGCGCATGGGGGCTTGTGCCAGTCAGGTCGAGGACTGGACCCGCCCATTGGGGGGCCGCCGCGCTCTGATCACCGGCGCCGCACGCGGTATCGGCGCTGCCATAGCTGAAACCCTGGCCCGCGATGGCGCCGAGGTGCTACTGCTCGATGTGCCCCAAGCCAGCCAAGACCTCGACGCCCTCGCGGCACGCCTAGGCGGCAAGGCACTGCCACTGGATATCTGCGCCAGCGACGCAGCAGCGCAACTGCTTGCGGCCCTGCCCGACGGCATCGACATCGTAGTGCACAACGCAGGTATCACCCGCGACAAGACGCTGGCCAACATGACGCCGGAATACTGGGACGCAGTGCTGGCCGTCAACCTCAAGGCCCCGCAGTTGCTGACCCAGGCGCTGTATGACAACGGCGCGCTGGGGGAAAACGCACGCATCACCCTGCTGGCATCGGTCAGCGGTATTGCCGGGAACCGTGGGCAGGCCAACTATGCCGCCAGCAAGGCAGGGCTGATTGGCCTGGCCCAGGCCTGGGCGCCGCGGCTCGCCGAGCGCGGTGGCAGCATCAACGCAGTGGCCCCCGGCTTTATCGAAACCCATATGACTGCAGCCATGCCCATGGGCCTGCGCGAGGCCGGGCGACGCTTGAGTTCACTGGGCCAGGGCGGGCGCCCGCAAGATGTCGCCGAAGCCATTGCCTGGCTCAGCCAGCCGGGCTCAGGGGCTGTCAACGGCCAGGTGCTGCGCGTTTGCGGCCAGGCATTGATGGGGGCTTGAGCATGAGCCGACAGTGGCACGACCTGCACAGCCCAACGGCCCGCGCCAGCCTTTATCTGCGTGCAGCCAGCAAGCGCACAATCAGCGGCGAGCAGTTGCCGGAGGATGGCCTGCGCTGTTTCATCCGGGTTCAGCCGGGCAATCTGAACGCCTATCGGAGGCTGTGCCACTTTCCCGATGATGGCCGCCTGCCGGCGGCTTATCCCCATGTCATGGCGTTTACCCTGCAATTGCAGTTGATGACCGCAAATGACTTCCCCTTCCCGCTACTCGGCCTGGTGCACCTGCACAACCGCATTGAGGTACTGCGCCCGCTTGGCGCTATCGAAGGGCTGCGCTTTGCGGTGTATGCGCACAACCTGCAGCCCCATGCCAAAGGTGGCACCTTCGACCTGGTCACCGAGGCTGAAGACGGCATCGGTCTGCTGTGGCGTGAAACCAGCCGTATGCTGGTGCGTGGGTTGAAGCTGGAAGGCGAAGTGGATGAGCCCGCTGACGCCGAACCTGGTTCTTTGCCCGAGGCCACCCGCTGGTACGCCGACAGTGATATCGGCCGGCGTTATGCCAAGGTTTGCGGGGATTACAACCCTATTCACCTCAGTGCACTCAGTGCGCGGTTGTTCGGCTTTCCCACGTCCATTGCCCATGGCATGTGGACCAAGGCCATGGCCTTGGCCGCATTACGCGGGCACCTGCCGCACAGTGGCTATGCCTTCGAGGTGGGTTTTCGCAAGCCGGTAAGGTTGCCTTCGGAGGTGGTGCTCAGTGCCAGTGAGGCGGGCCCTTCGGGGACGTTGCGGCTGGATGGCCATGGAGGGGTGCTGCATATGGTCGGGCGCTGGGCTCTGCTGTAGGCGCCGCTTGCTTTGCATCGGGCCTGGGCAGAAGCTATGCAGCATTAGGAGACCCCCGATGAACCTGCAAGAACTCACCCAACGCCTGCATCAGATCCGCGACAACAACGACTGGCGCGGCTTCCACAGCCCAAAGAACCTGGCCATGGCCGCCAGCGTCGAAATGGCCGAACTGGTGGAAATTTTCCAGTGGCTGAGCGAGGACGAATCGCGCCAGTTGCCTGCCGACAAACTGGCCCACGCCGGCCAGGAAGTCGGCGATGTGGTGCTCTACCTGTTGCTGCTCTGCAGCGAACTGGGCCTGGACATGGATCAGGTGGTGCGGGCCAAGCTGGCCGATAGCGAGAGGCGCTTCGCCCTATGAACGACCGTCACTTCGATGAGCTGGCCACGCGCTTTGCCGAGAAGATCTACGGCGGCGCCAAAGGTGCGATCCGCCTGGCCGTGCTGCAGGCTGACCTGGCCGAGGCGCTGCCCGACCGCCCGCTACGTATCCTCGACATTGGCGCCGGGTTGGGCCACATGGCCTTGTGGCTGGCCGAGCGCGGCCATCAGCTGACCTTGGCCGAGCCCGCAGCCCCCATGCTCGACGGCGCCCGTGCGCGCTTTGCCGAAGCGGGCCAACCGGCCACCTTCATTCATGCGCCCTGGCAAGAACTGCTTGGCCAACTGACCGAGCCCTACGACCTGGTGCTCTGCCACGCCGTGCTCGAATGGCTGGCCGAACCCGAGAGCATCCTGCCTGTGCTGCACCAGCTCACCGCCCCCGACGGCTGGTTATCGCTGGCCTTCTACAACCGCGATGCACTGGTCTATCGCAACCTGCTCAAGGGCCATTTCCGCAAGTTGCGCAGCAACCGTCTGGAAGGTGAAAAGCAGAGCCTGACCCCACAGAAACCGCTTGATCCACGCGAACTCAAGGCGCAACTTGAACCTATGTGGCAGGTTGAAAGCGAAAGCGGCGTGCGGGTGTTCCACGACTACATGCCCAAGGAGTTCCAGGGTAAGGCCGAGCTGCTCGACCTGCTGGAAATGGAGCTGGCCTACCGCCGCCACCCCGGTTTCGCTGGCCTTGGCCGTTACCTGCACTGGGTCTGCCGCCCTCGCTAACCCGCCCCGCCGGGAGGAATACATGCCGTACCGTCTGTTGTGCCTGGCCCTGCTGCCCATTGCCCTGGCTGGCTGCCAGGGCAGCAACCCGTATGTGGCCAGCAGCCGCCCGTTACCACCGGCCCCTGCACAGGCCGCTACCACCTTCGACGCCAGTGCCTACCCGGCGCCCGCCCGTGATTACGGGCACTACCGCAGCTGGAGCTGGCGCAACGGCCAGTTACCCAGCGGCTCGGCCAATGCTGACCCGGCGCAGTTGGCCGATGCCGTCAGCGGCGCACTCGATCAGCATGGCCTGCGCCCCGCCCGAGGGGCCTCCGGCGACTTGTTGGTCAGCGCCGACATGCGCCTGGAAAAACGCTTGCGCCAGGTGCGTGACTACGACACCTACGACCCCTACTACGGGCCGTACCCCTACGGTGGTGTCGGCTATGGTGGCTACCGCCATGGTTACGGGGGCTATGCCAGTGTGCCCATCGTGCGCACCTACGAGGTCGAAGTCATGGTGGTGCGTATCGACCTGTACGACGCCCGCAGCGGCCAGCCGGTATGGAGCGCCAGCGCCGAAAGCGGCAGCGACAAGGACTCGCCGCGCGAACGCGAAAGTGCCTTGCGCGATTCTGTGCACAAGGCGCTCAGCGGCTATCCTCCCAGTTAATCGCTAACGGAGAACCATCATGTTGCGCCGTCTCGTTCTACTGTCATTCGCGTTATTGCTCGCCGCCTGCTCCAGCAATAACGTCCAGCAGGATTTCGATGCCAGCCGCGATTTCGCCGCCTACCGCAGCTGGGCTTGGCAGGAGCCGGGGCTGCAGTACCGCCCGGACGACCCACGGATCAAGAGCGACCTCACCGAACAGCGCATTCGCCAAGCGGTCGCCGATCAGCTCGACCAGCGCGGCCTGCGCCCGGTGCAAGGCGGCGCTCGGCCTGATCTGAGCGTACGTACTTACCTGATCGTCGAGCAGCGCCAGCAGCAGATCACCACCAACTATGGCGGTGGCTGGGGTGGCTACTGGGGCGGCTACTGGGGGGGGCCGATGTACAACGAAACCCGCAGCGTCGACTACAAGGTCGCCACGATTCAGGTCGACATGTTCGATGGGCGTGACGGCAAGCTGGTGTGGCGCGGCAGTGCCGAGCAGATCATGAACAACTACCCGCCAAGTCCTGAAGAACGCAATACCGCCATTCACGACACCGTGGCCAAGGTGTTGGCCAACTATCCGCCAGGCAGCAAGAAATAGCGGCTTGATGCAGGTCTTTGCAGGAGCGGCCTTGCGCCCAGGTCGCGCCTGCAAAAGACCGCGCAGGCCTGTGTCAGCTACGACAAAATCCATTCCAGCCACGCCTTTTTACCCATCCCGCCCCACTCCCCCGCACGTTCCCGTCTATCTTCACTTAAGGAAACCTGACTGACCGGGTAGAAGTGTTCAACATTTGGGAAGGGCGACCTGCCAATGCAAAGCATTGTTCTCCTGCTGTGGCTTGCCTTGTGCTCCGAACAGGATGTGCGTCAACGCCAGATCTCCAACCTGCTGACCCTGGGCGTGGCTACCTGCGCCCTGATCTGGCTGTTCGCCACCGGCCACAGCTGGATCGGCGCCGACGCCAGCGATGCCGGCTGGGCGCTTGCCATCGTCATGCTGCTGACCCTGCCAGGCTATATGCTCGGCCGCTTCGGCGCCGACGACGTCAAGCTGATGGGCGCCCTGGCCCTGGCCACCAGCCCGCAATATGTGCTCGGCACCTTTATCGGCGCCGGCGTCAGTGTGCTGGTATGGCTGCTTACCCGCCGGCGCCTGTGGACCTTGCTCAACCCCAAGGTAAAGAAGCGTTTGCAGGCCCTGACCGAGGAAATGGGCGACAAACAGGCGTTCGTCCCCTATGTGCTGGCAGGGTTTCTTCTGACGGCCGTATGGATCCAATAAGGCTTCCAGTGGTCCGAAGACTTGTACACGCCTTGTACATATTCGCTTAGAGCGACTACTTTTAAGCTGCCAGAGCGTCTGGCACGGGAGCAGGGCGGTATACGAACAGGGAGTTGATCGTGTCCAGACCAGTGAGTGAAGTGAAGGTGTTGGTGGTTGATGACCAACCGGTCATTGTCGAACAACTGTGTGAATTCCTCGAAACCAAGGGCTATGTCTGCATACCAGCCCACTCAACTGACGAAGCTATCGAGCGATATGTGGCAGACCCGGCCATCGGTCTGCTCATCTGTGACCTGCACATGCCGGAGCGAGATGGCATTGAGCTGGTACGCGCCTTGAAGGGGCTCGACGGCAGCCCGCGCATGTTCGAAGCCATCATGTTGACTGGGCGTGCCGAGAAACAGGACGTGATCCGCGCGCTACGCGAAGGCTTTGCCGACTACTACCAGAAGCCGATGGACCTTGACGAGCTGCTGGCGGGCGTACGCCGGCAGGAAGAAGCCTTGCTGGAGCGCCAGCGAAACTTCCGTGATCTGGGTGGGTTGAACCAGCGCCTGCAAGAGCTGGCCGACTCAGTGGACGAACTGTATCAGGACCTGGAAAAAGCCCGTGGCCAAGGCACCCACCGGCGTGCCAGTGACGTGGAGGAAAGCGAAAGCGAACTGCCAGCGGCGTTCGAGAAGCTGTCGCCACGCCAATTGGAAGTGGCGCGCCTGGTCAGCAAAGGCAAGACCAATTACCAGATCGCCTGTGAGCTGGGCATTACCGAGAATACCGTGAAGCTTTACGTGTCACAGGTGTTGCGCCTGACCCACATGCACAACCGCACCCAGCTGGCACTGGCGCTTACCCCTAGCTCATCGCCGGTGCATCAGCGGTTTACCACCCATTGAGGGGGCAGCGTGTAAATTACCGGGGCTGCTTCGCGGCCCCTACAGTTGAACGTCAACGCTCAAGGTCAGCCGAGGCCCACGGTCCAGGCTATCGAGCGCCACATCCGCCAACGGCTTGGCCACTTCCAGCGCCACATTGAACACGCGCCCATCTCCTAACCGCACACCAAACGCCAGCGACGCCAGGTGGGCATCCTCCACCGGCCCTCGGTTATGCCAGGCCTGCGCCGTGTCCACTGCCGCATATGGCTGAACCAGCGCCAGCCCGCTCCCCTGCATGCTGTAGCTCAGCTCGTAAGCCACACCCCAGCCCTTGTCCCCGTCCGCCTGGTCACGCGGGTATCCACGGCCAAAACTCTGCCCGCCAAAACCCGCGCGCTCGCTGTCGGGCAACTTGTCATCACTCCAGTACAAGGCCCCGGACACCACGCCCTGCCAGTTATCCAGCAGTGCGTCGCTCTGCAAGCCGGAAAGCCGCAGCCGCAGAAAGTCCAGGTCGTAGTCGGCATCGCTTCGAGCCCCAAGGTAATCCAGGCCCTGATAGACTCCAGCACTGACGATACGCATACGCCTCTGCTCCATCTCGCGCCAATCGCCCTCGAACGACAGCGCACGCACGTAGGTGTCGTAGTCCCGAGACGATGGCTGCTCATCCGTGTGGTCTTCATCGCGCTCACGAACTGCGTACAAGTGCCCCTGAACCACCAGCCACTCATCCGGCCTGACGATCACCGGCTGACGAAGCCCTATCGCATAGCGCTCGCTGTCGTGCTCGCGGGTGATATCGCGACCATGGTCAAGGCGTATGCGCGTGCCGGGCTCGCTGCGGTAGCGCGAAGCCGACAGCAGCAGTTGACTGCCGGCGGCGTCCAGGTACTGGCTGTAGTCCAGACGCTGGTAATGGACCTGGTCGTCTCCTGGAGGCAGCAGCCAACTGGCCGTGAGTTGTTCACCATGGCGGGTCTGGGCATTGCTGGTTGCCGTGAACAACGCCTGTGCAGTGTCGCGGCTGGAGTCGGTCACCGTCACAGCGGCGCCGAATGGCTTGCGCCGCGCATGCAGGGTCAGCCGGGCGGCGCCATCAGCGGCCTGCGCCATTGTCAGCTCGGCCTCTACCGACACACCAGGCATGCGCGCGGCCAGGCCCAGAAAACGCTCCAGCGTTTCCCGCGTCAGCGGCCGCTCAGCCTCAAGGCGCGCCAGCAACTGTTGCAAATACTCGCTGGCCGGGCCGATATCGCCGTCCACGCGGTAATCACGGAGGTAACCTTCGACCAGCACCACGCTGACCCTACCCTCTGCCACATCCTGCGGTGGCAGATAGGCATACGACAACAAGTAGCCCTGCTGCCGATAACGCTGGGTCAGCCGCTCGGTATATTGCTGCAATTCACCCAACGTGGTCTGGCGCCCTATCAGCGCTTGGTAGTGCTCACGCAGGTCGCTCAGGGGGAACACCGTGCCGCCCTCGAAGCGTACTTTTTGCAGTATCAGCGGGGTATTGGCCGAAGCCCAGTCAGGCTTGTGGATAGCCGCCTCGGCCAGCCGTATGTTGGGGCTGACGAGGCGGTAGGTCGCAATCGGCAGGTTGGCGCTGGGCAAGCGCCGCTCGTATTCATGGCTGTCGAGAAAAACCGGCAACGGCTCGCCCTGGGCCGCAAGCGCCCAGGGCAGCAACAGCAGGGGCACGGCCAGAGGACGCATAGGGCGCTCCATGTTCCCTTGGGTTGTGGGGCACCCGCCGCTCACCCCCCTCACCTGCAAGCGTAGGTGCTGGCCCGGCTGCCGTCGAACACCTACTCGCTGACCTGGAACGCCACCCGCGCCGTCTCGCCACTTTCGTCCAGCGCGCTGAGTTCGGCCTGCCCGACCTGGGGCAAGCGCAGCAGCAAGCTGTCCTGCCCTTGGGTTTCACCCAGCGGCTGGCCGTTGAGGAACCACCAGCGCCGTCCACCACCACCCAACGCCGATACATGCAATTGCAGCGGCTCACTGCTGGTGGCTGGGCGACGCAGATTATCGCCGGGGCGCACGCCCACGATCGACAGCGGTGGCGCGCTGGCCGGTAGTTGCGGCGGGCAGGCCGGGTCGAGGGCGGGCAGACGCGCCGCGCGCCGTTCGAGGCGGGGCAGCCAGGGCTCCAACGGCGCCGGCCACAAGGCGATTTCACGGAGCTTGGCGCCCGGGCAACTGCCATCGACACGCAGGCCCTGGTCGTTGACCCACACGTTTTCGCGCAAACCCAGGCCCAGCGGTTGGTCAGCGGCCTGCAAGGTTGGCGGCGTGGTGCCATCCAGGGTCCAGGCGAAGCGCTGGCGTCGGCAGTTGGGGTCCTGCTTGCTCATCGGCTGGCCCAGCGGCCAGCAGATCGCCGCCACACCGACGTTTGCCGGTACACGCGCCACTGGCACGCTGATGCCACGCTGACTGTCACGGTTGCTCAGCAGGTCATGCACCTGCAGCATCAGCGGCGCCGCCGAAGCCAAGCCAAATTGCCCGGGAACCGGCGTGCCATCGGGGCGACCGATCCACACGCCGATCAGGTAGCGCGGCCCGACGCCGATCGACCAGGCATCGCGAAAGCCATAGCTGGTGCCGGTTTTCCAGGCCAGTTGCGGGCGCTGCACCAGTTCGGCATGCGGGTCGCGGTCGGGGCGAGCCTGGCCACTGAGGATGCGTCGGATGATCCACGCCGCGCCTGGCGACAACAGGCGTCGCTCTACCAGCGGGTCCTGCGGCTGCAAACGCACCTTCGCACTGTTACCGTCCCGTGCCAGCGCCGCGTAGCCACCCACCAGATCTTCCAGCCGGCTGCCGGCGCCCCCCAGTATCAACGACAGGTTGGGCTCGGCCAGCGGCGGCAATATCAGCGGCACGCCCGCCATGCGCAGCTGCGCGGCAAAGCGTTTCGGGCCATAGGCCTCCAGCAATTGCACGGCCGGCAGGTTGAGCGACAGGGCCAGCGCCGAGCTGGCCGACACCGGGCCGCTGAAGCCCATGGAGAAGTTGCCGGGGCGATAATCGCCATAACGTCGTGGCACATCCTGCAGCAGCGATTCGGAATGGATCAGGCCATCGTCCAGCGCCATGCCGTAGAGAAACGGCTTGAGGGTGGAACCGGGCGAACGCAGCGAGCGCACCATATCGACATGGCCAAAACGGCGCTCGTCCGCCAAATCTATCGAGCCCAGGTAAGCGCGCACCGCCATGGTCTGCGCGTCGACCACCAGGACGGCGGCCGAGGTGCGCTCCGGTAGCCGGGCGCGCCAACCCAGCAGCAGGTCTTCGAGGCGCCGCTGAAGTGCGGCATCGAGCGTGGTGCGAATCAGTGGCGGGCTGTCGGCGCTGTTCAGGCGCCGGGCCAGCAAGGGTGCCAGGGCCGGCTCCTGGCGTGGCGCCAACACCAACGGTTCCTCGGCCGCCTCGCGGATTTGCCGCTCAGGCCACACCTGGTATTCGGCCAGGCGCTGCAACACCTTGTCGCGCGCGCGCTGAGCACGCTCGGGGTGGCGGTCTGGGCGCAGCCGGCTGGGTGCCTGGGGCAGCACCGCCAGCAGCGCCGCTTCAGCGGGTGTCAGGTGCAAGGGCGACTTGCCCAGGTACGCCCAGCTGGCCGCGGCCACGCCCTGCAAGGTGCCGCCGAACGGCGCGCGGTCCAGGTAGATCTGCAGGATTTCGCGCTTGGACAAGTGCCATTCCAGCTGCGCCGTACGCCACAACTGGCGCAGTTTGCCAGCCAGGGTGCGGTCGTGCGGGTCGAGCAGGCGCGCCACCTGCATCGACAACGTACTGCCGCCCGACACCACGCGCCCACCGCGCAGGTTCAACCAGGCAGCGCGGGCCAAGGCCAGTGGGTTAACCCCAGGGTGGCTGTAGAACCAGCGGTCCTCGTAAGTCAGCAAGGCCTGCAGGTACAGCGGCGACACCTGTTCGGGGCTGACCGGGTAGCGCCACACGCCATCAGCATCGGCAAAGCGCCACAACGGCGTCCCGTCCTCGGCCAGCACCACCCGGGCCAGGTCGTCGCCCGGCATGGGCAGCGGCCAGATACGATCAGCCAGCCACAACAGGCCGCACAGCACCAGCACGCCGATCAGCGTGGCACGCAACATCCTGCCCGCATGGCGATGTGGCCGCGCTAAGCTTGGCATCGGGAACCGACCTGGCCAGGTAATGGCCAAAGGCTTGGGGACGGCAACCTCGCCGATTCGTTCATCAGGAAGCAACTATGCATGTAGAAGGTTTTTTCGAGTGGTTGGGCCAGGCACTGGGGTCGTTGATCCGCTTCATCGTCGACGCATTGAGCGGGCTGTTCAACCTGCTGGCCAATGCCGGTGGCAATTTCATCGACGGCCTGGCGCGCACCTTGGGCATGGACACCTCGCTACTCAGCATCCTGGCCCTGATCATCGGCCTTATGCTGCTGTACTCGGCAATCCGTGCGTTCATGCGCGCCTCGATCATCCTCGGGATCATCTGGCTGGTGCTGGGGTTGTGGGTGATGAGTTGGGTGATTCACTAGAAACTGCGCCATTCCTGTAGGAGCGGCCTTGCGTCGCGATCGGGCGCGCAGCGGCCGCAAAACCTGGCGACGCGGTACCACAGTTGCTCCGCGCGCTCAGGTTTTGGGGCCGCTTTGCGGCCCGATCGCGACACAAGGCCGCTCCTACAACAGACCGCGTAGCCTCAGCGGGCTTTTACGGTCATCTCCCCTTGCCCATCGCCCACAGCCTGCAGGTTCGGCCGGTACATCGACTCAACCTGCGGCGGCGGTACGCGGTAGGTGCCCGGGGTCACTGCCCGCGCCAGGTACAGCAGGTGGGTGGTGCCGTAGCTGTCGAGCTTGAGCGCGGCAACATAACGGTCATCACGGTACTCCTGGTGCACTACGCTGGCGTTCTGCATAGACTCGCGCCACTCCTTCACCGCGCTGCTGGCGTTGTCCAGGCTGGCGGCGCTTTGCGCCAGGTTCTGGTTTTCCAGCTCCAGGCCTGCTGGCAGCAAATCCACCACCAGCGCATCCGGTACACGGTCTTCAGCCTTGAGCGCCAGGTGCACCAGCACCAAGTCACCACTGCGCAGGTTGTGCAGGTCCAGCGGCTGGCCATTCATGCCCAAGTACTCTCGGCGAATCTGCAGGCCATTGCCGCCAGCAGCAGGCGCCTGGCGTGGGTAGCCCGACAAGGTCAACTGCTGGTACAGCGTCTCGCTGCCTTCGTTCTGCACACTCAGCGGCGATGCCAGTAGCGGGCCTTCCAGCTTCATGCCGGCCTCGGCATTGTTGAACTCGCGCACCTCGCCAGCACTGTCCAGGCGTGCCTGCCACTTGCCTTCCGGCTTGCCCAGCAGGCTACGGCCGGCAAGGAACAGTGCATTGCGCTCCTGGGTAGACAGCCAGCGGTTGGCCGCCAGCTCATCCGACAAGGCGAACAGGCGCTGATCGACCTGGCTGCTGGCCAGGTTGCTTTCCTGCAGCAGTGCCAGGATCAGCGCCTGGTCACGCAGGGCGCTGCCGAAATCGGCCATCCAGCCTTTGCCACGGCTGATGCCCAGGCCCGCCTGCAAGGCTTGCTCGGCACGCGGTTTGTCACCCATCTTGTCCAGTGCCACCGCCAATTGCACCAGCGGTAGGCCAGAACGGGCATCGGCGCGGCGCTCGAACAGGCCTCGCAGGGCACCCAATGGCGCCTGCTGGCTGCGCGACAGCACCAGCGCCGCGTAGGCCTGCACGGCAAAGCGAGTGTGGTCGGCATTTTCGCTGTAGTCGACTTCGACCAGGTTGCGTTCCTGCAGGTAGCGCAGCAGGCGCTCGCTGGCCTTCTTCAGCGCTTCGGCCGGCACGCCGTAACCTTGGTCACGGGCACGCAGCAGGAAGTCGGTGACGTAGGCGGTGAGCCAGTACTCTTCTTCGCTGTCCGAACTCCACAGGCCAAAGCTGCCGTTGTAGCGCTGCATGCCCAGCAGGTGCTCGATGCCCATTTCGATCTTGCGCTTGCGCACCTGCGCCGGCTCGCCCTTGATGCCCAGGCGTTTGAGGCTATCGGCATCAGCGTACAACGACGGGTACAGGCCGCTGGTGGTCTGTTCCAGGCAACCGTAGGGGTAGGCTTCCAACGCGCGAATCTGCTCGGCCAGGTTCAGCGGCGGCCGACTCGACAAGGCCAGGCTGGCTTCCAGGCCGGCAGGTTCGAAAGCTGCCAGGTCCGCTTCAGGCAAGGTCCATGGCTGGTCTTTCAACGCCACGCGGTAGTGCTTGAGCATCGCCGGATAAGCTGGGCGCACGCCCAATGTCCACTCACGCTCGAACGCGGTGGCGGGCTCGTTTGGCAACTGCAGGCCAGTGACCCGCACATGCACTTTACCCTGCCCCAGGCCCCCTTGGGCCTGTACCGGGATCATCAGTGTCGAGCGCTGGCCTTCGGTCAGGTTAACGCTCTGCACGGCGTTGGCCGCCAGGCTCAGTTGCCCATCGGTGGTGATTTCAACGTTCAACTGTTGAGCACGGCCCGACAGGTTGGCCAGGTCCAGTGCCAGGCTGGTGCGGTCGCCACCGGCCAGGAAGCGCGGCGCCGACAGCTCGGCAATCAACGGTGCAGCGACCACGGTTTTGCCTTCTGCCATGCCGAAGTGTTCTTCGGTCCAGGCCTGGGCCATCAGCCGCAGTTCGCCGTTGAAGTCGGGGATATCGACCGTGGCCTGGCCCTCACCCTTGTCGTCCAGGGTCACCGGCAGGCTCTGCTGGGCGACGATGGTGACCGTGGTGTTAGGGCGCTTGCCACCCTTGGCCATTGCCGCATCACCGCCAAACGCCAGGCTCGCCAGGCGGCCCTGGCCGGCTTCGATCAACTGGCCGTAGATGTCCAGTTGGTCGGCACCATAGGCCTTGCGCCCGAACAGGCTGGCAAACGGATCCGGGGTTTTGAAATCAGTGATGTTGAGGATGCCCACGTCCACCGCAGACAACAGCACATGCACCTGCTTGGGCACGCTGCCATCGGCATTGGCGGCTTTCACCTTTACGGTCAGCGGCTGTTTCGGGCGCATTTTTTCGGGTGCCTGCAGGCTTACCGCCAGCTTGCGTTCGGCGCGGTCCAACGGCAGGTGCAGCACACCCACGGCGCGTTTTGGTGTGGCGTTGGCCTTGCGCTCTCCAGGGCGAATCACCAGCGCGCTGATGTAAAGGTCGTGGCGCGCCCAGGCGTTGTCCAGTTGCACATCAAAGGTCTTGCCCTCGGCGGGCACGTCGATCTCCTGCCACCACAGCGGGCCATCGCTGGACTCGATCATCAGGTAGCCGCTGCCAGCAGCAGGTGGCGTGACGGTGACCTTGGCAGTAGCGCCATCGGCGTAGGACGGTTTATCCAGCGCCAGCTTGACCTGGTCCGGGCGCACCGCGCCGCCTTCGGCGTTATCTTGGGCGCGATAACCGGCCCAGAAGCGCTCGCTGGACACCAGGCCGGTCTGCGGGTCTTCGACCTCCACGCGGTACGGGCCCCATTCAACCTGGAAGCTCAGTTTGGCCGTGGAGCCGGCCTTGACGCTAACGGTCTCCTCACGCTGGGTGAGGAACTTCTCGTTGTAGGCGTAGCTCCAGCCATCGCTCTGCGAGTAGTTCCAGTAGTAGTCGCGACGCTCGCGAATCAGACGTACCTTGAGGTCGTTGGCCGCCAGCTTGTTGCCGTCGCGGTCGGCCACCAGGAATTCGAACTCCACCGGCCCGTCGCTATCGGTTTCCTCACCCTCGAACAGGCCACGCAGGCCCGGCAGGCGCTCGGCAGGCCAGATCGGTTGCTCCAGACGACGGGTGATCGGCCGGCCACCGGACTCCTGCAGGCTGGCCTGCACGGTCAGTTGCAGCGGTGAGCGGGCTTCGGCCCAACGGCTTTCGATATCGACCACGGCCTTGCCAGCCTGATCGAGCGTGACTTCGTCCAGCTCCAGGTCCTGGTTCAGCTCGGTTTCGGTGACCGAGCCGAACTGGTAGCCCGGCAGCGCAGGCACCGCTTCGCGAAGGGGACGCACATAGGCCTGGCCACTCAGGCGATTACCGGCAGCCGGGGCGCCATAGAGGTAACGGCCATTGACCTGGATGCGCGCATCCTCCTCCGGCGACAGCGGCGTGCTGCTGCCCTTCAGCTCCAGCGCCAGGCGTTCAGGCAGGAAGTCCTCGACGAGAAATTCATACACCTGCTTGCGCCCGCCGCCCAGGTCGAGCAGCAGTTGCCAACGGCCAGTCGGGGCCTCGGTGGCGAGCTGCAACTGGTATTGGTACAAGCCATTGCTGTCGGCCTCCCAGACGAACTTGCGGCTCACCTGCTCATCCGGGCGACGCACTTCCACACTCACCGGCTGGGCCTTGACCGGCTTGCCGTCCTGGTCGCGCAGAAGGCCGTTGAGCAGCACCGTTTCGCCTGGGCGATACAGGTCACGCGGGCCGAAGATGAAGAACTGCAACGGGTTGGCTTGCGGGCCGGTAATGTCGAACTCGGCCAGGTCCAGGGCGGCGGTGTTCAGGCGCAGCAGGGTGGTGTGCACACCTTGGGTAGCAATCAGGGTATCGGCCTTGGACGTGATCGGCAGCTGGGCGTGGCCCTTGCCATCGGTGCTGGCCTGGGCCAGCAACTTGCCCTTCTCGTCATGGATTTCGAGATTGACGCCGCTCATCGCCTTGCCGCCTTCCAGCGCCTGCGCGAACACGTCCAGGCGGTCGCGGTAGCGGTGCGCCGACACGCCGATGTCGCTGAGGGTGAACAGGGTCGCCGGCTGCGAGTAGTCGTAAGTGCCCGAAGCACGCATCACTGCCAGGTACACGCCCGGGTCCTGCAGCGGCTTGATGCCGGCGATGGGCAGCAGCACGGTTTCGCGGGTGTTGCGGGCGGGGTTGAGGTCGAAGCGGCCGCTGTAGACCAGCTCGGCCATGTCCAGGGTTTCCTTGGACTGGTAGTAGTACAGGCTGCTGTTGCGCCCCCAGCTGGCCAGGAAAGACGAGAGCATTTCCGGCTTCACCCGGAAAAATTCGACATCGACCTTGTCGACGTTCAGGGCAATCACCGGCAGCCCCTCGGCCAGGCGCGTGGGCAGCAGCGAGCCGCGGCTGGCAAAGCCGATGGTCGGCTGCATGTCGCGGGTTTCCAGCTGGGTGATCGATTCACTGTCCAGTTGCTTGCCGTTGACCGCCAGCAGGCCCTTGTCGACGGTCAGCACCAGCTTGCGCTGCGGTTCCAGGTGACGCAGGCGCAGTTCCATCTGGTTGTCGGAGAGCTCCCAGGCGCCGTCGAGCTTGCCTTTGACGGTGTCGACCAGGTGCACCTTGGTGGCGAAGTCCTGCTTGGCATCCAGCGGCGCGGAGAAGCTGATCGACAGCGTCGCAGCGCCATCGAGCTGCACTTCGGATACATCCAGCACCGTGAGTTCGCGGCCCTCGTAGCGCTTGGCGAGCACGGCCGGGTCTTCGCGTTTGGGGGCGGGGGCTTCGGCGGGCGCGGTGGCCGCCGGTTTGTCCGGCGCCGGTTTGTCCGGCGCGGATGAGTCACAGGCACTGAGCAACGCCAGCGCGCAGGCCAGCAACAATCCTTTGTTGAACATGGAGTAGGAACTCTTGGGCAGCGTGTACGTGAGGGCAGCAACTATAGCGCAACGTCAGGTGCGGCACCCGGCGTTGCGCGCCCAGTGAGACCACGGTCGCGCGAAATGGTTGCCTGGTGGTTACACTGTGGCCTTCGTCAAAGGGGCGTACAGCGGCCCCAAGCCCCTTGGTAAGCAAATGTCCCAACTCTCCGCCGACTGGCGCCACCGCCCTACCCACCACAAGGTCTGGGCGCTGGCCGCACCGATGATCTTGTCCAACATCTCCGTACCGCTGGTGGCGCTGGTCGACAGCACCGTCATCGGCCACCTCCCCCACGCCCACCAGCTAGGCGCCGTGGCCGTGGGCGCCACTTTGTTCACCTTCATGGTTGGCCTGATGGGCTTCCTGCGCATGGGCTCCACTGGCTTCGCCGCACAGGCCGCTGGCCGTGGCGACGGCGCCGCGTTGCGCCAGGTGCTGGTACAAGGGCTGCTTTTGGCGGTCGGTTTCGCCCTGATGATCGGCCTGCTGGCTCTGCCGTTCAGCCAGCTGGCACTGCATGCGATGCAACCCAGTGCAGCCCTGCAGCAATCCACCGAAGACTTCTTCCATACCCGCCTGCTTGGCCTGCCTGCGGCGCTTGCCAGCTATGCGCTGGTTGGCTGGTTTCTGGGCACCCAGAACGCCCGGGCGCCACTGGCCATCCTGCTGACCACCAACCTGCTGAACATCGTCCTGAACCTGTGGTTCGTGCTGGGCCTGGATTGGGGCGTACTGGGGTCGGCACGGGCTTCGGTCATTGCCGAATGGAGCGCCGCGCTGTTCGGCCTGGCCCTGACCCGCCCGGCACTGCGTGCCTACCCGGGGCAGATCGCCTGGGCAGCGCTCAAACGCTGGCAGGCCTGGCGCCCGCTGCTGGCGGTCAACCGCGATATTTTCCTTCGCAGCCTGGCGCTGCAACTGGTGTTCCTGCTGATTACTGTGCAGGGGGCGCGCCTGGGTGAGGCCACGGTGGCGGCCAACGCCCTGCTGCTCAATGGCCTGCTGCTGACGGCCTATGCCCTCGACGGGCTGGCGCATGCGGTCGAGGCCCTGTGCGGCCATGCCATTGGTGCCCGCGACCGCGACACCTTGCGCCGTTCGTTGGTGGTGGCCTGTGGCTGGTCGCTGATCACCAGTTTGGGGTTTGCCGGGTTGTTCCTGCTGGGCGGGCACTTGTTCATCGACCTGCAGACCGACATCGAAAGCGTGCGCAATGCGGCCTATCCGTATTTGCCCTACCTGGCGGTACTGCCGTTGATTGCAGTGTGGAGTTACTTGCTGGATGGGTTGTTCATCGGTGCGACGCGGGCGCGGGAGATGCGCAATGCGATGGTGGTGTCGGTACTGATTGCACTGCCGGTGGCGGTGGCCATGAACGGGTTCGGCAACCATGGGCTGTGGTTGGCGTTTCTCGGGTTCATGGGGTTGCGGGCGGTGACGTTGGGGTGGGTGGGGTGGCGGTTGCAGCAGAAAGGTGAGTGGGTTCGGTAATGCCGGGATCGCGGAACGGCTCGGTATCGTGATCCCTGTAGGAGCGGCCTTGTGTCGCGAAATGAGGGCGAAGCCCTCACCTGCCGGCTCACAGCCACACACAATTTCAATGTGGGTACTCGCCCGCTCGTCGAACCAGACCCGCCCGAATCGGGTTGGCGATGATGTAGCGGGCAGCAGCCCTTACATCCTCATCCTTGCGCAATGCCCGGTCATAAAAGCCAGGCTGCCAGATGTGCTTTCGCTCGGCACCTATACGGTAAAGCGCACAACTGCTGCGTGACTTGAAAGCACACATGAGTTTGTCCAGGCTGGTAGGCCCAAGCTCGATCAACCAATGCAGATGGTCTGGCATCAGAACCCAAGCCAACGTACGGCAACTACCTTCATGATCACTCAGGCGCAATTGATTAATGGCCGCTCGTGCAAACCAGAGGTTCTGGAACAGCGGGCGCCGTTGGCGGGTAACGGTAGTTAGCAGATAAAGCCTGCCTGACTCTGAAAAGCGCCCTTGGCGCAAGCGATGATTGCCGTGACGGTCCATGTCGAATTCCTTTGAACATTGCATTCGCAGGATAGGTGTCGCAATAAGGGATGGCGTAGGCGGATCATTACCGGGTATGACGCCGTGAGGGCTGCGCCCTCAGTTCGCGACGCAAGGCCGCTCCTACAGGGAAATCGCGTATGGCAATTACTGCGCGATCCGCTGTAGGAACGGCCTTGTGTCGCGATGGGCCGCAAAGCGGCCCCGGCGGTTACGACGACAAGTACGAAGACCGGGTCAACCCAAGGCGCAAGGCATCCAGGAACTGGGTCCGCTCCCGCGCGGTGATCTTGGCGCTGGCCACCTTGTCGCGGTAATGCGTCATCAACTCCTCCGGCGACAGGTGCACGTAGCGCAGCATGTCTTCGATGGTGTCGTGGGTCTCGATACCGGCGTGGTACACGCTGCCGTCGGCATTCTGGTAGATGTTCACCGAGTCGGTGTCACCGAACAGGTTGTGCATATCGCCCAGGATTTCCTGGTAGGCACCGACCAGGAACACGCCCAGCAGGTAGTCCTCGCCCTCCTTCAGCGCATGCACCGGCATGCTGGTCTCGATGCTCTGCTCATCAACGTACTGGTTGATCTTGCCGTCGGAGTCGCAGGTCAGGTCCTGCAATACCGCACGTCGCATCGGCTCTTCGTCCAGGCGGTGCAGCGGGATGATCGGCAGTACCTGGCCGATGGCCCAGGTGTCCGGCAGGCTCTGGAACACCGAGAAGTTGCAGATGTACTTGTCGGCCAGCTTGTCGTTCAGCTCGTCCAGCACCTGACGGTGCGAGCGCTGGCGGGCCTTGAGCGAGTTGTGCAGGCGGCGGCAGACGGCAAAATAGCACTGTTCGGCCAGGGCCTTCTCGCCCAGGCTGATCTTGCCATCGGCATACTGCGCGGCCACGTCACCCATATAGTGGGTGGCGCGCCAGTAAGTCTCGGTGACCATCTCGATATCGGTCGGGCCAAGCAGGTCGACCAGCCACTGCACGGTCTCGGGCAGGGCTTCCTTGTTCTCGATGGTGGGCACGTCGTCGTTGTGTTTCTCGACGTCGGTCACCTGGATCACCAGCATGGCGTGGTGCGCTGTCAACGAGCGGCCACTCTCGGAGAAGATGTGCGGGTGCGGCAGGCCCTGCGCGTCGCAGAACTCCTTGAGCATGCCCACCACCACGCCGGCGTAGTCGTCCATGTCGTAGTTGATCGAGCTGGCATTGCGC
>Ga0207655_1000718_pt1 | contig 37593 bp, 33 predicted proteins | sample KBSM44metaG_FD_184398 | JGI IMG/M metagenome (GOLD analysis project Ga0207655, IMG submission 184398) | Miscanthus rhizosphere microbial communities from Kellogg Biological Station, Michigan, USA - KBS M4-4 metaG (SPAdes) (version 2) | ecosystem: Host-associated > Plants > Roots > Rhizosphere >...
AATCCACCCGGCGCGTCGCAAAACGGCGTGCTGCATGCACTCAGCACTGCGGCAGCCATGCACAGCAGCGTCAACCTCACACTTTTCATCCTACCCCCAATGAGCGACATCGTATCCAGTTCCATCGCCAATCTGCCCGTTATGGGCGAAATGGCGCACCAGACCTATCCTAGCGCAACCTTGTACGTTGTGGCGACCCCCATAGGGAATGTGACGGATATTAGCCTGCGCGCGCTGCACGTTTTGAGCTTGGTCAATGCTGTGGCATGCGAGGACACACGCAATACCGCTCAGTTGATGGGCCGCTTCGGCCTGCACAAGCCATTGATTGCCGCGCATCAGCACAATGAGCGCGAGGCAGCCGAGCTGCTGATCGCCCGTTTGCAGGCCGGCGAGCGGATTGCGCTGGTGTCGGACGCCGGTACGCCGGCCGTATCCGATCCGGGCGCGCGGATCGTTGACGCGGTGCGGGCGGCCGGACTGCGCGTGCTGCCGCTGCCGGGCGCGTCGGCGGCGGTGACGGCGCTGTCGGCCAGCGGGCTGGTGAACGATCAGTTTTACTTTGTCGGCTTCCTGCCGGCCAAGGCCAAGCAGCGCGAGAATTTCCTCTCCACCCTGCGCGCGGTGACGGCAACGATGGTGTTTTACGAAGCGCCGCACCGGATTCTGGACTGCGCCGGCGCCCTGGCCTCGGTATTCGAGCCGACCCGCCAGGTGGTGTTCGCGCGCGAGCTGACCAAGATGTTCGAAGAAATCCACCGCTGCCCGCTGTCCGAAGCGGAAGCCTGGATCAAGGCCGACGCGCACCGGGAAAAAGGCGAATTCGTGGTCCTGCTGGAAGGCGCCGCCCCGGCCGACGATGAAAACGATGCGGAAGCGGATCGCCTGCTGCAAATCCTGCTGGCCGAACTGCCGGTTAAACAGGCCGCCGGCCTGGCGGCGCAAATCACCGGACGCAAGAAAAACGCCCTGTACGACCGCGCGCTGCAGCTGAAAGGCTAAAACTTGCAGTGCTTGTCGAAGGCCCAGACCAGCGGGGCGAGGATGCCGGCTCCGGAGCCGGCCTGCAGGCAATCATATTTCTTGGCGCCGGCGATGCCTTTTTGCAGCTGGGTCTGATTGTCCTCGGGGGCCAGCGGATGCGCTTCCAGCTGGGCCGCCAGCGTGCCCGGCTTGGCCTTCTCTTTCGCCACGCTGCGCGCGGTTTTCAGCGCCTCATCCATATTGAATTTTTTCTGCTGCTGATCCGCGTACAGCGGATCCTGCTCGCGCGGCACCACAGTGATAGCCTGCGGTTCGGAAGATGGGGGCGGCGTCTGCTGGGCGACGGCCGCAGGCGCGCGTTCGCGTGGCGCAGCCTGGGCCGGCTCGCGCCGCTCGCGCTCGCGCTTGCGCTCCGGTTCCGGCCTGGCAGGCGGCGGCTCGACCTTGGCCACGACTTTCGGCGGCGCCGGCGGTTGCAGCCATACCGTCATCGTCCGCGCCGGCTGCTGTGGCGCAGGCGGGCTGGACAAGCGATAGCCGAACAGCAGCACAGCGTGCAGCACCAGCGAGATGGCAACGCCCGCGACAATGCCCGGACGCCGCAGCCGGGGTTGATCGAATGAAATTATGGCACTCATGATCTTTAAATAATAGCACCGAAATGTGCGGGGCACTTGACGACCTCCCCGCCAGGCTGTATTATCTTGCTTCTTCGGAGTGTAGCGCAGCCCGGTAGCGCATCTGGTTTGGGACCAGAGGGTCCAAGGTTCGAATCCTTGTACTCCGACCATAATCTAAAAACCCTGTTTGATGGCAACGTCGAACAGGGTTTTTTCCTTTTCACTCCCGTTTTTAGCCCTTTCATCGCAAGCGCCGTCGCCGCGCGCCGCCGACGTTAGAATGGGCTGATGAATACGACACCTTTCCATCTCAGGCCCCCCGAAGTCGAGCACGATCCCGTGCTGGTGCAGCGCTACCGTTGGCAATCGCTGCGGCGCATGTGGGCGATTACGGCGATTGCCTTCGTGGTCATCATGGTATTGCTGACCGCCCTGCTGTATTCCCTGCCCAACCGTGGCGGCTGGCGGGGCGGCGGCTGGACCTGGGTGGGCTTCTTCTTCGGCTTTGTGTGGCCGGCGCTGATGCCATCGATCATCGGCAACAACCTGGTATCGGCGCGTCTGAAGGAATTGTCCGAGGCCGGTACGCCGCTGACCGAAGAAATGCTGAGTGCACGCCCGAGCCGCTTGCTGGTTTCACCGCTGGACCCGCTGACCACTTACAGCATCTGCACTGAAACGCTGTCGGGCCTCGCGTTGGGCATGGCGCTGGGGTATGGCGGACCGGCGGTGTTCCGCCATTCGCCGTTCGGAGGCCGGATTCTGATCGGGCCACGGCGCCCGGTGTGGCTGACGCAGTGCACGGAGGTGCTGGTGACGGGCGAGCCCGGGCAGCAGGTCGAGGTGCGCATCCGTCGCCGCTTCAGCTGGGATTTCTTTGCCGTGCAGCGCGGCGGCGCATTGCAGGCGGTGGAGACAGTGACCGCGCACTTGCGGACACAGTTCGAACAACGCGACCGCGCCCTGCGCGCCATCAAGCGCGAAGAGGAGCTCGAACGTGCTGCCCTGCATGCCAAGCTGTCGGCCCTGCAGGCGCAGGTTGAGCCGCATTTTTTATTCAACACGCTGGCCAATCTCAAATACCTGATCCGCACCGATGGCGACACCGCGCAGCAAATGCTCGACCACCTGGTCGGCTATTTGCAGAACTCACTGCCCGACATGCGCTCGGTATCGTCGACGGTGGAGCGCGAGCTGGCGCTGGTGCGCGATTATTTGTCCATCATGCAGATCCGCATGGGCCAGCGGCTGCGCTTCCGCATCGAGGCGGAAGATGACGCGCTGGGCCGGCCCTTGCCGCCGGCGATGCTGATCTCGTTGGTGGAAAACGCCATCAAGCATGGGCTGGAACGCGCCAGCCGCCCGGGCGAAATCATCATCACTGCTGCGCTGGATGGTGGCGCGCTGCGGGTGCGGGTGTGCGATGATGGCGTCGGCCTGACCGAGCAAATGGGCCAGGGCTTCGGGCTGGCGAATATCCACGAGCGCTTGCAGCTACTGTATGGCGAGCGCGCATCGCTGTCGGTGACGGCGGGAGAACAGGGTGGTGTGGTCGCTACCTTAATCATCAAGGAGCAAGGATGACGATCGCTTTGATCGTAGAAGACGAACCGCTGCTGGCGGCGGAATTGCGCGACCAGCTGCAAGCGCTGTGGCCTGAACTGGAAATTGCCGGTCATGCCGCGAACGGCGTGGAAGCCGTATCGATGCTGGAAGCGCTGCGGCCGGACGTGGTGTTCCTCGATATCCAGATTCCTGGCCTGAGCGGCATGGAGGTGGCGCAGCATGTGAATGAGGCTACGCAGATCGTGTTCGTGACGGCGTATGCCGAGCATGCGGTGCAGGCGTTCGAAGCGGGCGCGGTGGACTACATCGTCAAGCCGGTAACGGCGGCGCGGCTGCTGCAAACCGTGAAGCGCCTGAAAACGCGCAGCGTGGCGCCGGTGCCGTCCGGCGTGTGGCAGCAGATCGCGCCGGCCCCGGTGCAGCACCTGAAATGGATCAGGGCCTCGAGCGGCAACGCCGTGCGGCTGGTGATGGTGCGCGACGTACTGTACTTCCGCGCCGAGGACAAATACACGCGCGTGGTCACACATGATGGCGAAGCGCTGATCCGTCTGCCGCTGAAAAACCTGATTGAACAGCTGGACCCGACCCAGTTCGCGCAAATCCACCGCGGCGCCATCGTCAACCTGGAAGCGGTGGAGCGCATCGACCGCGATGGCACGGCGATGGAAATCCGCCTGAAAGGCCGCGCAGAAAAACTCGCCGTCAGCGAGGCCTACACGCGGCAGTTCAAGCAGATGTAATCAACCGGCGCGCTTGGCGGCGATGGCGTTGCCGGCGCGGCTGGCGCCTTTGCGGTTGAGGAATTGCGAGATGAACTGGCCGGCATCGACCACGATATCGAGATCGATGCCGGTCTCGATGCCCAGGCCCTGCATCATGTACAGCACATCTTCGGTGGCGACGTTGCCGGTCGCGCCCTTGGCGTACGGGCAGCCGCCCAGGCCCGATACCGATGAGTGGTAAATCGCAATGCCCACTTCCAGGCTGGCGTAGATGTTGGCCAGCGCCTGGCCATACGTATCGTGGAAGTGGCCGGACAAGCCGTCCACGCGGAATTCACGGATGGCGCGTTCCATCACCGCCTGCGTCTTGCGCGGCGTGGCAACGCCGATGGTGTCGGCGATGTCGATTTCGTCGCAGCCCAGGTCGCGCATGCGGCCCACCACGTCGGCCACGGCGTCCAGCGGCACCTCGCCCTGATACGGGCAGCCGAAGGCGCAGCTGATACTGCCGCGCAGGCGGATGCCCTGCTCTTTTGCCGCCTTCGCCACGCCTTCAAAGCGCGCAATCGATTCGGCGATGGAGCAGTTGATGTTCTTTTGCGAGAACGCTTCCGAGGCCGAGCCGAAGATCACCACCTCGTCGGCCTTCGCTGCGAGGGCAGCTTCAAAGCCCACCATGTTCGGCGTCAGCGCGGAGTAGATCACGCCCGGCTTGCGCTTGATGGCGGCCATCACCTCGGCGCTGGTGGCCATCTGCGGCACCCACTTCGGCGACACGAAAGCCGCCGCTTCAATGTTCTGGAAGCCGGCCGTGGTCAGGCGGTTCACCAGCTCGATCTTGATCTCGGCCGGGACGTTTTCCTTCTCGTTCTGCAGGCCGTCGCGCGGGCCGACTTCAACGATTTTGACTTGTTTCGGTAAGCTGCTCATTTCAATATCCCAGTGTGCGATTGACCACGCCGGCGACTTGTTCGCCCGCTTCGGTCTTGCGAATGTTGGCGGCAATCTGCTGCACGCTCTCGCGGCGCAAGGTCAGCGCGGAGATGTGCGGCGTGATAGTGATGCGCGGCTCCTGCCAGAACGGATGCTGCGCCGGCAAGGGCTCATTGCGGAACACGTCGAGCGTGGCGGCGGCGATGTGGCCGGACTTGATCAGCGTGAGCAGGTCTGGCTCGGCGATATGCGCGCCGCGCGCGACGTTGATGATGTACGCGCCTTCCGGCAGCTTGTTCATGTTGGCGCGGTCCATGATGTTGCTGGTGTCCGGTGTCAGCGGCAGCATGCAGACCAGCACGCGGGTGCCGCGCAGGAAGGTGTCCAGTCCATCGCGGCCGCTGAAGCACTGCACGCCCGGCAGGTTCTTCTCGGTGCGGCTCCAGCCGCGCAGCGGGAAGCCGAACGGCGCCAGTGCTTCCAGCACGCGGGTGCCCAGCACGCCCATGCCCAACACGCCGACGGCGAAATCTTCCTTGTGATGCTGCGGCAGCGGCGCCCACTGGCCGGCGCGCGCCTGTGTTTCGTATTCGTCGAAACGGCGGAAGTAGCGCAGCACCGAGTGCGTCACGTATTCCGCCATCTGCACCGCCATGCCCGCGTCTTCCAGGCGGATGATGGGGATGTGGGCCGACAGCGCGTCGCCGAACTTCAGCAGCGCGTCGACGCCGGCGCCGGTGACGAAGATGGCTTTGACGGTGGCCAGTTCGGCCAGCATGGCCTCCGGCGGCGACCACACCACGGCGTAGTCGCAGGCCTGGCATTTCTCGCCGGCGTGCCAGATTTCGATCTCGGCTTCGGGCAGATACTTGGCGAAGTCCTTGATCCACGGTTCGGTCTTGCCGTCGGCGCGGTGTAGCAATATGCGCATGGTGCTTTCCTTTTATGCGGTCTTGAAGGCCAGCAGCGGTGCGCCGTCCGCCACCTGGTCGCCGACGCCGTAGAGGATGTCGTCGACCACGCCGTCGTGCGGCGCGGCGATGGTGTGCTCCATTTTCATGGCTTCCATGATGACCAGTGGTTCGCCTTTTTTGACTTCCTGGCCTTTCGACGCGAGGACGGCGACGACTTTGCCCGGCATAGGCGCGGTGAGGCGGCCGCCTTCGGATTCGGTTTCGCCGGCGTGGGCCATTGGGTCGTTCCATGCCAGCTGGTAGTGGGCGCCGTTGGCGAACACGTGGAAGGTGTCGCCGTCGCGCAGGACGGTGCCGTGGGTGGCTTGCTCGCCGAGTTTGATGCTGTAGTCGTTGCCGTTGTGCGCGGCCAGCGACAGGGTTTGCGGCGCGGCGCTGCTGGCGCTGAACAGCCAGTCTTTGGCGCGGTAGGTGACGAAGGTGTCGTAGGCAGTGTGCTCATCGGCGAAGGAGAGCTTGCGGGCGTAGGACTGGTTCATGCGCCAGCCGGTCGCCATGCCCCACGGATCGGCCGCGTTGGCGGCGGCCGGCGCTGCGGCGGCACGCGATTCGTCGGCCAGCAGGGCAGCGGCGGCCAGCGCGAGCGCGGTGGCTGGTGCGGGCTGCGCGGCCGGGAACAGGCTGTCGTGATTGCGTTCGATCAGGCCCGTGTCCAGATCCGCGGTGGCGAAGGCCTGGCCTTCAACGAGACGCTTCAGGAAGGCGATGTTGGCGGCCAGGCCGACGATCTGGTACTGCGCCAGCGCTTGCGCCATGCGGGCCAGGGCCTGCTTGCGGTCGGCGCCCCAGACGATCAGCTTTGCGATCATCGGGTCGTAGAACGGCGAGATGGCGTCGCCTTCGCGCACGCCGGAGTCGATGCGCACGGCAGCGGGTGCCGCAGCGTCGCCGCCCAGCTCGAAGGTGACGGCCCCCGGCGTGCCGAGATGGCGCAGGGTGCCGATCGATGGCAGGAAGCCTTTCTCCGGATTCTCCGCGTAGATACGCGCTTCGATGGCGTGGCCGTTGATGGCCAGCTCGTGCTGCTGCTTAGGCAGCGGCTCGCCGGCGGCAACGCGCAGCTGCCACTCAACCAGGTCGGTCCCGGTAATCATCTCGGTCACAGGGTGTTCGACTTGCAGACGGGTGTTCATCTCCATGAAGTAGAACGTGCCGTCCTGATTGGCGATGAACTCCACCGTGCCGGCGCCGACGTAACCGACGGCGCGTGCGGCAGCAACCGCCGCCTCGCCCATCGCCGCGCGGCGCTCGGCCGACATGCCCGGCGCAGGCGCTTCTTCCAGCACCTTCTGGTGGCGGCGCTGTACCGAGCAATCGCGCTCGAACAGATAGATGCAATTGCCGAGCGTATCGGCAAACACCTGAATTTCAATGTGACGCGGACGCTGGAGGTACTTCTCCGCCAGCACCTTGTCGTCACCAAAAGAACTGATCGCCTCGCGCTTGCAGGACGCCAGCGCGTCCTTGAACTGCGCCGAGTTTTCAATCACGCGCATGCCCTTGCCGCCGCCGCCGGCCGAAGCCTTCAGCAGCACCGGGTAGCCGATTTTGTCGGCTTGCGCGTGCAGGAAGTCCGCATCCTGCTGCTCGCCGTGATAACCCGGCACCAGCGGAACGTTGGCCTTCTCCATCAGCTGCTTGGCAGCCGATTTGGAACCCATCGCGCGCATCGCCGACGCTGGCGGGCCAATGAACACAAGGCCCGCTTCCGCACAGGCATCCGCAAACTCCGCGTTCTCCGACAGGAAGCCGTAGCCCGGATGGATGGCTTGCGCACCGGTGGCCTTGGCCACGGCGATGATTTTGTCGCCGCGCAGGTAGCTCTCCTTGGCGGCGGCAGGGCCGATCAGCACTGCTTCGTCGCACACTGCGACGTGCTTGGCGTTGGCGTCCGCCTCGGAATACACGGCTACGGTCTTGATGCCCATGCGGCGCGCGGTAGCGGCTACACGGCAGGCGATTTCACCACGGTTGGCGATCAGAATTTTTGTAAACATCGTCTCTCTCTTTGCGGCTTATGGCCGGAAGTTTTTTTATGGTGATGCTTTACCGCGTGCTTTTAGCAGCCGCAGCTCTCTTTTTGTACCGATTCCAGCACCGCGCCGCGCGTGCGCAAGCCCAGTTTCTCCAGCAGCGCACGGTCGTCGTTGGCCTCCGGGTTATCGGTGGTCAGCAGTTTGTCGCCGTAGAAGATCGAGTTGGCGCCGGCCAGGAAGCACATGGCCTGCACCGCTTCGCCCAGCTCGCGGCGACCGGCCGACAGACGCACACGCGCTTTCGGCATGGTGATGCGCGCCACGGCGATGGTGCGCACGAATTCAAACGGGTCCAGCGGCGGCAGGCCGTGCAGCGGCGTGCCTTCCACTTGCACCAGATGGTTGATCGGCACCGACTCAGGGTACGGATTCAGATTTGCCAGCTGCGCAATCAGGCCGGCGCGCTGTTCGCGCGATTCGCCCATGCCGACGATGCCGCCGCAGCAAACCTTCAGGCCTGCTTCGCGCACGTGGCCCAGCGTATCCAGACGGTCCTGGTATTCGCGGGTCGAGATCACGTTGTCGTAGAACTCAGGTGCGGTATCCAGATTGTGGTTGTAGTAATCGAGGCCCGCGTCCTTCAGGCGCTGCGCCTGATGCTCTTCCAGCATGCCCAGCGTGGCGCAGGTTTCCAGGCCCAGTGCCTTCACCGAGCGCACCATCTCTTCAACCTTTTCCATGTCGCGGTCTTTCGGGCTGCGCCATGCGGCGCCCATGCAGAAACGCGTCGCGCCGTTGTCCTTGGCCTGTTTGGCGGCGTCCAGCACGGTGTCGATATCGAGGATCTTCTTGGCTTCCACACCGGTGTCGTAGCGTGCGGCCTGCGGGCAGTAGCCGCAGTCTTCTTCGCAGCCGCCGGTCTTGATCGACAGCAGCGTCGCCAGTTCCACGTCGCCATCCGGGAAGTTGGCGCGGTGGGTTTCCTGTGCCTTGAACAGCAGGTCGTTGAACGGCAGGTCGAACAGCGCCAGCACTTCTTCGCGCGGCCACGTCGACGCGGCAGGCTTGATCGGCGCCGCTGGACGGTGCAGGGAGACGACTTTAGGTTCTTGCAGGGTGTGCTCGGACATTCTTGATTCCTTCTTCGTTCAAATTACGTTTGGCAGCGGCCAGTTGGGCAGCTGCGTAAAATCGATATAGTCGGCGGCCGCTTCGGCGGACGGATCGTCCAGGCGCGGCACACGGCCCAGGAACGGCGCGGGTATGCGCTGTTCCAGAGCGATCACGTTTTCGTCGGCAAAGGCCATGTCGGCCTGCGTTTCATTCGCCACCCAACCGACCAGCTTCAGGCCGCGCGACAGGATGGCCTCCACCGTCAGCAGCGCGTGGCTGATGCAGCCCAGGCGCAGGCCGACCACCAGCACCACCGGCAGCGCAAGCTGCTCGGCTAAATCAGCGGTATCGAATTCGTCGTTCAGCGGCACGCGGAAGCCGCCCACGCCTTCCACCACCACCGCATCCGATGCGGCGTTGATTTCCACGTAGGCCGCCAGAATCGGCACCGGCGAAATGGTGATGCCTTCCAGCTCGGCGGCGATGTGCGGTGCGGCCGGTTCCTTCAGCAGGAACGGCGTGGTGATCGACTGCAGCAGATGCACATTGCCGGCGGCGGCGAGCCGGTCGCAATCGTCGTTGTGCCATTTGCCGTCTTCTCCCAGCTCGGCGCCGGCGGCCACCGGTTTCATGCCGCAGGCGCGCACGCCGCTTTGCACCAGTGCGTGCAGCATGGCGGACGAAATCAGCGTCTTGCCGATTTCTGTATCGGTGCCGGTGACGAAGCAGTTGAAGCGCGGCGGGATACCGCTGCCTGCTGCTGTGGCTTGTGTTTGTGGAGCGACTGCTAACACGGGATCGTCCAGACTCATTTCATATCCCTTTCCAAGGCATTGAGCGCGCCTATCAATTTGTCGACATCCATGCTGTTGTGTGCTGCCGACAGGGTGATGCGCAAACGTGCGGTTCCCGCCGCCACAGTGGGCGGACGGATGGCGCCGACCCACAAACCCTGCTCGTACAGGGCGGTGCCGGCGCGCATGGTCTCGGCATTATCGCCGATCAGGACAGGCTGGATCGCAGTCTTCGAGGGCAGGCGCTGCCAGCGCTCAAGGCGGAGGCCATCGTCCAATTGTGCCACCAATGCCTGCAATTGTGCGCGCCGCGTGGCGCCTTCCTCGCCTTCCAGCAGCTCGAGGCTGGTCAGCAGGGCGTGTGCCAACGCCGGCGGCGCGGCGGTGGTGAAGATGTATGGACGGGCTTTCTGGATCAGCGTTTCGATCACCGTTTCATGCGCGGCGACGAACGCGCCGCCCACGCCGGCTGCCTTGCCGAGGGTGCCCATGTAGACCAGGTACGGCGAGCGCAGGTTGAAATGTTCCAGTGCGCCGTGGCCTTTGTCGCCCAGCGTGCCGAAGCCGTGGGCGTCGTCCACCACCAGCCAGGCGCCGTATTGCTCGCACAGGGCCAGCAGCTGCGGCAGCGGCGCGAGGTTGCCGTCCATGCTGAACACACTGTCCGTCACTACGACTTTGGTAGCGGCTTTGCTGGCTTTCAGCAGGGCTTCCAGCGCTGGCAGGTCGGCGTGCGGGTAGACGTGGGCTTTCACACGCGCCAGGCGCACACCGTCGATCAGCGAGGCGTGGTTCAGCTCTTCCGAGAAGATTTCCGCTTCCTTGTCACCGGCGGTGAGGCCGGTGACGACGGCCAGGTTGGCCATGTAGCCGGTGCAGAAGCTGATCGCGCGCGGGGATTCCAGATGTGCGCCGACGAATTCTGCGAGGCGCTCTTCCAGCATCGCATGCGCGCGCACATGGCCGCTGATGAGATGCGAGGCGCCGCTGCCGACGCCGTAGATCGCCGCGCCCTCTTGCAGCGCGAGCTTGATCTTGCGGTGGTTGGCCAGGCCGAGGTAGTCGTTGCTGCAGAAGGCCAGCAGTTCGCGGCCATCCACGCTGACGCGCGCGCCGCATGGCGTATCGACCGTGCGGCGTTTGCGGATCAGCTGTTTGTCGTCCAGCGCTTGCAGCTGCTGGTTCAGGCGGTTGAGCAGTTCCATCGTCAGCCCGCCATCACTTTGTTGAACACGGCCAGCGTGTTGCCGGCCAGGCCATCGATTTCCTCGTCGCTGAGGATATACGGCGGCATCATGTAGACGGTGGAGCCGATAGGACGCATCAGCAGTTCGTGCTCGGTCGCGGTGGCGAAGAAGCGGCGCGAAAAGTCTTTCGGCGCATCGATGGCGTCGAAGGCCCAGATCATGCCGCGCTGGCGGAAGTTGCGTATCTGTTCGTGCTGGGCCAGCGGTTGCAGCGCCTTGGTCAGGCGTTCTGCTTTCACGCGGTTGGCGTTCAGCACATCGTCTTCTTCGAAGATTTGCAGCGTCGCCAGGGCGGCGCGGCAGGCCAGCGGATTGCCGGTGTACGAGTGCGAGTGCAGGAAGCCGCGCGTGACGTCGCTGCTGTAGAAGGCTTGGTAGATTTCGTCGCGCGTCATCACCAGCGACAGCGGCAGGTAGCCGCCGCTGATGCCCTTGGACAGACACAGGAAGTCCGGCCATACGCCCGCCTGTTCGCAGGCGAAGAAGGTACCGGTGCGGCCGCAGCCGACGGCGATTTCGTCGAGGATCAGGTGGACGCTGTGCTTGTCGCACAGGGCGCGTACCAGTTGCAGGTAGAGCGGATCGTGCATCGCCATGCCGGTGGCGCATTGCACCAGCGGCTCGATGATGATGGCGGCGATTTTGTCACCGCGTTCGATGAACAGGCGCTCAACATCAGCGGCGGCACGGCGAGCCACGTCAGCAGCCGTTTCGCCTTCCGCAGCAAGGCGCGCGTCCGGCGACATCACGGTCTGCGAGGCGCGCAACAGCGGGCCGTAGGCATCTTTGAACAGGGCGACGTCGGTCACGGCCAGCGCGCCAATGGTCTCGCCGTGGTAGCTGCCTTTGAGGCAGACAAATTCTTGTTTATCCGAGTGGCCGTTGTTGCGCCACGAGTGGAAGCTCATCTTGAGCGCGATTTCAACGGCGGATGCGCCGTCGCTGGCGTAAAAGCTGTGGCCAAGCACATGGCCAGTCAGCGCCGATAACTTTTCCGACAGCTCAATCACCGGCTCGTGCGTGAAGCCGGCGAGCATGGCGTGTTCCAGCGTATCCAGTTGGTCTTTCAGCGCAGCGTTGATGCGCGGGTTGGCATGGCCGAACAGGTTCACCCACCACGAGCTGATGGCGTCGAGGTAGCGGCGGCCCTCATGGTCGTACAGCCATGCGCCCTTGCCCCGGCTGACGGGAATCAGCGGGACGGTTTCGTGATGCTGCATCTGGGTGCACGGATGCCATACACTGCGCAAGCTGCGCGCTACCCAGTCGCTTTGTTTATTCAGTTCCAAAACTGCTCCATTAATTCAACCAGGCAGGCTTTCGCTTCTCGAGGAAGGAAGCCACGCCTTCGCGCCCTTGGTCCGAGGCGCGGATTTGCGCGATGCGTTCGGCCGTATCGGCCAGCAGCGCATCGTTGACTTCTTGCCCGACCACCTCGCGCACCAGCACTTTGGCTTGCTGCACGGCGTTCGGGCTGTTGTTGACCAGCGCTTTGACGATTTCCGCTACCTTGGCATCTAAAGCCTCAGCGGAAACCACGTCGTGTACAAAGCCGATGCGCAGCGCTTCCTGCGCACCGAAACGCTCGGCGGTGAGGAAGTAGCGGCGCGCGGCGTTTTCGCCCATGGCCTTGATCACGTATGGCGAAATGGTGGCCGGGATCAAACCCAGCTTCACTTCGCTCAGGCAGAAATTGGCCTCTTCCACCGCGACGATGATGTCGCACGCGGCCACGAGACCCATGCCGCCGGCGTAGCAATCGCCCTGCACCTTGGCCACCACGGGCTTGGGGCACAGGTAGATGGTACGCAGCATCTCCGCCAGTTGCAGAGCGTCGGCATGGTTTTCGGCGTGCGTGTAGCCCGCCATTTTTTTCATCCAGTTCAAATCGGCGCCGGCGCAGAAGGCCGGGCCGTTCGCCGCCAGCACGATGGCGCGCAGCGCGGCATCATCGCCTAACTCGCTGAAGGCTTGCTTAATTTCGGCGATGGTCGTTTCGTTGAAGGCGTTGCGCACGTCCGGGCGGTTCAGCGTCACGGTGGCGACACGCTCATCGCGCGTGATGGTCAGGGTTTCAAAAGCCATGGATCAATCCTTGTTTTTGATTTCGGTCGGCATGCCGACGGATTTCAGGAAGCGTTCGGTCTCCGGCCACCAGATGGCGACGCCGTCCGGGCTGGAGCTCATCGTGTGCGCATCCTTTTTGAACGGGCCATACGCCACCAGCTGCGCCTTGCCGCCGGCGCCGGTGTAGGCCTGGTACATATCGGACGCCAGTTGCGGGCCGAAGTGCTTGTCGTTGGCGCCGTAGAACCAGATGCTGGGCACCTTGGTTGCCGCGCCCCACTGCCGGAAGGCGTCGACCAGCGCACCTTGCCAGTCGCAATGCGAACGGCTGTTAACGCCACCGGCGAAGTTGATGATGCCGCGCACCCCGTGTATCTCATGGCTGCCAGCGGCAATCGCCGTCAGCCCGCCGTGCGACTGGCCAGCGATCAGTACATGCTTCTGATCGGCCCACGGCTGCTTCATCACGTACTGCATGGCGAAGAACAGCGAGTTGGCTTGCTGCTCGCCGTTGTTCTTCGCGTCGCAATGCGAGTTGACGTAGGTGCCGCCGGAACCGGCGAAGCCCATGCGCATCGGGATCACCACTGCGTAGCCGCGTTTGACGAACTCGCGGCTGATCACCGGGAAAGTGGCGCGCGGTTGCAGGTGCGCGTCGCCGCCCGATTTACCGTGATTCATGAACAGCACCGGGAACGGGCCGGCGCCCGACGGCTTGTAGATCGTCGTCTGCAGCGTGATGTGCGCGCCGCCGATGTCGGCGGGGACCGCGACTACCTGTTCCGGCATCATGATCACATCCTGAAGACACCGAACTTGGTGTCTTCGATTTCCGCATTCAGTGCGGCGGACAGGCCCAGGCCGAGCACCATGCGCGTATCGGCCGGATCGATCACGCCGTCGTCCCACAGGCGCGCGGTGGCGTAGTACGGGTGGCCCTGCTGCTCGTACTGTTCCTTGATCGGCTGCTTGAATGCGGCTTCTTCCTCGGCGGACCATGCGCCGCCCTTGGCTTCGATGCCATCGCGTTTAACCGTTGCCAGCACGGATGCCGCCTGGTCGCCGCCCATCACCGAGATGCGGGCGTTAGGCCACATCCACATGAAGCGCGGCGAGAAGGCGCGGCCGCACATGCCGTAGTTACCGGCGCCGAAGCTGCCGCCGATGATGACGGTGAACTTGGGCACCTTGGCCGTCGCCACTGCCGTCACCATCTTGGCGCCGTTACGCGCGATGCCTTCGTTTTCGTATTTGCGGCCCACCATGAAGCCGGTGATATTTTGCAGGAACACCAGCGGGATCTTGCGCTGCGCGCACAGTTCGATGAAGTGCGTGCCTTTCAGCGCGGACTCGGAGAACAGGATGCCGTTGTTGGCGATGATGCCGACCTTCATGCCGAAGATGTGGGCGAAGCCGCACACAAGCGTGGTGCCGTAGCGCGCCTTGAATTCATCGAACTCGCTGCCGTCGACGATGCGGGCGATCACTTCGCGCACGTCGAAAGGCTTGCGGGTGTCGACCGGAATCACGCCGTACAATTCGGACGCCGCATACGCCGGCTCCATCGCCTCGCGCAACGCGCCCTGCTGCGGCTTGGTGCGGTTTAGATTCGACACAATCGTGCGGGCCAGCGACAGCGCGTGCAAATCGTTCTGCGCCAGATGGTCGGCAACGCCCGACAGGCGCGTGTGCACATCGCCGCCGCCCAGGTCTTCCGCCGTCACCACCTCGCCGGTGGCCGCCTTCACCAGCGGCGGGCCGCCGAGGAAAATGGTGCCTTGTTCCTTGACGATGATGGATTCGTCGCTCATCGCCGGCACGTAGGCGCCGCCGGCGGTGCAGGAACCCATCACCACCGCGATCTGTGGAATGCCCTTGGCCGACAGGTTGGCCTGATTGTAGAAGATGCGGCCGAAGTGGTCGCGGTCCGGGAATACGTCGTCCTGGTTCGGCAGGTTGGCGCCGCCCGAGTCCACCAGATAAATGCACGGCAGGTTGTTCTGGTCGGCGATTTCCTGCGCGCGCAGGTGCTTCTTGACCGTCATCGGATAGTAGGTGCCGCCCTTGACGGTGGCATCGTTACAGACGATCACGCACTCCTGCCCGGCCACGCGGCCGATGCCGGTGATGATGCCGGCGGCCGGCGCCGCATCGTCGTACATGCCGTAGGCCGCCATCTGCGACAGTTCAAGGAAAGGCGTGCCGGGATCGAGCAGCATCTGCACGCGGTCGCGCGGCAGCAGCTTGCCACGGGCGACGTGCTTGGCCGACGCTGCCTCGCCGCCGCCGAGGGCGATTTTGGCGATCTTGTCGCGCAAATCATCGACGACGGCCTGCATGGCGGCCACGTTGGCCTTGAAATCCTCGCTGCGAGGGTTAAGCTTGCTTTCAATCTGCGGCATGGTGTTTCCTTTGTAGGTCTATTCTGGAAAACTACCGTCAACGTAAAACCAGCGCAGGTCTCCTCCTTCTGCCGGTTCGCGTACAAAGTTGCTGATCTCGTGCAGGCGCTGGGCCCGGCCATTGATCTTGAACCGGGCCACAAACTCCACCGTATCTTTTGTCAGATCGGCATCATCTGCTTTACGTTGACGTAAACGTAAAGCAGATTTTACCTCAAGTCCCAGCCATTGCACCTTTTCCTCGTCGCTCATGATCGGCTCGGTCGGGCGGGTGCTGGCGTGCCAGGTGGCCAGCAGGTAGGGCTCGTTGCGCTGGCCATAGGCGGTATAGCGCGAACGCATCAGTGCTTCGGCGGTCGGCGCGATGGCCGTGCCGTCGATGTACGGGCCGCAGCAGGTAGCCAGCGAGGGGCCGCCGCAAGGACAGCCGGCAGGCGCGGTGGGCTTCTTGGACATGGTCGGAAACAATCTGAACAGATGATGCAAACCTCGCATTATCCGCCAAATACGGGCATTTCGCCGCCCTTCGGATTACACTAGAGGCGTGAGGAGAAATGAATGAGCGATACCAGTTTTGAATTCAAGGCGGACGCCAACGACAGTTCGCCGTTGTACATGCAAATTGCCCGCAAATTAAGCGACGATGTGCTGAATGGCCGCTACCAGGTCGACCAGGCTCTGCCGTCCGAGCGGACTTTGTCGGAGTTGCTCAACGTGTCGCGGGTTACCGCACGTAAGGCGATCGACCAGCTGGTGGACCAGGGACTGGTGGTCCGGCGCCGCGGCTCGGGCAACTATATTGCGCCGCGCATCGAGCAGCCGCTGTCCAACCTCACCAGTTTTTCGGAGCAGTTGCAGCAGCGCGGCCACATCCCCGGCTCGCGCTGGCTCAAGCGCGCGGTGGTGACGCCCACGCCGGAAGAACAGCTGAGCCTGGGCCTGTCGCCGTATTCCAAGGTGGCGCGCCTCGAACGCCTGCGCCTGGCCGATGATGTGGTGATGGCCTACGAAGTGTCGGTGCTGCCGCAGACCGTGCTGAACGACCCGAATGCGGTCGGCAACTCGCTGTACCAGTATCTGGAAAGCATCAACAAAGCGCCGGCGCGCGCCTTGCAGCATATCCGCGCCATGAATGCCTCGGCCGAGCTGGCCAAGCAGCTGGGCGTGCCGGAAGGGCAGGCGCTGCTGTACATCACGCGTATCGCCTACCTTGAATCGGGCGAGGCGATGGAACTCACCCACTCGTATTGCCACAGCGACCACTACGATTTCGTGGCGGAGATGCGCCGCGCAACCTAAAACTATGCTGAAAACCGAGACGCCGAGTACGCAGCATACCGAACTGGACTTGTACCCGGTGCAGGATCTGGTCGACGCCCTGATCGACGACCAGGCGCTGGCGGCGCAAGCCGTGAAGGCGGCCTCGGCCAGCATCAGCGCGGCGGTGGAGGCGATGGCGCCCCGTATTGCCGCAGGCGGACGCCTGATTTACGTTGGCGCCGGCACCTCCGGGCGGTTGGGCATGCTGGATAGCGTGGAGCTGTTCCCAACCTTTTCGTGGCCGCATGAACGGGCGGTGCCTGTGCTGGCAGGCGGCCTCGGGGCGATGTTCGAGGCGGTCGAAGGTGCTGAGGATGACCGCAACAAGGGCGCTTCCGACCTGCGGCTGCTCTATCCCACTTACAACGATGTGATCCTGCTGGTGGCCGCGTCCGGCACCACGCCGTATGTGCTGGGTGCCTTGCAAGCGGCGCGCACGATAGGCTCGCTGAGCGTGGGCATCGCCAACAACGCCGGCACGCCGCTGGTGACGGGGGCCGACGTCGGCATCCTGCTGGACACCGGCCCCGAACTGATCTCCGGCAGCACCCGCCTGAAAGCGGGCACGGCGCAAAAAATCGTGCTCAACACCTTGTCGACCGCGCTGATGGTCAGGCTCAATAAGGTCTACCGCAACCTGATGGTCGACCTGCACGCCACCAACGCCAAGCTGATCGAACGCACCCTCCATCTGACCATGCACGCCACCGGCGCCGACGCCGCCACCGCCCGCGCCGCGCTGGAGCAATGCCAGCACCAGGTCAAAGTTGCCATCGTCATGCTGCTGAAACAACAAACCGCCGAGCAAGCCCAAGCCCTGCTCGACCACCACAACGGCAACGTCCGCGCGGCGTTGAAATAGATGAAGCAGCAGAGTAGTGCATGGGCCTGGGTGCCGAGTGTGTCGTTTGGGCAGGGCGTGCCGTATGTGGCGGTGATGATGCTGTCCACGGTGATGTACAAGAATCTCGGCATTTCCAACGCCGATCTGGCGTTTTATACGGCATGGCTGTATCTGCCGTGGGTGGTGAAGCCGTTGTGGTCGCCCATTGTGGAGATGTTCGGCACCAAGCGCCGCTGGACGGTGCTGATGCAGCTGGTCGGCGGCGCCGGCCTCGCTTCCGTCGCGCTCACCTTGCATGCGCCCGATTTCTTCCGCTGGACGTTGGTGATCTTTTGGCTGATGGCATTCAGCTCGGCCACGCACGATATCGCGTCCGATGGTTTTTACATGCTCGGCTTGCCGACCCAGCACCAGCAGGCCGCTTTCGTCGGCGTGCGCAGCGCGTTTTACAAGCTGGCGATGATCGGCGGACAGGGCGGCCTTGTGTACCTTGCCGGGGAGCTGATCAAGGCGTCCGGCGATCCGGCGCATGCGTGGTCGGTGGTGTTCGCGCTGATGGCGGCGCTGTATCTGGGGCTATGCGCCTATCACCAGCTGGTGCTGCCGCATCCTGACTCGGACCGCAGCCACAGCACCGGTGGTGCGCTGTGGCAGGACTTTATCCACACTTTCCGCAGCTTTTTCCAGAAGCCGGGCATCCTGGTCACGCTGGGCTTTTTGCTGCTGTACCGCCTCGGCGAGGCGCAGTTGCTGAAGATGGCCGCGCCTTTCCTGCTCGATCCGCGCGATAAGGGCGGGCTGGGCCTGAGCACGTCGGACTTCGGGCTGGTCTACGGCACCATCGGCGTGTGCGCGCTGGTGATCGGCGGGCTGGCTGGCGGGGTGACGGTGTCGCGCTTCGGCCTCAAGCGCGCGCTGCTGCCGATGGTGTTCATCATGCACGTGCCGGATCTGGTGTTTGTGTATCTGGCCACGGCATTGCCGGACAACCTGCTGCTGGTGGCCGCCTGCCTTGCCGTTGAGCAGTTCGGCTACGGTTTCGGCTTTGCCGCCTTCATGCTGTACATGGTGCTGGTGGCGGACGGCGAGCACAAGACCGCCCATTACGCCATTTGCACCGGTTTCATGGCCCTCGGCATGATGTTGCCGGGGATGGTCAGCGGCTGGATCCAGCAGACGCTCGGGTATCAGCATTTCTTTATCTGGGCCTGCATCTCGACCTTGCCGGCGTTTGTGATGACGATGTTGGTGCGCATTCCAGCAGAATTTGGCCGCAAATAGCCATTACAATACGATCTCTACTGATTCGGAGAGTGGTTTTGGGTTTTAATGCGAAGAAGCGGCTGACCTTGTCGGCCGGTGTGGCGGCTGGCCTGGCCGCGCTGCTTGAGGGTTGTTCCAGTACGCCGATTGCGCCGATGCCTGACGCAGCGCCCGGCGGTCCCGCTGCGCCTGTGGCCCCTTCATCCTCGCCGAACCTGCCGCCAACATCGGCCAGCATGCCGCCGCCGGCGCCGCGCGAATTCCGCGCCGCCTGGGTGTCGACTGTCGCCAATATCGACTGGCCGAGCCGCAGCAACCTGACCACCGCCAGGCAGCAAGCCGAAGCCCTCGCCATCCTCGACCGCGCCAAGGCGCTGAACCTGAACGCCATCGTGCTGCAAGTGCGTCCGAGCGCCGATGCGATTTATCCGTCCACGCTGGAGCCATGGTCGGAATTCCTCACCGGCCAGCAGGGACGCGCGCCGGCGCAGCCGTGGGATCCGCTGCAGTTCTGGATCGAGCAGGCGCACGCGCGTGGGCTGGAGCTGCATGCGTGGTTCAATCCCTACCGTGCGCGCCACGCGACGGCAAAGTCGCCGCTGGCGGCCACGCATATCGGCCGCACGCAGCCGGACGTGGTGAAGCCGTACGGCCGCTATCTGTGGATGGATCCGGGCGAAGCCACCGCCTCGCAGCACACGCTGGACGTGGTGCTGGACGTGGTGCGCCGCTACGATATCGACGGCGTGCACATCGACGATTATTTCTATCCCTACCCGATCGATACGCCGAATGCGGCCGGGCCGGAAGGCGTGGCGCTGGACGGCGGCGTCGGTGCCAAGCAGGAACTGGAATTCCCGGACCAGCCGTCGTGGCAGCGCTACCTGCTCGGCGGCGGTACGCTGGACCGCGCCAACTGGCGCCGCCAGAACGTGAATACGCTGATCGAAGCGATGTACACCGGCATCCGCAAGGAAAAGAGCTGGGTGCGATTCGGCATCAGCCCATTCGGTATCGGTCGCCCGGACCGGCGCCCGGCTGGCATCATTGGTTTCAGCCAGTACGACAAGCTGTATGCGGACGCGGAACTGTGGCTGGCCAACGGCTGGCTCGATTATCTGGCGCCGCAGCTGTACTGGCCGGTGTCGCAAGCACCGCAAGCGTTCGACGTGCTGCTCGATTACTGGCTGGCGCAGAACACGCGTGCGCGCCACGTCTGGCCCGGCCTGTACACCAGCCGCATCGACAACAGCGCCAAGGCGTTCGCACCGGAGGAAATCGTCAAGCAGATCAGCGTCACGCGCAGCCGCAACAGCGTGCGTGGCCACCTGCACTTCTCGATCGCGGCGCTGATGGAAAACCGCAAAGGCATCGCCGATCAATTGAAAGCGCAAGCCTACCAAAGCGCGGCCTTGACGCCAGCCACGCCGTGGCTGGGCGCCGATGCGCCGGCCGCACCGCAAGCGGCTGCGCGCCGGGAGAGCAACGGCGTGGCGCTGAAGCTGTCCGCCGCTGCGGGCAAGCCGGTGGCGCAGTATGCGATCTGGTCGCGCTACGGCGCCGAGTGGCGCTTCGCGGTGGCCCCGGCCTCGCGTCCGGTGCTGCTGCTGGCCGACGATGCGGCGGGTGGCGCGGCGCAGGCGGTGGTGGTGAGCGCCGTCGACCGCCTCGGGAATGAAAGTGAACGTATCAACGTCAATCTACGGAGCTGATGATGAGTGAACCCGGTCTGGGCATCGATGCAGGCGGCACGCAAACCCGTTGGGCGCTGGCTGATGCAGGTGGCGCCATTGTGGCCGAGGGCAGCGTGGCCGGCATGTCGGCCAACCAGATGGGCAGCACGGCAGGCCGCGATGCGGTGCGCGGCATCTTCGCCATGCTGGCGACGCAGGTGCTGGCAGCCGGTCAGCCGGTGCGTGTGTGCGCGGGCCTGACCGGCTTCGATGGCGTCAGCACGCAGGCTGCGCAGATGCTGGCGGAGGTGTTGAAGATTGCGCCGGCAGCCATCAGCATGCGCAACGACGTGGAAATTGCGTATCTGGACAGCTTTGCGCCGGGCGAAGGTTATCTCGTGTACGCGGGCACCGGATCGATCGCCGCCTTCATCGATGCGGATAGCCAGTTCCACCGTGCCGGTGGACGCGGCGTCACGCTCGATGACGGCGGCGGCGGTTTCTGGATCGCGCGCGAAGCCATGCGCCACATCTGGCGCCTGGAAGACGAGCAGCCCGGCATATGGCAGCAGTCGGCGATGGCGCGCGCGGTGTTTGCGCAGATCGGCGGCAGCGAGTGGTCCTTGTCACGCCAGTTCATTTATGGACAGGATCGCGGCGCCATCGGGCAGCTGGCGCTGGCCGTCGCGGCCAGTGCGGACGCCGATCCGGTGGCGCGCAACATCCTCGAACGCGCCGGCAGCGAACTGGCGCGGATCGCGCTGGCGCTGGTGGGCCGCTACGGCACGCGGCCGATTGCGCTGGGCGGACGGGCCGCGCATCTGCATCCTTTGATCGCGCAGAGCATGCGGGCGGCGCTGCCGGTGGAATTGTCGCTGGCGCAGCGGCACACGCTGGCGCATCACGCGGCGGCGCGGATTGCTCTACACTCCCATCATTGATTCGTTTGCAGGGATTTATTCATGAAGATCGTTCCCCTTCTTGCTGTCGCTGCCGTGCTGGCAGGTTGCGCCACGCTGCCGCTACCGGACGCGCCGCGCCTGGACCGCTCGCTGTCGGCGCGCGGGCAGAGTGACCGCATCAAGTATGTGATCCTGCATTACACGGTGAGCGACACGCCGCGCTCGATCAAGACGCTGACCACCACGGACGTCAGCGCGCACTATCTGCTGACGGATACGGAGCAGCCGTTTTTCTATGTGCTGGTGGATGAGTCGCGCCAGTCGAACCATGCGGGCATCAGCAGCTGGAAGATCTACAACCAGCTCAATTCGGCGTCGATCGGGATTGAGATTGTGAATCCGGGCTTCAAGGAGACGCCGGAAGGGCGCGTGTATGCGCCGTTCCAGCAGGCGCAGATCGACCAGCTGATTGTGCTGCTGAAGGATATCGTCAAGCGCCACCACATCGCGCCGGGGAATATCCTCGGGCATAACGATATCGCGCCGCAGCGCAAGCAGGACCCGGGGCCGCTGTTCCCGTGGAAGCAGTTGGCGGATGCCGGACTGATTACGTGGCCGGAGCCAAGCCGCGTGCTGGCGCGCGTGCCGGGCTATGTGCAGCAGCTGCCGGAGGTGGCGTGGTTCCAGCGCAAGCTGGCGGAAGTGGGCTACGCGGTGCCTCAGAGCGGTGAACTCGATCAGGCCACGCGCAATGTGGTTTCAGTGTTCCAGACCAAGTACCGTCCATCGCTGTATGACGGCACGCCGGATGCGGAAACTGCGGCGATGCTGGATGTGCTGACCAGCCCTCTGCCGGCAACGCCGCCCGCCGCCACGCCAGCGCAACCAGCGCCGGACGTGCCGACTGAGTCGCATTGACGCACCATGGCCCCGCCGACCGTCCCCTGCGAAGCGATCGCCAGCCATCCTGACTTCCGCCGGCTGGACAGCATCACAGGCATCGCGGTCGACTTGCGTTACGCGACGGCTGACAACTTCGTCGGCCGCGACCTCTACTCCCCGCTGGATTGCCGCTGGCTGCACAAGGACGCCGCCGCCGCGCTGGAGGCGGCGGTGGCATGGCTTGCCGCGCACAAGCCCGAATACAAGCTGCTGGTACTGGACGCCCTGCGCCCGCAGCGCGTGCAGGAACAACTGTGGGCGGCGCTGCAAGGCACTGATCTGCTGACCTACATCGCCGATCCGGCGCGCGGCTCGATCCACTCCTTCGGCATGGCGCTCGACCTCACCCTGCTGGACGCGCAAGGCAATGAACTCGATATGGGCACCGGCTTCGATGACCTGAGCGAACGCTCGCATCCTGCACTGGAAGCCGAACTGCTGGCCGGCGGAGAACTCAGCGCCGCGCACATCGAGAATCGCCTCTGGCTACGCAACGCCATGCACCACAACGGCTGGCACGGCATCAACACCGAATGGTGGCACTTCGATTGCGGCGACCGCATGCACGTGCGCCGGCACTACACCCGCGTGCTTTAGTTTTCGAGCTGCGTCAGGATCGCGTGCGCGGCCCGTACGCGCGCCGGAATCGGATAGTTCTTGTTCGCCAAAATGACGATGCCAATCTTCTTCTCCGGCACAAACAGCACGTACGCACCGAAGCCGCGCGTTGAACCTGTCTTGTCGTACAAACCCGATTCCGGCTGCGGCGCGATGTGCTTGGTGTCGTTGGCCTTGAAGAGCATATCGGCGGAATTCCCCTCCAGCAGATTCTCCAGCGAAGTCGGATAGGCAAACTGCTCCCAGCCCAGGCCCTGCGTCATCACGCCGGTGCGGAAGTAGCCGACATGCGTGCTGGCGATGACTGGCAATTTGGCCGGGTCGATATTGGCCTGCAGGTAGCGGATCATGTCCGCACTCGTGGAGCGCACGCCGTAAGTCTGTTCCGAGAACAGGTCGGGACGCATGCGCACTGGCTTGTCCTTGTCGTATCCCCAGGCGTAGTTCGCCATCGCGCTTTCCGGCACGCGGACGTAGGTGCTGGTGAGGCCGAGCGGCGACAGCACGCGCTGCTGCATGGCGTCGGCAAAATCCTGTTTCAACGCCAGTGCAGTGATATAGCCAAACAGACCGATGCTCGGATTCGAATACTCGCGCAGCTTGCCCGGTTTGGCCTTCGGCTTCCAGTTGCGGAAGTAGGCCAGCATGCTGGCGTTATCGTTTTTCACTGCGTCCGGAAACTGCAGCGGGAAGCCGCCCGCCGTGTAGGTGCCGAGGTTGAGCAGCGTGGCTTTGTCGACGGCGTGGCCTTTCAGCTGCGGGATGTAATGGCTGGGATGCTCGTCCAGCGACAGCTTGCCCTCGGCAATCGCGACCGCGCCCAGCGTGGCCGTGAAGGTTTTGCTGACCGAGCCCAGTTCAAACAGCGTGTTCTCGCTGACCGGCGTCTTGCTCTCTTTCGAAGCGAGGCCGTAGTTGTAGAAACTGGTCTTGCCGTTCACCGTGACGGCGACGGCAACGCCGGGAACATCATATTCCGCCATCATCGGCTGGATGGCCTGGTCGACAGCGCCGCGCAAATCGGCGGCGAAAACTGGGAGGCTGCAGCTAACTGCAAAAGCAAGTGCGAGGCGTTTCAATGTAATCCTTAAATTAACTTAGCGGTCGACGGTGGCCATGCGTTCCGCGCTGTAGCGCGGGCCGGCCACCTGTTGTAGTGCGGCTTCCAGCGCGGCCGTCTCGGCGGCGCTGAGCGTGATATCGGCGGCAGCCGCGTTCTGTTCGAGATTGCTGCGGCGGCGCGTGCCGGGAATCGGCACGATATCGTCGCCCTGCTGCATCACCCACGCCAGCGCGATCTGGCCGGGAGCGACGCCGCGTGCCGCGGCCAGGTCACGCACGGCTTGCGCGGCCTGCATATTGGCGTCGAAGTTCGCGCCCTGCATGCGCGGGTCGAGGTGGCGGAAATCGGTGGCTGGATATTCTTCTGCGCGTTTGGCGGTGCCCGCCAGGAAGCCGCGTCCCAATGGGCTGAACGGCACCAGGCCGATGCCCAGTTCACGCAGCACAGGGATAATATCGTCCTCCAGATTGCGCTCCCACAGCGAGTACTCGCTCTGCAAAGCGCTGATCGGATGCACCGCGTGCGCACGGCGGATATTGGCAACGCCGGCTTCGGACAAGCCGAGATAGCGCACCTTCCCTTCTCGTACCAGATCGGCCATCACGCCCACCACGTCCTCGATCGGCACTTGCGGATCGATACGGTGCTGGTAGAGCAGGTCGATGTAATCGGTATCGAGCCGGCGCAGCGAGCCTTCCACCTTGGCGCGGATCTGCGCCGTGTCGCTGGTGACGCCGACATTGGCGCCATTGCGGATATCGAAACCGAACTTGGTGGCGATAATCGCCTCGCTGCGCCGTCCCTTGAAAGCACGGCCAAGCAGCTCTTCGTTGGTGTATGGGCCGTACACTTCGGCCGTATCAAAGAAATTCACGCCCAGCTCGAGCGCTCGATGCAGCGTGGCGATCGACTCGGCTTCATCCGACTCGCCGTATGCAAAGCTCATCCCCATGCAGCCCAGGCCCTGGGCGGAAACCGTCAATCCTTGCTTTCCTAATGCGCGTTGTTTCATGTTGGCTCCTGTTAGTTGCGGGCCACCCAGTCGACCAGTGCGTCCAGCACAGCGCGGCCGGCGCCATTGGCGACGTGGGCGTCGTTCAGGATGGCGACAACGATGCAGGGCTGGTTGCTGGCGTCCGGGACGTAGCCGGCGATGGCAATCACGCCTGATAGGCTACCAGTTTTCAGGCGCGCGCGCTGCGCAGCTGGACTTTCCTTGAGACGGCGGCGCAGGGTGCCATCGGTGGCGGCGATCGGCAGACTGGCGAGGAATTCCGGCATCCACAGGCTTTTCAGGCCCGCCTGCAGCACGCCCGCCAGTTGCGCCGGCGTGGCGCGTTCGGTGCGCGAGAGGCCGGAGCCGTTGTCCAGTACCAGGCCGTTGCCGTCGATGTTGTGCTGCTGGAGCCAGGCGCGGATCGCGGTTTCGGCGCGCATGGCGGTGCTGGTTTGCGCGGCGTCGGCCGGCAGCGGGCGGCTGCCCAGCGCCGGATCGGCTTCCAGGCTGCCAAGGCTCAGGAAGACGGTGCGCGCCAGTGTGTTGTCGGACTGTTTGTTGGTATCGCGCAGGACTTCGGGCAGTGTGCGCGAAACGTGTTCGGCCAGCAGGCGAGGCGCCACCGCAGCGCTGGTGGCGTCGCGCACTTCGCCGCTCAGTGAGCCGCCTTGTTTGCGCCATTCGGCCAGCAGCAGGCGCGCCAGGTAGTCCTGGCTATCCAGCACGTTGATGCTGGTCGACTTGATGCAGTCTTTCGGGAAGCTGCCGTGCAAGACCACTTCGATGCGCTCGCCCTTGCGCGCGTAGTCCGGCGAGCGCCAGCCATTTTCCCATGCGCTGCACGGGGCGTCGCTGAGTTTCATCTCGGAGCGGATGGTGACTTTGTCCAGCTCCGGCATCATCACCAGCGACAGCTTGTCGGCGCTCGAGCGCATTTCCACTTTCAGCAGGTTGGTGTTGACCAGCGCCGCATTCGGGATGACGTTGTAGTAGGCCCACGGATATTCATCGAACGGCGGCTGCCCCGCATCCGGCCGCGATGGCTGGAACAGCAGGCGGTCCACCACGATATCGCCCTTGATCTTGCGGATACCCTGGTTGCGCAGCGCCTGCACCATGTGCGCCAGTGCGTCCTCGTTGAAGTCCGCATCGGCGCCGCCGCGCAGGATCAAATCACCTTGCAGCACTCCGTTGACCACATCGGCGTTGGTGCGGAATTCGGTGCGGCCGCGGAATACGGGGCCGAGCTGCTCCAGCGCCGTCATGGCGGTGAACAGCTTCATGGTGGACGCAGGCTGCATGCTCTGCGTGGCGTTGTGCGAGATCAGCGTGGCATCGCCGCGTATGACGACGATGCCGGCCGCCTCCAGCGGAATGCCGGATGACTGCATCAGGCGCGTCACAGGCTCGGGCAGATCGGCGGCGTGGGCGAGGCCCGCCGCCAACAGTGCGGCGGCGATCAGACTTTTAATGGAAGAAGACATAGGCAACCGCAATCGCAGCAAGCACGCCGGCGAAATCGGCGATGAGGCCGCAGGAGATCGCGTAACGCGTCTTGCGGATGCCCACCGAGCCAAAATACAGCGCGACGATGTAGAAGGTGGTATCGGCCGAGCCATTGAACACGCAGGCAAGGCGGCCGACGAAGGAATCGACGCCATAGGTTTGCATGGTGTCGATCATCATGGCCTTGGCGGCGCTGCCGCTCAGGGGTTTGAGCAGTGCGGTCGGCAAGGCCGGTACAAAGTCTGTGTTGAAACCGAGGTGGCTGAATAGCCAGCCGAAGCCTTCCACCACAAAGCCCAGCAAGCCCGCGTTGCGCACAACGCTGATTGCGACCAGCATGCCGACCAAATACGGAATCACGGTGATCGAGGTCTGGATGCCGCCCTTGGCGCCTTCGATGAATGCCTCGTACACGTTGACCTTTTTGCGCAGCGCGCCGATGATGAAGCCCGCTATCACGGCAATCAGCACGAAGTTGCTGAACACCTTGGACACCACCTCGATTTCAGACTTGGTCAGATAGTGCGTGAAGTACCACACCGTCGCCACGATGAAGGCGGTAATGCCGCCCAGCCAGCCCACCACCACGCGGTTGAACAGGTTGATGCGCTGGCGGATTGCCACCGCGATGATGCCGGTCATGGTCGCCACGTAGGTGGCCACCATGCAGGGAATGAAAATGTCCGATGGATCGGCTGCCCCCAAAATCGAGCGCTGCGCCATGATGGCCAGCGGGATCAGGGTCAGGCCGGAGGTGTGCAGCACCAGGAACATGATCTGCGCGTCGGTCGGCTCGTCCTTGTTGGGGTTCAGCGTTTGCAGGCTTTCCATCGCCTTCAGGCCGAACGGCGTGGCGGCGTTGTCGAGGCCCAGCAGGTTGGCCGAGAAGTTCATCACCATGTGGCCGGTGGCCGGATGGTTGGACGGTACGCCGGGGAAGATGCGCGAGAAGAAGGGCGCGATCAATTTCGCCAGCAGGTCGATGGCGCCGGCCTTTTCGCCGACGTTCATGATGCCGAGCCACAGCGTCATCACGCCGGCCAGCGGCAGGGCGATATCCATCACGCCGGTGCGCGCGGAATCGAAGGTGCCGTCGATGATGCGCTTGAAGATTTCGGTGTCGCCCAGGAAGAGGAACTGCGCCAGCGCGGCCAGAAAGCCCACCAGGAAGAAGCCAGACCAGATGTAATTGAGCGACATTTTTTAGAAGTGCAGTAGGTGATCCGTAAAGTATAGCGGGTATGGTGGCCCAAAAAGTTATAAGCTGCCGCTTTAACGTGCGAGGCACCATGAGAAGGATGCTGAAAATTTGTGCAGCCGTAGTGTTGGCGATGAGCTGCGCCGCCGCGCAGGCCGAGCCCAAGGTGTTGCACGCCTACCTGAGCACCGGCGAAACCGCCCTCGATCCAGCGGTGGCTTCGGACATCGCCACTCTCAGCCTGCTGGAAAACCTGTTCGATCCCCTGCTCCGTTACGACTACACCGCGCGCCCGGTCAAACTGATTCCCAACACGCTAACCGCCATGCCCGAGGTGACGGACGGCGGCAAGACCTACACCTTCCGCCTGCGCCAGGACGTCTACTTCACGCCGGATGCCGCCCTCAAAAACCGCAGGCAAGTCACGGCGCAGGACTACGTCTACAGCTTCAAGCGCCTGTACGATCCCACGCTGAAATCCCCGTGGCTCTACCTGTTCGACGGCGTGGCCGAGATGCGGGCCGTAGATCCATTCACCCTGCGCATCTGCCTGAAAGCCCCCGATCCCAACTTCTTGTTCTACCTCGCCATGCCGGCCACCGGCGTGGTGGCGCGCGAAGTGGTGGAGGCTTACGGCCCGCAAGTCGGCAACCACCCGGTCGGCACCGGCCCGTTCAAGATCGGCACGTGGAAACGCAGCGACCAGATCGTCCTGCTGGCCAACCGCGACTTCCGCCCGACGGAATTCAACGGCAAGCGCCTGCCGCTGCTGGACCGCATCGACATCAAGATCGTCGAGGAATACCAATCGCGCGTACTCGGCTTCCTGAACGGCGAATTCGATTTCCTCGAACAGCTGCCGGAATCGATGAAGGAGATGGTGCTCACCGACGAGGGCAAACTGAAGCCCGAACTGGCGCGCAAAGGCATCGTCCTTGCGCCCTTCCCGGTGCTGCAGACCTACTACATGTGGATGAACATGGACGACCCGGTCATCGGCGGCTACAGCAAGGAAAAGGTGGCGCTGCGCCGCGCCATCGCGCTCGGCTACAACCGCGACGAGGATGTCCGCACCATGAAGAAAGGCCTCGCGCTGCCCGCCATCACGCCGTTGCCGCCAAATGTCCTGGGCTACGACGCCAACTACCGTAGCCCGGTGGCTTACGATCCGGCCCTTGCCAACGCGCTGCTGGACCGCTACGGCTATCGCAGGTCCGGCGACGGCTTCCGCACGCAACCGGACGGCAAGCCGCTCACGCTGGTGATGCACAGCGAATCGTCCACCGTCGGCCGCCTGCGCGATGAGCTGTGGCGCAAGAACCTGAGCGCCATCGGCCTCAAGGTCGTCTTCAAGAGCGACAAGAAAACGGAAATCATCAAAGCCTCGCGCCTCGGCTCCGTGATGATGTTTGAAACGAACTGGGTGGCCGATTTCCCCGATGGCGACAACTTCTACCAGCTGCTGTACGGTCCCAACGCCGGCCGCGCCAACTACGCGCGTTTCAATCTTCCGGCATACAACCAGCGCTATGAGCAAGCCCGCTTGATGGGAGAATCACCAAAACGCACTCTCCTGTATGATGAACTGGCAAACATCATCCACGCGTACACACCGTGGGTGCTGCTGACGCATCCCATCTCCGCCGACCTGCAGCAACCGTGGCTCAAGAATTACCGGCGCCACCCGGTGGAGTTCACCAACTGGCGCTATCTGGATATAGACGACACACGACGATAACTGCATGAACCTGCTCAACCGAAGGGCGCTGGCCTATGTAGCGCACCACCCGTTGGATTTCACGGTGCAGTGCCTGAAAGGCTTCCGCGCGAATCAAGGCCTGCTGCTGGCGGGCGCGGTGGCGTATTACTCGCTGCTCTCCATCCTGCCGCTGCTGATGCTGGTGGTGGTGGCGTTGTCGCACGTGATCGACCAGCAGGAATTGCTGCGAACCGTGGGGCGCTACCTGAACTGGCTGGTGCCGGGGCAGTCCAAGCCGATCGTGGCCGAGGTGGCGCAGTTTCTCGAGCACCGCGATGTCGTGGGCGGGGTGCTGCTGCTTAGCATGCTGTTTTTCAGTTCACTGGCGTTCACCGTGCTGGAAAATTCCATGTGCGTGATCTTCAAGCACCGCGTGGCGATACGGCGGCGCCACTTCATGATCTCGGCCATCATGCCCTACTGTTACATCCTGTCGCTGGGGGCGGGCATGCTGCTGGTGACGCTGGTGGCCGGCAGCCTGCAGGTGCTGGGTGAGGAAAGCGTGCAGCTGCTGGGATATAGCTGGTCGCTGCATGGGGTGTCGGGCGCGCTGCTGTATTTACTGGGATTGGCGGGGGAGGTGCTGGTACTGTCGTCGATCTATCTGGTGATGCCGGTCGGGCGCTTGTCGCTGTCGCATGCGCTGATCGGCGGGGTGACGGCGGCGCTGCTGTGGGAAGTGGCGCGGCGCATCCTGGTCTGGTATTTCTCCACGCTGTCGCAGGTGAACGTGGTGTACGGCTCCATGACCACCGCCATCGTCGTCATGTTTAGCCTTGAAATCGGCGCTACCCTGCTGCTGTTCGGTGCCCAGGTGATTTCCGAATTCGAGCGCGTGGGGCGTGGACGTACATAAATAAAATAATTTGTGCATCGCACAAAATCTGTGGTACACTCCGTTCAGTGGTTGAGGTTTGCATGCAAACAGTCCCACATCCGGCTGATGCGCCGCGCCTCTGGGTTGTGTAAGTTCGAGGGCGCAGGTGACGCAGGAGCCTGAGTTGTAATTCCGAATACGTTAGTCGATTTACACGTCAAAGGCACCATGCAGATAGCATGGGCGTTTGAGACGCCGCCTCACCTGGCAGATAGCCAGGGAGACCGGTACGATTGAAGAATAGGTGATACATTGGAACAAAGCCCGCAGAGATGCGGGCTTTTTTTTCGCCTGCTTTTTGCGATAGCATGGGGCGCATACAAACTTTTCTTTCCTACGATGCTGAATGCACTTTTAATTTTTGTCGCCACGCTGGTGCTGGTGATCTGGCAGCCGCGCGGCTTGGGTATCGGCTGGAGCGCGTCGCTCGGCGCAGCTGTGGCCTTGCTGGCCGGCGTGATTCAAGTCAGTGATATTCCGGTGGTGTGGCACATCATCTGGAATGCGACGGCGACACTGGTGTGCATCATCATCACCAGCCTGTTGCTCGACAAGGCCGGCTTCTTTGAATGGGCCGCGCTGCATGTGGCGCGCTGGGGCGGCGGTAGCGGCAAGCGTTTGTTTGTGCTGCTGGTGCTGCTGGGGGCTGTGGTGTCGGGGCTGTTCGCCAACGACAGCGCGGCGCTGATCCTGACGCCGATTGTGATCGCGATGCTGAATCCTCTGGGCTTCTCGGCCCGCGCGACGCTGGCGTTTGTGATGGCGGCGGGTTTTGTCTCCGATACTGCGAGCTTGCCGCTGATCGTGTCCAACCTGGTGAACATCGTGTCGGCAGATTATTTCGGCGTCAGCTTCGCGCGCTATGCGGCGGTGATGGTGCCGGTGAACTTTGTCGCCGTGGCGGCCACGCTAGCGGTGCTGATGTGGTTCTTCCGTCGCGATATCCCGGTTGATTACGACGTCGCGCAGCTCAAGGATCCCAAGCAGGCGATTCATGATCGCCCGACTTTTATCGCTGGATGGTGGGTGCTGGCGCTGCTGCTGCTCGGCTTCTTCGTGCTCGAGCCTTTGGGTGTGCCGATTTGCGCGGTGGCGGCGTTTGGATCGCTGGTGCTGCTGGTGGTGGCTGCGCGCGGCCATCGCATTTCGACGCGTGAAGTACTGCTGCATGCGCCGTGGCAGATCGTGGTCTTCTCGCTGGGGATGTACCTGGTGGTGTACGGCCTGCGCAACGCCGGCCTGACGGCTTACCTGACCGACGCGCTGACCTGGTGTGCGCAGCACGGCGTGTGGGCGGCGGCGATGGGCACGGGCTTCATCACCGCGATCCTGTCGTCGGTGATGAATAATCTGCCGACGGTGCTGATCGGCGCCTTGTCGATCGACGCCACGCCGACACAAGGCGTGGTGCGCGAGGTGATGGTGTACGCGAACGTGATCGGCAGCGATCTCGGTCCGAAGATCACGCCTATTGGCAGCCTGGCCACGCTGCTTTGGCTGCACGTGCTGGCCAACAAAGGCACGCGCATCTCGTGGGGCTACTACTTCCGCGTGGGGATTGTGTTGACCTTGCCGGTATTGTTCATAACGTTGGCGGCGCTCGCCGTGAGGATCTAAAGTGGATCAGCATATCAAGCCAGTGGAGCTGGCCAAGTCGTATCGTTTGTTGAATCATGGGCCGACGGTGCTGGTGTCGGCTGCGCATGGCGGTGTGGAGAATGTCATGTCGGCGGCGTGGTCGTGCGCGTTGGATTTCGCACCGCCCAAGGTGACAGTGGTGCTGGACAAAGCCACCGCCACGCGCCCGCTGGTGGAGCAGAGCGGCTACTTTGCGCTGCAGGTGCCGAATGTGTCGCAGGTGCAGCTGACGTATGACGTCGGCCACACCAGCGCACTCGATACGCCGGACAAGCTGGCCAAGGCCGGCGTGCAGTTGTTCCGTGTTGATGGCTATGATGTACCGCTGGTCGCCGGATCGTCGGCGTGGCTGATCTGCAAAGTGATTCCCGAGCCGCGCAACGAACAGGTGTATGACCTGTTCATCGGCGAGGTGGTGGCGGCGTATGCCGACGACCGCGTCTTCAGCAACGGCCACTGGCATTTCGAGACCGCCGATCCGTCCTTGCGCAGCCTGCACTACATCGCCGGCGGCACCTTCTACGCCATCGGCGAGGTGGTCGTCGCTAAAACGTAAAGCGCTAGAGGGCGCGGGCGATCAGGATTTTCTGGATGTCGCTGGTGCCTTCGTAGATCTGGCAGACGCGCGCGTCGCGGTAGATGCGTTCTACCGGGAAGTCGCTGACGTAGCCGTAGCCGCCGTGGATCTGGATGGCGTCCGAGCACACTTTCTCGGCCATCTCGGAGGCGAATAGCTTGGCCATCGCGGCTTCTTTCAGGCAGGGCAGGCCGGCGTCTTTCATCGACGCGGCGTGCAGGATCAGCTGGCGTGCGGCTTCAATCTGCATCGCCATTTCGGCCAGTTTGAACTGGACGGATTGATGCTCGAAGATCGGCTTGCCGAAGCTCTCGCGTTCACGCGCGTAGTTCAAGGCCGCTTCGTACGCGGAACGCGCCATGCCGACCGATTGCGAGGCGATGCCGATACGGCCGCCTTCCAATCCGGACAAGGCAATCTTGTAGCCTTGGCCTTCTTCGCCGATCAAATTCGCGGCCGGCACGCGGCAGTTTTCAAACAGGATTTGCGCGGTGTCCGATGAGTGCTGGCCCATCTTCTGCTCGATGCCTGCCACGATGTAGCCAGGCGTCGACGTCGGTACCCAGAACGCGCTGATGCCTTTCTTGCCGGCGGCTTTGTCGGTCACCGCCATGACGATCGCCACGTCGGCGTGCTTGCCGCTGGTGATGAACTGCTTCACGCCGTTGAGCACATAGTGGTCGCCATCGCGCGTGGCGGTGGTGCGCAGTGCGGCGGCGTCGCTGCCGGTGTGCGGTTCGGTGAGACAGAAGGCGCCCAGCATTTCGCCTTGCGCCAGTGGCCGCAGCCATTGTTCTTTCTGCTGCGCGTTCGCATACATCATGCCGATGCTGCATACCGGGCAGTTGTTGACGGAGATGATGGTGGACGTGCCGCCATCACCTGCCGCAATCTCCTCCAATACCAAAGCCAGGGACACGTAATCCATGCCCGCGCCGCCCAACTCCTCGGGCACGGCGACGCCGAAGGCGCCCAGCGCCGCCAGCTCCTTCAACTCTTCTTTCGGGAAGTGGTGTTCCTTATCCCAACGCGCTGCGTTGGGGGCCAGACGCTCTTGTGCAAAGCTGCGCAGGGCGTCGCGGATCATTTCGTGTTCCTGACTCAGTATCATTTTTTGTCTCTTCTATTTACCAGCCAATGGTTGTGCCATCGTAGTTGAGGTAAGCCGCTTTGTCCGACGCGGGAAGCGCCGCCAGCGTGTTGCGGATGCCTGCCGCGCTCTCTTCTACCGAGAGATCCGCGCTGTCGCCACCCATGTCGGTGCGCACCCAGCCCGGATGGAAGGCCACGCAGGTCACACCTTGTTTGCCATGCACCAGCGCCGTATCGATCAGCACCGAATTCAGCGCCGCCTTGCTGGCGCGGTACAGCGAACCGTTGGGCGAATTGCGCTCGCTCAGCGATCCCATACGCGACGACAGCACCGCCAGCTTGCCGTTGCCGCGCGATGCGGCCACCAGCGGGGCCAGGATCGGCAGCAGGCGCATGGCCGCCAGCACGTTGGTGTGCATGACGGCGTTGAAGTCAGTCTCCATCGGAAAGCCGTCGTGGCGCGGGCCGTACACGCCCGCGTTGAGGATGGCGACGTCCAGCTCTTCGCCATCCAGCTTCCAGCCGATACCGGCCACCGCTTCGACGTTGTTCACATCGAGCTTGTGCGGCTCGGCGCCCAGCGCCGCCAGCACGTCGCAGTCTTCCTGTTTGCGCGCGGTGGCGATGACGCGCCAGCCGTCGGCCCGGTACTGCTTGACCAGTTCCAGGCCGATGCCGCGCGAAGCGCCGATGACTAAGGCAGTCGCCATTACACCAGCTCCACTGCCACGGCAGTCGCTTCGCCGCCGCCGATGCACAGCGCCGCCACGCCTTTCTTGCCGCCGGTGCGTTTCAGTGCGCCCAGCAGGGTGACGATGATGCGCGCGCCGGAGGCGCCGATCGGGTGGCCCAGCGCGCAGGCGCCGCCATGGATGTTGACTTTGTCGTGCGGGATGTCGAGGTCGCGCATCGCGGCCATTGGCACGGCGGCGAAGGCTTCGTTGATCTCGAACAGGTCGACGTCCTTGGTGCCCCAACCCACTTTTTTGTACAGCTTTTCGATTGCGCCGATTGGTGCGGTGGTGAACCAGTTCGGTTCTTGCGCGAAGGTGGCGTGGCCGAGCAGGCGGGCGATTGGCGTCAGCCCCAGTTCCTTGGCTTTCGATTCGCGCATCAGCACCAGTGCTGCTGCGCCGTCGTTGATCGACGAAGACGAGGCGGCGGTGATGGTGCCGTCTTTCTTGAACGCGGCGCGCAGGGTCGGGATCTTCTCTACTTTCGCTTTCAGCGGGCCTTCATCCTTGTCGATGACGGTGTCGCCGGCGCGCGAGGTCACGGTCACTGGTGCGATTTCCCACGTGAAGTAGCCTTCATTGGTGGCGACTTGCGCGCGCTTCACCGATTCGATGGCGAAGTTGTCCTGCGCCTCGCGGGTGAATTCGTACTTGGCTGAGCACTCTTCGGCGAAGGTGCCCATCGAACGGCCTTCGCCGGTTTTCTCGTTGCGCGAGTAGGCGTCTTCCAGGCCGTCGTACATCATGTGGTCAAACATCATGCCGTGGCCGATGCGGTAGCCGCCGCGTGCTTTCGGAATCAGGTAGGGTGCATTGGTCATGGACTCCATGCCGCCCGCGATGACCACGTCGGCGCTGCCGGCCACCAGCTGGTCGTGCGCGAAGATGGTCGCTTGCATCGCCGAGCCGCACATTTTCGACAGGGTGACGGCGCCGGTGGACGTTGGCAGGCCGGCTTTCAACAGGGCCTGGCGTGCAGGCGCCTGGCCCTGGCCTGCCATCAGGCAGTTGCCGAAGTAGACGTGTTCCACCAGCTTGCCGTCGATGCCGGAGCGTTCGACAGCAGCTTGAATGGCGACGGCGCCCAAGTCGTGCGCCGACTTGGCCGAGAAGTCGCCCTGGAAGGCGCCCATAGGGGTGCGGGCTGCGCCCACGATAACGATAGGATCATTCATTTTCAAAGGTCTCCATGAAAGGTGGCGGCTTAGGTAACAAACCTTCCGCCGGGATGTTCGATAAATTCTTGTGCGAGAAACGGATGTGTTGCGGGTATGGATAAACGTCTTCCAGCACGCCGTCGACAATGCGCTGCTTGCGCGCTTGCCAGTACTCGGGCGTGAGCAGGTCGGCGTGGTGCTTGAGGAAGTACTTGCGGATCTTCGGGTTCCCCAGCAGGAAGCTGCCAAACTGCTCGGGGAAGACGTCGTGCTTGCCGATCGGGTACCACGGTTCCGACGCCATTTCTTCTTCCTCGTTGCGCGGTTCCGGGATAGCGCGGAACTGGCAGTCGGTGATGTATTCGATTTCGTCGTAGTCGTAGAACACCACGCGCTGGTGGCGCGTGACGCCGAAATTCTTGTACAGCATATCGCCGGGGAAGATGTTGGCCGCGACCAGTTCCTTGATGGCGTTGCCGTATTCGAGCACGCCGTGTTCCAGTTGCGCTTCGTCGTGTTCTTTTTCGGTCAGCCAGATATTCAGCGGCACCATGCGGCGCTCGATATACAGGTGCTTGATGATGATCTGATCGCCCTCTTCCTCCACCAGCGAGGGGGCGTACTGCTTGAGCTCCGCCAGCAGTTCGTCCTTGAAGCGGTTGCGCGGGAAGGCGACGTTGGAGTATTCCAGTGTGTCGGCCATACGGCCCACGCGGTCGTGGTGCTTCACCAGCAGGTACTTCTGCTTGACCAGTGCGCGCGTGGTTTCCTTCGGCGGCGGGTAGAAGTCCTTGATCACCTTGAACACGTAAGGGAAGGATGGCAGCGCGAACACCAGCATCACGAGGCCTTTGATGCCGGGCGCGACGTCGAACAGGTCCGACGAGTGCTTCAGGTGCTGCAGGTAGTCGCGGTAGAACAGTGCCTTGCCCTGCTTCTGCAGGCCGAGGATGGTGTAAATCTCGCTGCGCGGTTTGCGCGGCATCAGCGCGCGCAGGAACTGCACGTAGGCCGACGGCACTTCCATGTCGACCATGAAGTAGGCGCGCGTGAACGAGAACAGCACCGCGATCTGCTCGGGGTCGCACAGCACCGTGTCGAGTATCAGCTCGCCGTGGCGGTTATGCAGGATCGGCACCACGAATGGATAGACGCGGTTGCCGTTGATGCTCTGGCCGACGATGTAGGCGCCCTTGTTGCGGAAGAACAGGCTCGATAAAACATGGATCTGGTGATTCGGCTCGATGCGGGCGTCGCCATACAGCGCGTTGAGGCGCGCTTCCACTTGTTCGACGTCGCGCGTGAGGTTGGCGAATTTGGCGTCGAGCTGGAAGTTGGTGACGATGCGCTTGAGCGTGTAGTGCATGCCGTCCGCCGCCGGGTAATAGACGCGGTAGGTCGGGCGCGGCTCGGCGGTGTCGACGTACTCGGTCGAGATCACCGGGCGCACAAAGATGAATTCGTTGTGGAAGTAGCGCCGGTGCAGGATCTTGCAGCAGACCGAGTTGAAGAAGGTTTCGGCCAGTTCCGGCTGCTTGTGGTCGGACAGCATGCCGATGTAGTGCAGCTTGAGTTCGCGCCACACTTCATCGGTGAGGTCGGACGGATCATATTCGTCTTCCAGTTGCTGCACGCATTCGTCGACGCGCTTGTCGTAGAAGTCGATGCGCTCGCGCGCAGCGGTTTGCGCTGCCGCCCAGCTGCCGCGTTCGAAATGCTGCTGCGCCTGCTGGCTGGTCGCGCGGAACAGCCGGTAGTGCTTGTCGAAGCCATCGCGGATGGTGCGCGCGATGTCGAACGCGATCTGCGAACGCAGCAGCTTCGGAAAGGCGGCGTGGGTCATGTCGAATCCATTAGCGTCGTACCGGCGTAGGCCGGTACCCATACTGAGCTGGCTTGGCCAGCGTTCTATGGGCACCGGCCTGCGCCGGTGCGACATCGTTTCATTTTGTCTCGGCAAACAGCTCGCGGCCGATCAGCATGCGGCGGATTTCGCTGGTGCCGGCGCCAATCTCGTACAGCTTGGCGTCGC
>Ga0207655_1000721_pt1 | contig 37520 bp, 43 predicted proteins | sample KBSM44metaG_FD_184398 | JGI IMG/M metagenome (GOLD analysis project Ga0207655, IMG submission 184398) | Miscanthus rhizosphere microbial communities from Kellogg Biological Station, Michigan, USA - KBS M4-4 metaG (SPAdes) (version 2) | ecosystem: Host-associated > Plants > Roots > Rhizosphere >...
AAAAATGGTCAGGTAAAATCTGCAGTAAGAATCAAAATGCACCCATAGCTCAGCTGGATAGAGTACTCGGCTACGAACCGAGCGGTCGGAAGTTCGAATCTTCCTGGGTGCACCATTCTTTCTTTGTATTTTCCCAGATAAAAACTCAGCACTACCCCAATGCACCCATAGCTCAGCTGGATAGAGTACTCGGCTACGAACCGAGCGGTCGGAAGTTCGAATCTTCCTGGGTGCACCATTCTTTCTTTGTATTTCCCCAGATAAAACTCAGTACTACCCTAATGCACCCATAGCTCAGCTGGATAGAGTACTCGGCTACGAACCGAGCGGTCGGAAGTTCGAATCTTCCTGGGTGCACCATATTTTGTGTGTGTTGAAGCGAATATGAACATCATATATTGCACTCGACATGCAGATTGCACGAAGGAAGATAACGTTGCTTTAGCAACGGCCCGCAGGGCGAGGCGCTAGCCGAGTAATCTTCCTGGGTGCACCATATTTTGTGTGTGTTGAATGTGACGTGAATTTCAAATGCTCCGTTCAGCCTGCATGCTAGTAAAGAAACCCGCTTCGGCGGGTTTTTTGCTTTTTAGACTCCTTCCTCTCTGTTGCCGTTACCCCACTGATATTGCGGCTTTTCATTCGCGGCCCCTTCCTGACAAAAAGCGACAATCAGCACACTTTGCGCTAAAGTAGTTTCCTGTTTTTATCGCGAGCAGGAGTACAAGATGTACGATCTCTATGACGGTTTGATCTTTGATATGGATGGAACCATATTGGATACAGAACCGACGCACCGTCAGGCTTGGCATCAGGTCTTGTCGAAATACGCCATGCGTTATGATTTCGAGCAGATGATTGCCCTCAATGGCTCTCCGACGTGGCGAATCGCGAAATTTATTATCGATGACAATCAGGTCGATATGGATCCACATCACTTGGCTGCCGAGAAAACGGTCGCAGTGCGAGAGATGTTGCTTGATACCGTCCAGCCTCTGCCTCTGATCGAGGTGGTGAAGTCTTATCATGGCCGACGCCCAATGGCAGTAGGAACCGGCAGCGAGCACGACATGGCTGACGCTCTGTTGCGCCACCTTGGCCTGCGCCACTGCTTTGACGCCATCGTTGGTGCCAATGATGTTCAGAACCACAAGCCTGCTCCAGACACCTTCTTACTCTGTGCCCAGCTGATTGGCGTGCCGCCAGAGAAGTGTGTGGTGTTCGAAGATGCAGATTTTGGGATTGAGGCGGCGAAACGCGCCAACATGGCCTTCGTGGATGTCCGTAAACTTTGAGCAGTACGCTGGCACTGATTTCTTTATTCAGTAGCAGCTTCCTCAGCGCAACGCTGTTGCCGGGGAATTCAGAGATTTTGTTAGTTGGCCTGCTGACAGCAGGCAGTGCATCGCCACTTTTATTAGTGGTAGCTGCATCTTTTGGCAATACCTTAGGAGGTATTACCAATATCATTATCGGCCGATTGCTGCCTAAGCTTAAACCTCAGCGAGGTTTAGACACTGCGCTGGGTTGGTTGAACCGTTTTGGCCCTGCCGCGCTGCTGCTAAGTTGGCTGCCGGTTGTGGGCGATGTTTTATGTGTGTTGGCTGGCTGGTTGCGTATGCCTTGGGGACCCGTGGTATTTTTCCTATTAGTAGGAAAAACAGTGCGTTATGTGGTGTTAACCGCCATCACGCTACAAGGGCTCTCTTGGTGGAATTAGATTGATATCGCTTATCTTAATGGTTACATCTATGCAGATTCAGTATGCTTGCAAATTAATGTCTTCAAATAGCGGGAGGTCAATTTGATCCCGGATGTATCTCAGGCGCTTTCCTGGTTGGAAGCCCATCCTCACGCAGTAAAAGGAATTCGCCGCGGCGTTGAACGCGAAACGCTTCGCGTTAATGCTGATGGCTCGCTGGCGACCACCGGACATCCGGAAACTTTAGGCTCCGCGCTGAAGCATGATTGGATCACCACTGACTTCGCTGAATCTTTGCTGGAGTTCATCACTCCAGTTGACGGTGACATAGATCACCTGCTGACTTTCCTGCGCGACATTCATCGCCACGTGGCTCGTGAGCTAGGTGACGAAAGAATGTGGCCATTTAGCATGCCTTGTTTCGTGGAAGCGGAGCAGGACATCGAGCTGGCGCAGTACGGCTCCTCCAACATTGGTCGGCTGAAAACCCTTTATCGCGAAGGTTTGAAGAATCGTTATGGCGCGTTGATGCAGATAATTTCTGGCATCCACTATAATTTTTCTCTGCCGATTGAGTTCTGGCAGGCGCGTTTAGGCATTGCTGATGCTGAAAGCGGCAAAAACGAAATCTCTGCGGCCTATTTCAAGCTGATCCGTAACTACTATCGCTTTGGTTGGGTGATCCCTTATCTGTTTGGCGCTTCGCCGGCTATCTGCTCCTCGTTCATCAAAGGGCGTGAGACTGATTTGCCGTTCGAGTACACAGAATCAGGGATGTGCTATTTGCCGTACGCCACCTCGCTGCGTTTGAGCGATTTGGGCTACACCAATAAGAACCAGAGCAATCTAGGTATTACCTTCAACGACCTTGAAACTTATGTGAAGGGCGTTAAGCAGGCCATTCGCACGCCATCGGCTGAATATGCCGCCATGGGTGTGAAGAAGGACGGTAAATACCTGCAATTGAACACCAATGTGTTACAGATTGAGAACGAGCTTTATGCTCCGATTCGCCCAAAACGCGTCACGCGCTCAGGGGAAACCCCTTCTGATGCTCTGATGCGCAGTGGGATTGAGTACATTGAGGTGCGTTCGCTGGATGTTAACCCATTCTCGCCAATCGGCATCGACGCCTCTCAGGCGCGTTTCCTCGATCTGTTTTTGATATGGTGTGCTTTGGCCGATGCGCCAGAGATGAGCAGCGACGAGCTGCTGTGTACTCGCCAGAACTGGAATCGCGTCATTCTGGAAGGCCGTAAGCCGGGGCAGACAATTGGCATGGGTTGCGACGATGCGCGCAAACCGCTGGCCGAAGTGGGTAAGGCGCTGTTTGCCGACCTGCGCCGCGTGGCGGAAGTTCTGGATAGCCAGAATGGCAACCACGAGTATCAGGACGTGTGCAGTCAATTGGTGGTAGGGTTTGATGACCCTGATCAGACTTACTCGGCGCGCATACTGCGTGAGATAAAGGCGGCTGGAAAGGGCAGTCTTGGTCTGGAGTGGGCTGATAAGTATCGCCAAATGCTGTTGCAGGAGCCGTTAGAGATCCTGACACCTGAAGCGCTCGCTGCTGAATGTGCTGCATCATGGCAGAGACAGCGTGACCTTGAGGCGAATGATAAACTAAGCTTTGAAGAGTATCTGGCTGCGTTAGCGGCTGGCTAAAAAAGAAAAGGCCACAATCAATGTGGCCAAACAAACATCTCTGTTTACAGGGATGATGATAACAAATGCGCGTCTTTCAAATAATCAGACCCGCATTATGGGAAAAGGTTTCCTGAGTTCGATAAAAAACATTTTTTCTTTAGGAGAGGTGACGATATGCCACTGTTGGATAGCTTTACCGTAGACCATACCCGTATGGCAGCACCTGCCGTTCGCGTCGCGAAAACCATGAAAACTCCACACGGAGACACCATTACAGTATTCGACCTGCGCTTCTGCCGTCCGAATATCGAAGTGATGCCTGAGCGTGGTATCCACACACTGGAACACCTGTTCGCAGGCTTCATGCGTAACCATCTCAATGGTAACGGTGTTGAAATCATTGATATTTCACCAATGGGCTGCCGTACAGGTTTCTACATGAGCCTGATTGGCGTACCTACTGAGAAGCTGGTTGCTGACTCATGGAAAGCCGCGATGGCTGACGTGCTGAAAGTAACTGACCAGCGTAAAATCCCTGAGCTGAACGAGTATCAGTGCGGGACTTACGAAATGCATTCTCTGAAAGAAGCGCAAGAAATTGCTCAGCACATTCTGGACCACGACGTGGTAGTTAACCACAACGATGATCTGGCTCTGCCGAAAGAGAAGCTGACTGAACTGCACATTTAGTCTGATGTAGAACTTCAGAGCACAAAAAAAGACGCGATTTCGCGTCTTTTTCTTTGGGGCTAATTCAGCGAGTTAGTGCCGGTTCACCGAGGTTTGCAGCGACTGCATCGGTCGGACCTGAACCTGCTTAATCATATTGTCCTGCACCGCCAGAATCTCTACCTCGTAATTCTCGATGCGTAAGTGGGCGCCCACTTTCGGAATTTCTTCCAGCACTTCAAGCAGCATGCCGTTCATGGTGCGTGGACCATCTTCCGGCAATGCCCAGTTGAAGGCTTTATTCAATTCACGCACGTTGGCGCTGCCTTCAATCACCACGGAACCATCACTCTGCGGCGTGACTTCTTCCGCAAGGGTTGGTGACATAGAAGTAGTAAAGTCGCCGACAATCTCTTCCAGAATGTCTTCCACCGTCACCAGACCTTGGATGTCGCCATACTCGTCGACCACGATGCCCACTTTCTTCTTGTTCCGCTGGAATTTCACGAGCTGAATATTGAGCGGCGTGCCTTCTGGAATAAAGTAGATTTCGTCCGCAGCGCGCAGCAGATTCTCTTTGGTGAACTCTTTTTTCTCGGTCATTAGGCGATAAGCTTCGCGCAAGCGCAGCATGCCAATGGCGTCATCCAGAGAGTTGCGATACAGCACGATGCGGCCGTGAGGGGAGTGGGTCAGCTGGCGAATGATCGACTTCCAGTCATCATTGATGTCGATACCGACAATCTCATTGCGCGGCACCATGATGTCGTCCACGGTGACTTTTTCCAAATCAAGCACCGATAGCAGCATGTCCTGATTACGGCGAGAAATTTGCGAGCGTGACTCATTCACGATGGTACGCAGCTCTTCTTTACTTACCGCGTCACTGATACCCACATTGGTTTTCACGCCGAACATGCGCATCAAAAGGCGCGACAGGCTGTTGAGGATCCACACCAGCGGCATCATGATGGTTTGCAGCGGGCGCAGCAGCAGGCTGCTTGGGAAGGCGATACGCTCCGGGTTTAACGCCGCGAAAGTCTTCGGCAGCACTTCGGCAAACAGCAGCACCACAAAGGTCAGAATACCGGTCGCAATCGCCACCCCGGCGTCGCCATACAGGCGGATACCCACAATTGTTGCCAGTGCAGAAGCAAGGATATTGACCAAGTTGTTGCCGATAAGCACTAGGCTTATCAGTTGGTCCGGGCGCTTAAGAAGTTTTTCCACACGGCGGGCACCGCGATTGCCCTGCTTGGCAAGGTGGCGTAACCGATAGCGGTTGAGAGTCATCATGCCGGTCTCGGAGGCAGAAAAATAAGCCGAAACCACTACCATAATGATCAGCGTGATAATGAGGGTAGTTGTCGAGACGTGCTCCAACGGGAAATTCCTTCTTTATGAGATAGATGGCGATGAGTTAGCCAAAGTTTATTAGTGAGTCATGAACTGCTGAATCATGCGGCTGCCAAAATAGGCCAGCGTCAGCAACACCGCGCCTACCATGCTAAACCACACCACGCGACGACCGCGCCAACCTTCATGATAGTGCCCCCACAGTAAAACGATATAGACAAACCATGCGAGAATCGACAAAACCGCCTTGTCGATGTTTTCGCGGCTGAACAAATTGTCCATATAAAGTAGGCCAGTGCACAACGTCAGGGTCAGCAAAATCACCCCAACTTGGGTGATATGAAACAGCTTACGCTCAATGGTCATCAGCGGCGGCATATCCGCCGTGAATGACAGTCGCTTGTTCTTCAACTGGTAATCCAGCCACGCCAGTTGCAGCGCGTAGAGCGCGGCGATAATTAAGGTGGCGTAAGAGAACAGGGCCAGCCCAATGTGCACCAGCAGCCCTTTGCTCTCTTCCAGATGAGTGATGAATTCGCCCGGCAAGAAGGTCACAAAGGCCAGATTGATCAGCGCAAAGCTGTAAACAATGGGTAAAATAAACCAGCCACGGTTGCGCGAAGCGACGATGGTCATTACCGTACAGATGATCAGACTGATGACCGAGCCGATATTCACCAAGCTTAGGTTCTGACCCGTACTGACATCGAAGATGCGTTGCTGGAGCGCCACCGCGTGGCAAACCAGCGCGACGATCACTGAAATCAATGCTAAACGCCGATAAGCACTTTTGTTCCTGATAATACTTGGAACGATCAGGGCAAGGCTGAGCAGATAGGCCAACATGGCGATAAGTGCAAAAACTGACATAGCGTTCGTTAGCACCAAAAATGAATGAGACTGACAGTATAACGTTACGCACGTCACGCTCCAACCTATCTGAGACGCCAAAGCAGAGATCGTCAACGCTTCGTGTTATAATCCCGCAATTGTGTCGCCAAGGCGGCCTGTCATTACGTTGAGCAAGAGACGATGTTTGAGAATTTAAGCGATCGATTGTCGCGCACACTGCGCAATATCAGCGGCCGTGGGCGGCTGACCGAAGAGAACATTAAAGAAACGCTGCGTGAAGTTCGCATGGCGCTGCTTGAGGCGGACGTTGCGCTGCCGGTGGTGCGTGACTTCATTAACCGGGTGAAAGAGAGCGCCGTTGGCCATGAAGTCAACAAGAGCCTCACGCCGGGTCAGGAATTCGTCAAGATTGTCCAGAAAGAGCTGGAAACAGCCATGGGCGAGGCGAACTCCGAGCTGAACCTCGCCGCGCAGCCGCCAGCTGTGGTGCTGATGGCGGGCCTGCAAGGTGCCGGTAAAACCACCAGTGTGGGTAAGCTGGCAAAATTCCTTAAAGAGAAGAAAAAGAAAAAAGTGCTGGTTGTCTCTGCCGACGTTTACCGTCCGGCGGCAATCAAGCAGTTGGAAACGCTGGCTGAACAAGTCGGCGTGGATTTCTTTGCTTCTGACGCGCAAGAGAAGCCGGTTGATATCGTTAACCGCGCGCTGCAACAAGCCAAACTCAAATTCTATGATGTCCTGATTGTCGATACCGCCGGCCGTTTACACGTCGACGAAGCGATGATGGAAGAGATCAAACTGGTTCACGCGGCGATTAAGCCGGTTGAAACCCTGTTTGTGGTCGACGCCATGACTGGTCAGGATGCGGCGAACACCGCCAAAGCCTTTAACGAAGCTCTGCCATTAACCGGCGTTATCCTGACGAAAGTCGATGGTGATGCCCGTGGCGGTGCCGCGCTGTCTATTCGTCACATCACCGGCAAGCCGATTAAATTCCTCGGTATGGGTGAGAAAACCGACGCGCTCGAGCCATTCCACCCGGATCGCGTGGCTTCCCGTATTCTGGGCATGGGCGACGTTCTGTCGCTTATCGAAGATATTGAGAGCAAAGTTGACCGCGCGCAGGCTGAGAAGCTGGCGAGCAAGCTGAAGAAGGGTGACGGCTTCGATTTGACCGACTTCCTCGACCAACTCAAGCAAATGCGCAACATGGGTGGCATGGCCAACATGATGAGCAAACTGCCGGGCGTGGGTCAGCTGCCGGACAACGTCAAGTCGCAGATGGATGATAAAGTGCTGGTTCGCATGGAAGCTATCATCAACTCGATGACGCTGAAAGAGCGCGCCAAGCCTGAAATCATTAAAGGTTCCCGTAAGCGCCGTATCGCGCTGGGTTCCGGTATGCAGGTTCAAGATGTAAACCGCTTACTCAAACAATTCGACGACATGCAACGCATGATGAAGAAGATGAAGAAAGGCGGCATGGCCAAAATGATGCGTGGCATGAAAGGTATGATGCCACCGGGTTTCCCAGGCCGTTAATCAACATAACTGGCTAGTTTTCTAGCCAGTTACCTCACTCAGGCAAATAGCGTCGGGGTTAATCTACGCTTTCGATTGCTTTTTGCGCCAAAATGAGTAAAATTTTCGGGCTTTTTATATTGCAACCAGACCCCGTTCCCCGATGGGGTCTGGTTGTTTTATTAACTAAAGAGGATGTTATGGTAACAATTCGTTTAGCACGTGGCGGCGCAAAAAAGCGTCCGTTCTATCAAGTAGTAGTGACCGACAGCCGCAACGCTCGTGATGGTCGTTTCATCGAGCGCGTAGGTTTCTTCAACCCATTGGCTTCTGGCCAGGCTGAAGCACTGCGTCTGGACCTGGATCGTATTGCCCACTGGCAAGAACTGGGTGCAACCGTTTCTGATCGCGTTCACGCGCTGATCAAAGACGCTAAGAAAGCGGCTTAATCTGTCGCGGTGGTAACAATGAGCAAACAACTCAATCCAGTGACGCCCGCTGAGCCGATAGTTCTCGGCAAAATGGGGTCAACGTACGGCATTCGCGGTTGGCTCAGAGTGTTTTCATCCACCGAAGACGCCGAAAGCATCTTCGAATACCAACCGTGGTTTATCCAACGGGGTGGTCAGTGGCAAGTTATCGAGCTGGAAGGCTGGAAACGCCACACTCAGGATCTGATTATCAAAGTCAAAGGCGTTGATGATCGCGATGCTGCGAATCTTCTGACTAATTGCGAAATTATCGTCGATTCAAAGCAGCTTCCACCACTGGAAGAGGGTGACTACTACTGGAAAGACCTTTTTGGTTGCCAGGTAGTGACAACTTCCGGTTACGAGCTGGGCAAAGTCATCGATATGATGGAAACCGGTTCTAACGATGTGATGGTTGTAAAAGCAAACCTGAAGGATGCATTCGGAATCAAGGAGCGGTTGATTCCGTTCCTCGATGGGCAGGTTATCAAGAAAGTCGATCTCACTACTCAAAGTATTGAAGTAGATTGGGATCCTGGTTTTTGACCTCCGTAGCTTTTACTGACGTATTTTGTACTGACGTAGCTAAAGGCAGGTTGGGTGGACAATCGTTTGAAGGGAGTGGGCTATGTGGATCGGTATAATTAGCCTGTTTCCTGAGATGTTCCGCGCAATTACCGATTACGGGGTAACTGGCCGGGCAGTAAAGAATGGCCTGTTGAGCGTAAATTGCTGGAGTCCTCGTGACTTCGCATACGATCGACATCGTACCGTGGATGAGCGGCCTTACGGCGGCGGTCCCGGAATGCTGATGATGGTGCAACCCTTGCGGGAAGCGATCCACGCAGCTAAAGCGGCGGCAGGCGAAGGTGTGAAAGTGATTTATCTTTCACCTCAGGGTCGCAAACTGGATCAAACCGGTGTTTGCGAACTGGCGGTCCACCAGAAAATTATTCTGGTTTGTGGGCGCTATGAAGGGATTGATGAGCGCGTGATCAAAACCGAAATTGACGAAGAATGGTCAATTGGCGATTACGTTCTCAGTGGTGGAGAAATACCGGCAATGACGCTGATTGATTCAGTCTCCCGCTTTATACCGGGCGTCTTGGGTCGTCAGGCCTCAGCAGAAGAAGATTCTTTTGCGGATGGTTTGCTGGATTGCCCTCACTACACCCGCCCTGAAGTGTTAGAAGGCATGGAGGTACCGCCAGTTCTGCTGTCGGGAAATCATGCTGATATACGTCGCTGGCGCCTGAAACAGTCGCTGGGTCGAACCTGGCTTAGAAGACCTGAACTTCTAGAAAACCTAGCTCTGACTGACGAGCAAGAGGTGTTGCTGAGAGAGTTCCAAAAGGAACATCGACTCAGTCAACAAGACTATGAAGGGAACGCTCAAGCTTAGCGCTGAGCCCTCCCGATATATCAGTTTACCTAGGGTAAGAGACATATTATGAGCAATATCATTAAACAAATCGAACAAGAGCAGATGAAGCAAGACGTACCTTCATTCCGTCCGGGTGATTCCGTGGAAGTTAAGGTATGGGTCGTTGAAGGTTCTAAAAAGCGTCTGCAGGCATTCGAGGGCGTGGTTATCGCTATCCGTAACCGCGGTCTGCACTCTGCATTCACTGTTCGCAAAATTTCTAACGGCGAAGGTGTTGAGCGTGTATTCCAAACTCACTCCCCAGTAATCGACAGCATTGCTGTTAAACGTCGTGGTGCCGTTCGTAAAGCTAAACTGTACTACCTGCGTGAGCGTACTGGTAAGTCAGCTCGTATCAAAGAGCGTCTTAACTAAGGTATCGCTAACGCGACATCTAATAGTTAATATAGAACAAGGGGTTAGCCATAGGCTAACCCCTTTTTTTGTGCTCAGTGACTACAAATTGACTACACAAAAAAGCCTGCGGGGGAGCAGGCAAAGGGAGGAGCAAAAAAATAGAGGGTGTTGTCGGTACTGAAGAAGCTTAGACTGCGCGCATTCCAGCTTGCAAATTCATACCCGGCTTGGAGATAACCCGAGCCACGGATTCATGAGTTGCAAAGGTGCAGCTGCATTCAATGTTCTGGCACTGATGATAGCGTTCTTTTGTAGATTCACTGAGATAGCGGCTCGAGCGGGTATGAGCGACTTTTCCGCAAAGTGGGCAATGCATCATAAAAACCTCCAGCGTTTAGGTAAGCGTTGTAGTGATTATGAAACATGAATCTTGCAAAAGCAAGTTTGATTTGTTTTATTCATAACTAATTGTGAAATTTGAGTCATTGGGCAAAGGTTCAAGATTGAGATTGGAAGTGAAACCAGACTCATCAATTTTGTGCACCACTTTGCTGACCACCCAAGACATCGCGTTCGCCTCCTGTTTGAACCCTTGGAGTAGCACCGGCGATTCAACATCTATCTCCGCGCGGCCGACAGCAAGGTTGAGGCTGAATTCCACCGTACCTCGCTGCAACTCATTCCATTTCCCTTTGGCGACCTGAAGCGCAGTCTGCTGATCTGGCATCAATTGGTCTAACACAAATGGCTTGCTGCCAGCACCCGCAGTGAGCGAATAGATATTTTCATCATCGCTTTGGGCTGCCTTGGCATCAGGATGAGCAACTGAAGGCGCATTCTTGGTGTTACTTTTTTGCTGTAAAAACAGCTGTTTCTGCTGGGCCGCTTTGACATCCAGCCAGCGAGCTTTTACCCCAGTATAAATATTTCTATCCTTCACAGAAAAAGAGTGTGAGTCGCCGTCGCTGCGATTGATAAGTACCGGGGGGAGTGGCATTCCGGACACGTTCTGGCCGGTGCCTGGAATAGTCGCGATTAAATAGCCGCGTTTTATCATGGCAACCCCACCATAAAGCTTTAGCAGGTTACCTAAAAAGTTAAGATCCGACTGTTCCTTCTGGTGAGCGCGAACCACTTTCATTTGGGCTATTTCAGGTAAAACCGCCGGTTTTAAGTTATTACTTTTGGCAATGCTGATAACAATCTCGCCCAGCGTTACTACGTCCGTGTCTGAATCAGAATAACTGGCGGTCTTCTTTTGGTCGGTCAAGCTACGAAAGTCGAGACTGTTGCCTGAGACTTTAATTTTATCCGGAGCTCCACTATGGATAACGGCATCAATAATAAACTCCCCTTGTTTAATCAGCGCGTTTCCCGTCCCGCTCCAGCCAAGTTCTAATGTCAATTTCCTGCCACGCTTGGGCAGTTCGAGCTGGCCATCTGCATCATCAAATTCAATAATCAGGCTATCTGCCGACATGCCTCTGTTTAGCGTCAGTTCTAGGCTGTTAACACGAGCGCTAATGTCAGAGGTGCGATGATCACCTTCAAGCTTAATGCTGTAATCAGCAGTGATTTTGTTTGGGCGCATGCGCGAAGGGCTGATCATGAGAACCACCCCACAACCTTATTCCCTAGGTTTGCTGCGTCTTTGTAAAGCAATTCACTCTGCGTTTTAAGATCGCCATACATCGAAAAAATAGACTCATCGATGCGTTTTAAAGTGACCTCGAAATTGATCTTCCGTGGAGTGCCATCCGAGGTCAGTTCAGTATTGGTGTTAGTAACGTCAGTGACCACATACATACCGTAAATCCAGCCGTTTCCACCGATAAGTGGCCACGCATAGCCACCATCGGCCATGGTTCTTAAAGCTAGCAACGAAAGCATCCCCCCTGTTCTGGACGGCATTAAGTTGCCTGTAAGGGTAATGGTTTCATCGCCCAAGCCAATAAACTGCATCGACGGCCGCAGTCCCACGCGAGAGTTTTTAGCCCAGCGATAGTTAGTGGTTTGTTTTTGAGTCTGGAAGGGGAGTGTTTGGCGTTCAAACACCATCAGTCCTAATGTCATTAACATAGTCTCGTTCCTTAAAAACCAGAGAGGGCGGCAAGTTCTTGACGCTGCTTTTCTTGGGAAAGATGATCCGTCAAAAGTCGAGCAGTCGCGTGAGGATCGTTGGCCTCTGTGATCGTTATTTGGTTATTCATAACGGAAGAGTTATTAACCGTTGAACTACTATTCGCTGATTTAACTGCCTGATAATTGGTGGTCAGCGAAGTTGCTTGGGCCGCAGATTCAATAGCCGCAGTTGGAGGCTGATTACCCATATCTGCTTTATTTTCATCATCATCCGAATTTTTAAAGAAATTAAGCTTTTGCAATAGGCCGCTAATTTCTGAGCGCAACAAGCCGAACAGCTTGGTCGGGAATGTCAGGACCCTTGCAAACATTTCCCCCACCTGCTGGCCTGAATTACTCAGGTTTTGCAGTTCTGATTGCGTGTATTTGATCGGTTTCAACAGATCTGTAATCAGGTTGAATGCCGTCTTGAAGGGCGCGAAAGCTTCTCCAATAGGCCCAAGCACTGAGCTAAATCCTTCAATAACCCCACCGACAAATGCCGTGATAGGTTCCCAGAGTTTGGCGATAGCCACGCCTACCCCGACAATCAGCGCGATAAGGGCAATGACCGGCCATCCGATCACAGCAAACGCCGCCGCGATAGTGGCTCCGACCGTGCTAAACACCGTTCCCAACAACCCAGCGCCCGCCATCAGCATATTTACGCCACTCAGCACCGGCGCGATAACGCCGCCTAAGAAACCCAGCCCGCTAACCAAGCCGGTGACGCCTAAAGCCAGACCGAGCAGGGCGTTCACCATCTGTGGGTTATCGGTTATCCAAGTGTTGAGGGTGTTCAGCCAGCCGGTGGCGGTCTGGGTCAGCTGACGCAATGCATCACTTTGTCCTGCAAACAGGTTGATGCGGATGGTGTCCCAGCTGGCGAACAGCTTGGTGATATCGCCATCGAGATTGTCGCCTTTGACCGTGACGGCCATTTGTTCTGCTGGCGTTGCGCCGTTTAGCGCCGCTGGAGTCTGAGCCAACACCTGATCGGCATTCATGCCACTTTCAGCCAGCGCTTTTTGCTTCGCCACGACTTCGGAAGGAGCATGGCCAGAAGCCGCCATCGACAAACTCTGCTGGCGCAGCGCCGCTGTGCGCGGATCGCCATTATTCAGGTGCAGCATGGCTTGCACCTCAGACAGCCCCGCCTCTAAATCGGCGCCGGGCTTGAGCAGGCTTTTGGCCAACTCGAGTTTGGGCAGCGCGAAAGCCTTAGCTGAAGCACTGACGTCTTTAAGCTGAGAAACACTCTGTTGGCGGCTTTTATATTTTTGCCCAATCAGATTGCCTTTTAGTTCCAGCGATTGCTGGCGATTGGCTGCCGTCGTCTGGATTTGGTCTTGGACACGCAGTTTTTCCGCCGGAATATCATTGGTATTTATCCCTTTGGCGCGCAGTGACTCAGTTTGTTTGCTGACTGATTTACTCAAATTCTCATGTTTTTTAAATTGCTTAGCGCTGAGGTTCCGCGCTTCTTGCAGAATCTGCAACTGTTCGGCTGAGTGGTTTTCAGGTGTAGACAGATGAATGTCTGCCTCCAGCGTTACAACGCGAGCCTTAGCACTATCCAGACGTTTACGGCTCAGCTGCATTTTGTCCTGTGTCGACTCCAGCTTACTGATCGCTTTACTCTGCTGGTTGAACGAACTTAACTCCTGACTTGCCTCGCGAATGTCATTGGTGACCATGCTGAACAAGGTCATTGGAGGCGGGGTCCTAAGGCGCGCCCACACGTCGGCACTGGCCTGCGCTAATGACGACATTTCTTGCCTGATCCGCCCCAGCGTCTCGGGCATTTGCTCAAGATTACTCATCAGTTTTTACTCCGCTGCGTTGCAACGCCTTATATCGCCAGTTCATCAGTTCGGTTAGCGACATGCCGTCCATCTCGGACGGCGGCCAATGAAAAATCACCGCGATATCTGCCATCAGATCATCCACGGTCAGGCGGGGGGATATCTCTACCCGTCCTGTTTCGGCGATAAAAAACCAATCACCTTGCCAGCCAGCGCAATCAGGTCCGGTAGCTCCAGACGCGAGCACTCTTCTTTGGTCAGGTTCGGGTAGGTGATGCGGGGAAGAATGGTGATCAGCGCGTCAACGTCGGCATTCGCCAGCGCCGCCAGCCCGATGCCGCGCAGGCTGCCCGCATTGGGTTTGGTCACCTGAATTTCACTAATTTCTACGTCGCCGCGCTTTAGCGGGACATCAAGAACGACGGTGTTGTCATTGTTTTCAACTGAGCTCATGAGATTTCCTCGATGCGATATTGGGAACGAATGAAAAAGAAGCCGGCAATTGCTGCCGGCTAGAAAGCAGGGGGGATTACAGGCCGAGCGCCGAGCGATGTTCTGCCAGACGGTCAACGCCGTTGACGATTTCGACCATGTTGACGGTGTCGACTTCAATTAGCTCTTTGCCATCAATGGTCAGCTTGAAGTAAGTACACTGGGTCGAGATCTTGGTTTCAGTGTCTTCGCCTTGCTTGTACTCGCCGAAATCGAACTCTTTATGGCGGCCGCGCATCACCACTTCAACGGCGGAGATATCGCCGGTGTCGTCACGCTGGAATGAGCCGGCAAAGCGCAGAGGGATATCCGCCGTGCTGCCCCACTGCTGCAACACCAGTTCGTCCATGCCGCCGATGGTCCATTCCAGCGCCAGCGCGTCGTCGTCCAGGCCGAAGTCCACGGAGACCGAGCCGCTCATGCCGCCGCCGCGGTAGTTTTCCAGCTTGCGAGTCAGTTTTGGCAGAGTCAGCGAGGAGACCACGCCGAGGTAGCTGTTCCCGTCATTGAACAGGTTCAGGTATTTCAGTTTCTTAGGGAGTGCCATGAGTCAAATTCTCCTTAGCTGTTCACGGAGGCGGCAAAGTTCACCAGATATTTATCGGTGATGCGTTGGCGCAGGGTCAGATCTTCCAGTGGTGGAACCGGCGTGTAGTCGTAATCGATGAACAACTTGCCCGCTTTCAGCGTCTCAGGCGTGTTGGCCGATTCGTCATACCAGCAGTTGCCATCAATGATGTAACCCGCGGATTTCATCTCGCGCATTTTGGCTTTGATGCCGTCAATCATGTCGCGGATCAGGGAAGGCGTGAGTGGTTTATCGACCGCCCACATGTGCGCTTCGGCCATGGTGTCAGCCAGAACCTGTGCTGTGCGGGTGTAGTTTTCAAAGGCGAAAAGTGGGTCATCGCTACAGGTGCGGTTGCCCCAAAAACGGAAACCATCTTTGCGCACCAACGTGGTGACGCTGGCTTCGTTCAGCAGATCTGCGTCGGTGCCGGTGGCTTGCAAGTCCCAGAACACGCTGGCGGACAGGCCGGTTACGCCGTTGACGCCGACGTTGGACAGGGTTTTATGCCAGCCAGTTTCCTGGTCGATTTTGGCACGCAAGCCCAGCGCACGCGCTGAAGCATAAGCAATATCAGACTGGCTGGTCGTAGTGTTCCAGTTAACGAAATCAGGCCAGATCAGCATCAGTTCACGCTGGCTGAAGTTTTCGCGGTACTTGATGGCGTCAGAAATGGTTTTCGCACCATAAACGCTGACATAGCCGAAAGCGCGCAGCTGTTGGCAAACTGCCGCCAGCGCCGTTGCGACGGCTTGGTTGTCGTGTCCCGGTACGCCAAGAATGCGCGGTTTAACGCCCAGCTCAGCCTGTGCAGAAAGCAGGGCTTTCATGCCGGTATAGCGACCGTTGGCATCAGAACCGCCGATGATATTGGTGGTCGTCGCTGCCTCATCTTCGCCTTCAGCAACGCGCACAACCACCGTTACCGGCTTACATTGGTCAGCGATGGCCAACAATGCCGGGCCGAGCGTACCGGTTTTGCCCGCCTTGCCGCTAGCAGCCAGCACGTCAGTGATCAGCACCGGAGTGTTGAGTGGGAACAGGGTTTTGTCCGCGTCTTCGGCAGTACAAACTAAGCCGATAACAGCGGTTGAAACAGTAGAAATAACGCGTGTACCGTCGTTGATTTCAACAACACGTACGCCGTGGTGATAATCAGCCATCGGGTTGACTCTCTCTTTTGTGGGTGGTGAAGCAAGGATGCCGTCAAAGAGAGAGGCCTGCACTCGATGGCAGGCGTGGGGGGAATGGCACAACAGGGCGGGGGGCTAAAAGTGAAAAAAATGGTGTTGATTGAGCTTTTACAAACTATTGGAGCCTTGCCCGAAGCGCCTGTTGCTCGGTTGCCGGCACATATTTGTAGAGTGTCTTTGGAGAGACATCCAGCGCGAGAGCAATGCGCTGTAAGCTTTCACCATTGGCAAACAATCGCTTCGCTTGCTCGACCACTGATTCAGTCATTAGGCGTTTGCGCCCGCCAATTCGACCTTGAGCACGTGCTGCTGCCAGACCGGCCATGGTGCGCTCAACGATAAGCTCTCTTTCCATTTCGGCCAGCGCGCTCATGACGTGAAAAAAGAAACGCCCCATAGCCGTGCCGGTGTCTATGCTGTCCGTCAGGCTTCGAAAATGAATGCCTTTAGTTTTCAGCTCTTCGACCAATGTAATGAGATGGCGAACGCTACGACCTAATCTATCCAGTTTCCACACAACCAGCGTGTCACCAGCGTGCATGTGGCGGATAGCTTTCTTCAAGCCCGGCCGTTCGGTGGATTTCCCGCTTATTTTGTCATCAAAAATCTGCTCACAACCTGCACCGATCAGCGCCTGACGTTGCAAATCGGTATTTTGGTCATTTGTTGATACGCGAATGTAGCCAATTAGCATGCTGATTTCCCCAATTCAAAAGGGATAGTGTGCCACGCAGACTGGAGAGATTCTGTACGAAAGCGTTTGGAAGGTTTCTCGTAAACCTTGGTTTAACAGAACACCTGATTCCAGTCGGCGTGCCGCTCCCTTGGCCGACGGCAACGCCTCCGGCCGGGTGGTTGCAGTGCAACGGTGCCTCGTTTGACAGAAGTAAATATCCACTGCTTGCCATCGCATATCCTAATGGTGTACTTCCTGATTTGCGTGGCGAGTTCCTGCGTGGTTTTGACGATGGGCGTGGCGTCGATGCTGGGCGCACGCTGTTATCACCTCAGGCTGGAACATGGATACAGCCAAACATTGAAAACAACCAAGTAACAACTGGCATCGTATTGGGAGGTGGTGAGGGTGGATTTAACGAAGGTGTGCTGGGTGGGGTAACTAGTGTGACAAATACAGGCAACAATGGGCCACGTGCTCGCTGGTATGTTCGCCCTCGCAATATTGCATTTAACTACATCGTGAGAGCTGCATAAAAAAAGCGCCCCGTGTGGGGCGCACTTCTTTATGCGGCACGGACTATATAATTGAATGCTAAGTTACGTGGACGAGTCTCGGTACCACCTGTAGTCGATGTAGGTACCTCTGGAAAATAGTCATAACCCGGATGCGAAGTGCTGGCTACCTCATAATTGTTTGGGCCTGGTGGAACATCACCTGTGTAGGTAGGTGTTAAGTGTGTATGCGCGGCAAAAGAGTCAGCCTGAGCACTTAGAAGCTGACGTCCTGTATCAACACCCCGCCCATCATCAAATCCACGAATAAACTCCCCACGAAGATCAGGTAACTTCCCTGATGGATAAGCCAAAGCCAGTTGCGGATAAGCATTTTTATCAAACGCCGCCCCATTACATTTCAGCCACCCGGCCGGAGGAGTTGCCGTCGGCCAAGGGAGCGGCACGCCGACGGGAATAAGGTGTTCTGTTAAACCAAGGTTTGAAAGAACCGCAGAAACAGCATCTGGACCAAGGGCTTTGATTTCTGCCAAGGATTTACTGATCTGCAAATACTGATTATGCGGATTCGCTGCCGCGACGTGTTTGGCTAATTGATCATCGGTATAGGCTTTAACCTCAATGACCTTATCGTCGACATACTTGCGGGTGGCGAGCACCACTGACGGGTCGATTTTCAGGGTGACTGCGTCGGTGCTGCTGACCACGATCATCATGCGCACGGTTTGGGTTCGGCCGCTGCCTTCCTGCAGCTGAGGCTTATACGTCTCCGGGCAGTTGGCGATGGCGATCAGCGTATTGTTTTGGTCGAATAGGCCGATTTCGCGGATCCAGAAACCGCCCTGATCCTCAGGGATAATCTGCTCGGCGATGATCTGGTTGGTATTCGCCGGGTCAACGCTTAGCGAATTCAACGACGCCCGGCGCTTTTCGCCAATCAGCTTAGTTTGGGCAGGATCGGGCGTTGGCAATATACCGCCGCCGTCGCCCACCGCCATTTGGGTGAGGCTTAACTGCGTACCAAGCGCGGTCGCATTAGCCAGTTTGGCTGCGCCCTGATTGGTCAGCAGGGCAAAATATTTAGCTGTCATAATTTACTCTCAGGTTGTCGATTAAGTGGATTGCTGAACCGGTGATTGCAGCGCCGGACGCGGTAATGGTTTCAGGGAAATAGGGGTAAACCGTCAGCTCTTCGCCGTCGTAGGTCGCGGCGGCTATCAGGCAATCGCCGCTAACATCAAGATTGATGGACAAACCAATCAGGTGACGGCTACAAGGCTTGGCGTCGGCAATCAGGCGCTCAAGCTCTTGGTACATCTCCTCGGTGATGCCGGTCTCCAGCACGCCGACGTCCAAACGAAAGGTGCCGGGCGCGTCGTGGGTTTGCCACCATTCTGTGACGCGTATCAGGTAACCCAGCGGCTCGACTACCCGACGCAACGCGCCGGTGGTGCCTTTATGCTTATGGATAAACCAGGCGGCTCGCACCGCCGCGCGTTTCGCCGATTCGGACCATTTCTCATCCCATCTGTCGACCGAAAACGCCCACGCCAGATAAGGCAGTAGAGGCAGCGGGCAGGTGTCCGGGTTCCACAACAGGCGCAGCGGGACCGGCAGACGGGCTATATGTGAGAGTGCCTCGGCTGCCGCGATTTCAAGTTGCGTTGAGCCGGAAGGCAGCAGGCGATCATTCATCAGACCCTCCGACCGACAGGCTGTAGGCCGTACACAGCGAGGCCTGAGTTTTATCCAGCACGATATCCGCCAGCGGCGATTGCAGCTCCACGCGCTGAACGCCTTCAACGTGCAGCGCGGCATAAATAGCCGACAGGCGAATGTCACGACCTAGCCGCCCTTGGGTGTTGATGTACTTTTTGAGCTGTGCTTCAGAGGCCGCGCGCACGGGTTCGATTTCAGGAGCCGGCAGCACGTACAGCACCGCGTCAATCTGATAAGGCACAATCTCGGCGGCCTGCACGGTGACCCGGTCCGCGACGGGGCGAACGTCTTCGTCATTCAGCGCTTTATCGACCGCGGCCAACAAATCTGGCGTGGCTTTGCCATCATTATCACGCGACAAAATGGTGATCGTGACTTCGGCAGGAGATGGACTGATGGCGGACGCGTCGGCCACGCGGCCATCGGCGCTGCGAGCATGGTATTCGTAAGCGCCACTCGGCCCCGCCACGCTCAACCCTTCGAAGGCTTGTGGAATGCGCATGCGCAGGTCGCTGTCGCTTTCCATTACGGCGTCGGTGGGAGGAATGGTGGTGCTGTCGGCGGGTTTGAGCACCAGACGCTGCACGCCATTATTGACCGCCAACTGGTCCAAATCGCTGCCGGTGGCGTAGGCCACCATCACGGCGCGCGCGGCTTCGTTAACCCGCTGGCGCAAGATCACTTCGCGGTAGGCGTTCTCCTGCAACAGCTTAACCAACGGCTCGGACTCCAGCGACAGGGTGCGGCTGATAGCCTCCTGCTGCTCGGGCGGATAGAGCGAAATCAGCGTGGATTTACGTTCTGCAAATAAGCTTTCATAGTCCAGTTGCTCCACCACGTTGGGGGCGGGTAACTGGCTTAAATCGATAGTCGCCATAGTCTCAGCTCACAGGAATGCTCAGGGAAAATTCGGTGTCCGTATCGCTACGGCTGCCGGTCATGTCGACCACCATCTTGCCGTTGTAGTCGGCGTTGAAAGTGATGGAGGTCAGCGAAACTCGCGGCTCCCACTGCAACAGCGCGGTGTAGCAAACCGCCATGATTTGCAGGCGCAGCGCGTCGTTTTGCGGTTGGTCGATGAGTTCGGAAAGCAATGAGCCGTACTCGCGGCGCATCACGCGTGACCCAATCGGGGTCTGTAAAATGTCGCTCACTGACTGGCGAATATGGTCGAGATCTTCGATTGCCAGCCCCGTGTCGCGAGCCATGCCGAGGTACTTAGCTTCACTCATTGCGGGCCTCCGGTTTGGCCACCGCCGGTCTGAACGCCGCCGTGGCGGTGGGTGTGTAAAGCGATGCCGTTAGAGGTCAGGCTACCGCCGCTGTGGCTGATATCGCCGGTCATGCTGCCGCCCTGTTGTACCTCGAGCGAGCCGGTGGTGAGCTTGTGGGTGCAGACCACTTCCGGGCTGTCGAGGGTGATTCGGGCGCTGGCATGGCACTCAATCTGCGGCGCGGTGACTGACACCTTCTCTGCCGCACTCAGCGTGGCGCTCTTCACGCCGGTGACCGTCAGGGCGCTGGTTGCTGGCTCATACTCGATAACCGCGCCGTCCGGGAAACTCAGGTGAACCGCGTCAGCAGAGGCCGATGGCGCCGGGTTGGCGTCGGAGAAAATCGCCGGTAGCACGAACGCCGTGTTCAGCTCGCCGCCCATCGACAGCAGCAGCACTTGCTCGCCCACCGACGGCGCCCACCAACTGCGGCTTTTACCCGCGCGGCTGGTCAGCCACGGCAGCCAGGCAGTGGTGTTATCTCCGCTGACGACGCGGCAGCGCGCGTTTTCGAGGTCGACTGCGCTGACATTCCCGATACGAACCAGGTTGTTGATCAGCCGCATCATGTCGTTGATTTGTGTGTATGTGTTCATGGGATTAAGGATGCCGTTTTACGAGGGAAGTCGACAATCGGAGACCGTCCGGCGGGCCGTGGCACAACGAGCGGTAGCCGAAATGGTTACTCAGCCCACTGGCTGATCAGCTCGCCATTGAGGTAAACCTGATGCGGCCGGGCGTTGTTTTCCGGCAGCGGCGGCTCGGGCAGGTGAGTGATGGTGCGTACGCCGTCGGCATCCTTGACCTGCACGCGTTCGGTCAATTGCAGCGTCAGAGTTAAGGTGTCGGCCAGCTGGGTGAAGGTGAAATCTGTCAGCCGCCGCGCGCTATTGCTCATCACCTCCGGCTGATTGAGGGTCAGCCAATCCAGCACCTCGACCACCATGTGATCAACCAGTGACTCACTGAGGTCCGCCGTGGTGGCGACCAGCGTTAAGGGATAGTGATATTCAAAGGAGAGCGAGGGCGCCAGCGTCGCCACCACGCTCCCCGGACCTGCGGTCACTTTTAAGATCTCTGGATGCGCGCCCAGCTCGGGGATCTGCTCAATGAGCCGTTGTTGAAGTTGTTTCGGTTTTAACACGATAGGTCTCCTGACACTGTTTAATGGCATCGACCTGAAGCCCGCAGGCCAGCAGCGCGGCTTCAAGTTGACGGACGTCGGCGCTCAAATCGCCGTTATTTTGTGGGTGACTGGCGGGTATCTGGCAGGCGCTGACTGGCGGACAGCCAATGTAAATAATCTGTGGCGGAGCTGAAGGCGGGGCGCTGGTGCAGCTGGCTAACAGCAGCGGGCAGAGCACTATCCGCCCAGGTTTTAACCAAGGGATCATCATTGCGGCTCCTCTGAAAAAGTTGTTCTCGTTGCCAAACTAGCCCGTTGGCCTGCGATAAGGCTTCGCGCAGCGCCACCTCGGCCTGTTCGCGGGTTTGAATTTGTTGGTTGAGCTCGGCGATCAGCTGGTCGCGATGGCTGAGTTGCTGGGTCAGCGCGTCGCGGCTTTGGGTCAGTTCGAGCTTGTCGCGCTGCAATCCGTGGCTGTAAACAATCATCCCCAGCAGCGCGAGGCCCAACACGAAAATGGCGATAAACAGCACGCGCATATCAGGCTCCTTTCAGGCATAAAGCCCGTTCTGCCGCCCTGCGGCGCTCAAGACCTGCGGTGCGCACGCCGTTGACAAACACCCAGCGCGGCAGCTGCTCGCAGGCATCACGCCACTGATGCTTTTTGATGAAAAACGCCAGCGTCGAGTTGCACGAGGCGTGCACCCCGACGTTGAAGGTGAAAGCCACCACCGCGTCATACACCGGCTGCGGCATATCCACCGGCATGCAGGCTTGCAGACCTTTTTCGACGTTTTTGATATCCGCCAGCAGATTTTCGGCGGCCTGCTGTTCGGTTATCTGCCCGGTCGGCGCTACGCCTGCGGTATGGCCGATGCCGCTGGTCCAGACCCCAGCGCTGCATTGGTAAGGGGCGAGCTGGCAGCCTTCGAAATCGGCAATCAGCTTCAGCCCCTCGACCGAGGTGGTGATAGACAAGTACCCCGGCAGCAGGAACATCAGCCCGAGCACCACGGCGGCGCTGCATCTTTTAAGAATTGAGGCGTTCATAGGTCTCCTTACTTAGCCCACTTCGGGCCAGCAGCAGATAGCTTTTTCGCCGGTAGTACCAGTTGACTAAAAAGGTACCGATGCCGACGCCGGAGCCAACCAGAAAGGCGATATCCTCCAGCGACAGTCCACCCAGCCAGGCCATGAACGTCGCAATCAGATAGGCGCAGGTCGATGCCACGCGTTCGGTGGTTAGTCCCATAATCTGATGGACTCTTTGACCGACTTCTCCACCTGATCCGGCATCTCGACCGGGGTGCCGTGGGGCAGAATGGGGCCAAAATCGGCAATGCCTTTGTTCAAGCTATAGACTTGCTCGACCACTGAGGCGGTGCGGCCATAAACGCGCCAGCACATCGAATCAACGGTATCCCCTTGTTGTGCATAAATTTTCATGATGGTTTTCCGGTTTTGTGTGGATGAGCTGGAAGGAGTAGTTAGTGTCTGGAATGTGGCTTATGGGCGCAACGAAGCGCGGTTGTGAACCTGATGGCACAACAAAGAGAGGGAGTGAGCGGCGAGAAGTTTTATGGCGATTGGAGCAGCAGGGGGAGTAAAACGACAGGGCGAAAGCAGGCGCGCTTAGCCAACTTTCGGCGAACCGAAACAAGGTGGCATAAGCGCCTGACTCATTGCATTATGGATTTTTGCGACCGGGATCGTCATCCACATTGCACAGCAAGGTTTCATTATGGTTATCAGGCAGGGCCTGACTCGCCAGTTCTGAAATCAACGACATGACAATAAGGAACTCTTGCGAATTGCATTGCGCCGTCTGCGAGATGTCGGCAATGACCTGAATACGCGAGAGTATTAATTGTTGTTTATTTAGGTTTTCCACCGTGCGGCCCTTCATTCACTGTGTTTATATACAGTATTATTTAATTAAAGGATCACGTCAATACTGTGTGTCTTTGAAATGCACTAATTGATTGATTTAATGTTGTTTCTTTGCGTCCAGGCTCATTTTTCATCTTTAATGAGCCCCAGCCATTAACCCGCGTTTTTGGCGGCTTTACAGTAGTTTGCTGCTCGGCCAATACATAAGCATTTCCACAGTTAATGACAGAACTCCAAGGCATAGGAATATCTTTATCGGCGGAAACTCTTTCGCTATTTGGCTCACGGCGAACCACCCGCCAGCGGCTGGAACGCGTCTGGTAGCAATGATCTTCGCCCAGATGTGGCGCGTAGATGCCAACCACCTCTTTCTGTTCTTCGGCGTAGCGATTGAAGCGACCTCGAGGCTGGCGGGCAACGCGCACCGTTTGCTGGTGGCGCGGAACATTGGTGCCACCCTGAGAGTGAATGTAGCCCGCGTAGTCGCCACAGTCGGCGGCGTGGCGGACCTCTTCCACTCGCCGGTCAAAACTATTTTCCAAACTGACGCCGCGAATACGCCGACACTCGCGGTAAGTGCCCACCGAGGGCAGGCCGATGGGGTGGAATTGCGGGATGCGCCAAGTTGACGCCCACGCGGTGACGGCGGTGGCGCTCTCTTTCAGCGGCTTGCCGGAGTCAAAATCCACTTCGCCATCCAGCGCATAGCCGTCGATATTCTTCGAGATATATTTGGCGATATAAGCCGCCGCGCCTCCGCGATTGAGCGGCTTGCAGTCGAAGCGATTTTTGGCCGCGCCCGGCTCGTCGCCCTCTTCCTGCAAGGCGTAGCGGCGCATAATGTCGATGGCAGTTTGTTGCTGGCTCGGCGCGGTAAACAGCAGTAGATGCCAATGCGGCGTGCCGTCGTGGTGTGGCTCAACCACCCGAACGCCATAGATTTTGATGCTTTTATCTTTGAACGCGGTGCGGATTTTCGCCCAGACAGCGACCAGATAGCGCTGGGCCTCTTTGGGCGAAAAAGCCTGATTGTCCCAGCGGCCGTTGAAATGGACATGGCTGTTAAACATGCGGGTAGGGTGGTATTTCGACGGCGTGGTCAGGGTGATAAATAGGCCGCGATCGCCCTGATCGCTGGCGACCTGCTCGACCCCGGCAATCAGCGTCATCAGTTCCATCCGGCGAATGGCCGGGTTAGCAATGCTCGACATGACGGTTTCCAGCATATTGATGCGCTCGCCGGTCTGCTCGTTCTGCAACTCATTTTGCTTGAGATAATTGATCATCGAAAGGCGGCGCGAACGCACCTCGCGCTGGGCGTTTTTGCTGGCATAGGCTGAAACGCGGCGGTTGACGTAACCTCCGGCAATCATCAACGCCTCGCGCCAGCGCGCCTGTTGAGCAAGCAGCTGGCGTCGCCACCAATCGGCATTTACCAGCCGCGATAAGCTGGCCACGGCAGACCGAGTATCCAGCTTGCCCTCGCTGAAGCGCGACCAGTATAAAGGTGTGACATTTAAGGCGCGCGCCATGCCAGCCACTATTGAATAGAGCTGATTTTGTGTTGCGTCGCTGAGCAAGCTGTCAGGGGAGCTATTGAGCGCAAGCTGTCGGTCACACAGGTGTTCATAAGCTTCATGGCAGTGGGCGGCCACTCGCCACGCCAGACTTTTCAGTTGTTTTTCATTTAGATCGGGGAGGCGGTTATAGGTCTCCTCTTCGGCCAAAAAGCGCAGCGAAACTTGCCGTTTGAGCTGATTCTTACTCATGACTTTCTGAATGCGAGGCCACAGCCGTTGGGCAAATGTCTGCTTAAGAAAGGCATTTGCCTTCTGCCTGCTTTCTTCATCTATGAGCTGCTGGTAGCGTTGATAAAGAGGAAAACGCAGGCAGGCGGGCAGGGAGAGAAGCTGGCTCAGTGCTACCTGCGCTTGGCTATCTACTTGATAAATTGGTGAGGAAACCTCGCGAGTGATCGCCTTGCGCGGCGCATTCCACCACCATTGGCCAACAAAGTGCGCAGCGGCGGGTGGGGAAAAACGCGGCGGTGGCGAAGGGGCGAAACGCCCGCGATGAAGCTGTGGCATAGGGCAGATGTCCAATTAAGGGTGTCGAAAATGCCGGGCATTCTTCTCAGCAATTTCTTGGCAATGAATGCAGCGCTGCACGCCGATAATTAATCGTCGGCGCGGCTCTGGTATCTCTTCGGCGCAATCCTCACAGAAAAAAGCGGAGGGCAGGCGTGATGGCGTTTTCGCCTGCGCAATCTGGGCATCGAGCACTTTGGCCTGCCACTCTTGCGCGTCGTCAATCCAATCGGGCATGGTGTTTTCCTTATTAATCGTCAGCCGCCAGACTCCGGTTTTTAGGTAATAGGAGGCCCGACGGGTTACACGTCATTGTTGAGTTAAGGGTGGAGAGCTAGGTTTTAGGCTTACCTGAAGAGATTATTCAGCCTGCTACCGAATTGCTTAATCGCCAGCACGGCATCAATCACAGCCTGTTTTTCGCCGGGAGAGAGCTGTTCAAAGGTCATGCTGACGTGCCTGATCTTCAATCCCGCGAGGAAACACAGGGTTCTTTTCCACTCTTCCGGCGCGTTATCAAATAGCGTTTGCATCTGATTGCCCGAGGTGTGGAAATGCCGTTTTTTAATCATTTCAAGGTGATGTAATCCTTGCTCACGCTGGGTTTCACTGCCCATAAACATGGTTTCCTCCCAGTTTTCACAGTTTGGAAGTTGAGAATGAATAGATAATGATCGCCTTGGCGCGAAATTTGTTATCATTACGCGTCCAATTTCAGGCTATAGATGAAATTTAAACTTGATTTTGCAAGTCGTCAAGATGGTTTTTTAAGTTTGAGAGGTTTTTGCGAGATGCGGCTGGATGAACTCGAAGGTGGTAAAGCCGTGCTGGGGCGGATGCTACAGGCATACGGTTTCAGCATGCAAAAAGAGCTGGGTGACTTGTATGGTCTCTCCTCGGGTACCATAAGTACTTGGGTAAGAAGAGATTACTTCCCTGGCGATGTGGTTGTGGCTTGCGCTATCGATACCGGCGTTTCTTTGCGTTGGCTGGCGACGGGCAAGGGCGATATGCATGACAATCAGCCTAATGCGCAGCAGTCAGGCGACGCCATTACTAAACTTGCAAAATTAAGATTGCGCGGCGGCGCACTGGAAGATGAGGGCCTGTGGGCGGTTGATAGCTCGCTGGTGGACGCTTCCGTGGAAAAGCCGACCTATCTGGTCAAAGGCAATCACTCTTGGATAATCGATTTAGGCAGCGCCAATATCGGCAATGGCCGCTGGCTGCTGGATATCGATGGCGATGTTGACGTGTATGACGTGGCGCGACTGCCCGGCAACCGTTTGAAAATCACCAGTCAGGCGACCACCTTCGATTGCAATGTCGATGATGTGAAAGCTCTAGGCCAAGTGTTCATCACCCTCGAACGTAACCTCTAAGACGGCTTAACGCCAACCCGCCTCGCAGCGTTCTCGCATTTAGGGTGGGGCATTTCACTCCGTCAGTGTCGCCGTCATGGCGACGATGGCGGTGGCATTTCGGCCTCACTCCCAAATTACACTCCTTACTCTCCCGCAATATTATGCTTTATGGCTGCGTCTTAGGCTGTTTTCCCGCTGTACGAAATTCCTTCAATTTCTGTAGGTTTCAATGCTTTCGATCAATGTGTGGAAATTAAAACGGACATCATTGTGTTCTAAAATCAATAAACGGAAAGTTATATTTACATAATGACTGATTGGTAGTGGTATTGGTAATTAAAAGTTTACATCGGAGGTTTGAAAGTTTTCCGCGCTGTGTTATCGTCACTGCATGCTGATATCCAGCAATCTATTTATCTGACCGTGGACAGCCATCATGCAAAAAGACGCACTTAACAACGTACATATCAGCGCAGAACAGATCCTTATTACTCCAGAAGAGCTGAAACTTCGCTTCCCTCTGGGCATTAATGATGAAACTAACATCGCCGAAGCGCGTAAGACCATTGCCGATATCGTGCATGGCCGTGATCCGCGCCTGTTGGTGGTCTGCGGGCCTTGCTCTATTCACGACGTTGATGCCGCGCTGGATTACGCGCGTCACCTGAAAACGTTGGCGGCTGAGCTGAGCGATCGTTTGTACATTGTTATGCGCGTCTACTTTGAAAAACCGCGTACCACCGTGGGCTGGAAAGGTTTGATCAACGATCCACACATGGACGGCACTTTTGATGTTGAAGCCGGTCTGCACATTGCGCGTGATTTGCTGCTGCAATTGGTCGGTATCGGCCTGCCGCTGGCAACCGAAGCGCTGGACCCGAACAGCCCGCAGTACCTCGGCGACCTGTTCAGCTGGTCAGCCATCGGCGCGCGTACTACTGAATCTCAGACGCACCGCGAAATGGCGTCCGGCCTTTCCATGCCAGTTGGCTTTAAAAATGGTACTGACGGCAGCTTAGGCACCGCCATCAACGCCATGCGCGCGGCAGAAATGGCGCACCGCTTTGTTGGTATCAACCAAGCTGGTCAGGTTTGCTTGTTGCAGACTCAGGGCAACCCGGATGGTCACGTTATTCTGCGCGGCGGCAAAACGCCGAACTACAGCAGCGAAGATGTAAAAGCCTGTGAAAAACAGATGCAGGACGCGGGACTCCGCCCTTCCTTGATGATAGATTGCAGCCACGGTAACTCGAATAAAGACTACCGCCGCCAGACGATTGTGGCGCAGTCGGTCATTGATCAAATCAAAGCGGGTAACCGTTCTATTACCGGTTTAATGCTGGAAAGTAATCTGCACGAAGGCAACCAGTCTTCCGAGCAGCCGCGTTCAGAGATGAAATACGGTGTTTCCGTGACTGACGCCTGCATTAACTGGGAAACCACTGAAACATTGCTGCGTACTATGCATCAGGAATTGGGCGAGTCGCTGGCGGCACGAATCGCAGGAGAATAATGGTTTTATGGTGGCTGAACTTAACGCATTGCGCGATCAGATTGATGAAGTCGACAAGGCTTTATTAGATTTACTGTCTCGTCGTCTCCATCTGGTGGCTGAAGTTGGCGAAGTGAAAAGCCGCTATGGCTTGCCGATTTATGTTCCCGAGCGTGAAGCGGCGATGCTCGCTTCGCGCCGTCAGGAGGCGCAGAATCTGGGCGTTCCTCCTGATTTGATTGAAGACGTGCTGCGTCGCGTGATGCGTGAATCCTATTCCAGCGAGAATGATAAAGGCTTTAAAACCCTGAATCCTGAGCTGCGCCCAATCGTGATTGTTGGCGGTAAAGGCCAGATGGGGCGCCTGTTCACTCGCATGCTCGAGCTGTCTGGCTATCAAGTGAAAGTGCTGGAGCAGGAAGATTGGCCGCGTGCCGAAAGCCTGTTGGCTGATGCCGGAATGGTGATTGTCAGCGTGCCTATTCATTCGACAGAAGAGGTGATTGGCCGCTTACCAAAACTGCCAGCGGACTGCATTCTGGTTGACTTGGCGTCAGTTAAGAACCGCCCGCTGCAAGCCATGTTGGCAGCCCACGAAGGCCCGGTTCTTGGTCTGCACCCAATGTTCGGCCCTGATGTTGGTAGCCTCGCCAAGCAGGTCGTGGTGTACTGCGATGGTCGTGAGCCGCAGGCATACCAGTGGCTGCTTGAGCAGTTGCAGGTGTGGGGCGCGCGATTGCACAAAATCAGCGCGGTCGAGCATGACCAGAACATGGCGTTTATTCAGGCGCTTCGCCACTTCGCCACTTTCGCCTACGGCATGCATTTGTCAGAAGAGAATGTGCAGATTGAGCAGTTGCTGTCGCTCTCTTCGCCAATTTACCGTCTCGAACTGGCGATGGTTGGCCGACTGTTTGCGCAGGATCCGCAGCTGTACGCGGACATTATTATGTCTTCAGAAAGCAATCTGGCGTTGATTAAACGCTACTACCAGCGTTTTGGTGACGCCTTAGCTCTGCTGGAGAACGGCGACAAGCAGGCCTTCATCGACAAGTTTAAGCAGGTTGAGAACTGGTTTGGTGATTACGCGCCGCGATTCCTCAAAGAGAGTGGGGCGCTGCTGCGTCAGGCGAACGACATCCGCCGCTAAGCGTTGAATTCTCAGATAATCGATTGAATTAAAAAGGCCATCCGTGGAAACGAGATGGCCTTTTTGCTTTTTGTTAATCGCTTTCTATTGATAGATAGTTTTCTCGCAATAGAAAGTTAGTTTGGATTTACCGCCACCACGTTTTCGCTTGGATAGCAGCCCAGCACTTTCAATGAACGGGTGATCTTGCCCAGCCCGAGCAGGGCTGCTTGCATCTCCGCCGAGCGCAAGTTGGCCTGCACGTCGATATAAAACATCTCTTCCCACGGGTTACCGTAGATTGGGCGTGATTCCAGCTTAGTCATGATAATACCGTGCTCACGCAGCACCAGCAGGGCTTCCACCAAGGCACCGGCCTGCTGGCCTGTCGCCATGATAAAGGTAGTTTTAGCCGGGACCTGCTCCGTCACCTCAATGGCTTTACGCGCCAGCACGATGAAGCGAGTGATGTTCTGCTGCTGGTTGGCCAGATTATGCTCCAGCACCTGCAAGCCGTAGAGCGCGCCACCGGCTTCACTGCCGAGAGCCGCCACGTGCGGAGAGTTAGCTGCCGCCACTTTTTCCATCGCCGCCGCGGTGCTTTCGCAATACTCAATCTTCCAGTGTGGGAAACGATTGATGAACTGGCTGCACTGCTGGAACGGCTGCGGGTGACTGTAAACGGTCTGGATTTGCGACAGGTCGGTATCCGCCGCCACTAACACGCAGTGGTCAATATTGTTGGTCAGCTCGCCAACAATCGACAGGCTGGTGTGCTGCAAAATGTCATACACGTCGTTGATGGAGCCGGAGCTGGTGTTTTCAATCGGCAGCACGGCGTAGTCGGCTTGGCCGGTTTCGACCTGAGTGAAGATGTCTTGAAACTTGAGGCAGCCGCACTCGATGAATTGCTCGAAGTGGCGGGCGGCGTATTGACGAGCCGCGAGGTGCGAGTAAGAGCCTTTCGGGCCGAGGAAGGCGATGCGGGCCGAGTCAGAGGTGGTCTGGTTCAAGTGCTGTTGCAGCAGAGCTTGCTGGGTCAGAACGGAGTCTTCAATGATTAACTGGTAAACGCGGGTGATGTAATGACCGTCCAGTCCCTGTTTTTTGCCTTCCAGAATCAACGCGTTAATCAGTTCTTTCTCGCGCTCTTTATCGCGGATAGGGCGGTGAGAATGCATTTTAGACTGTGCGACTTCTACGGCCAGGTCGCGTCTTTCTGCCAGTAAAGCCAGTAATTTTAGATCCAGCGCGCTGATGCGTTCACGTAGAGCCAGCAATGGATTCTCGGTCATTATTTCACCCTTTTTATGTGCTTTCTTTCTATCGAATTTGCCAAACTATGAGCATAAAAAAAGCCCCCTTTTCAGGAGGCTTCGTTGTTCGTCTTCGCATTCATTCTTTCACGACGAAACGCCTCCCAATCAGGGGAAGGTAAAAAAGAATGCGAAGAAAAACAGTTTGGTGTTCATACGTAGCGTTTTCTCTCAATGAAGATGGCTCTAAAGTAACCGCTGGCTTTTCACTGTGTCAATACAATTTGTTTTGCAGAGTGATTTGTCTTGAAGAGGGAAAACTGGGTTGAGGCCATAAAAAACGCGCTCCGGGGAGCGCGCTGATTATCTTGCGAAAGCCTGAAGATCACTCTGGTTCTTCTTGCGGCTCAAGGTTTATCTCTTTCACGCAGCTGTCTGCGCGGCGGGCCTCGCCCTTGTGTTGTGCCTTGTTCAGCTGGCGTTCAAGTTTGGAAATCAAATCGTTGACCGCAGCATACATATCATCGTGGGTGGCACTGGCTACCAGTGGGCCATTGGCCGTGGTAATGGTCGCGTCGGCGACGAATCCCTGAGGTTCTTTTGAAAGAACAATGTGTGGGTTAATTAATTGAGTTTGCCATTTTTCCAGTTTTTTTAGACGGTCTTCGACGTGCTCCCGAATCGCTGGGGTGATGTCCATTTGTTTGCTGGTAATGTTCAGTGTCATATAACTTACCTCTCTGTCTTTCCGTCTAGGATGGGTTCAGCATACCTGCCTTTGCGACAAAATGCGTGATCAAGATCACGTTTTTTTGTCACTTTTTGTCAAGGCGGACAAAACTGTGAGCTGAGGTAATTAACTGCCGGATAGGGGTTGTGACTTTCGAAAAGATGACGCATTATCGATAGGATCGGTCGCAACGAAATTCCGCCAATTCCCGCTTTTCTGCTTTAAAAAACATCAAGTTAGCGCGCATAAAAAACGGCAGCCGAAGCTACCGTTTTTTGAGACTGTGATGCCAGTTACGAAATTAAGATGCGCTGTTAGTCGCAATCACTTTCGCTACTTTGTCCGCTTGACCATTCAACTGCAACTGACGATAGGCATTTTCCATGTCTGGAAGTGCATCGCGCGTTGCTTTGGTATCCGGGTAATCCTTCAGCATTTGCTCAACACGATTAACAACGGCGACGTATGCACCGCGTTTAGTGTAGTATTGCACGACTGACAGCTCATATTTGGCTAGACGATCTTTCAGGAACACCAGACGCTTGTTGGCATCTGTTGCGTACTGACTGTTCGGATAGCTATGAATCAGCTGGCTGAAATCACGGAATGCGGCACGAGCATGTTGTGGATCGCGGTCTGAGCGATCAACACCAAAGAAGCCTTGTAATGCACTGTCATCAAGCGCCATATCCGTCAGACCACGCATATACATGACGTAATCAATATTTGGATGGGTCGGGTTCAGACGCATAAAGCGATCAATTGATGCCTGAGCCAATGGTAAATCAGCAGACTTGTAGTAAGCGTAAATCAGATCCAACTGCACTTGCTGCGAATAAGGACCAAATGGATAGCGGTTATCCAACGCTTCTAATTGAGCAATTGCGCCTTTAAAGTTACCGTCCTGCAGTTTTTCTTGGGCAGTAGCATAAAGTACGTTTGGTGGGTTATCGGGAACCGTTTCTTTGGAACCGGAGCAACCGACCAGCGCCAGGCTCAACGTGGCTGCTGCCACCAGATATTTCACACGCGTCATGACGTTTTGATTATCCTCAGGTGTTATTCTGGGAGACTGTCCGTTAAGCTCCCGACAAAGACCAGCTACAATAGCACATTATTTTAAACGGCATCGCCGTGAAAACCCAAGGTTACCCAAGAGCAGCATATGGCACAACAAGTACAACTCACGGCGACCGTGGCCGAATCGCAACTCGGTCAACGTTTAGATCAGGCTTTGGCCGAATTGTTCCCTGATTATTCACGATCTCGCATAAAAGATTGGATTTTGGAAGATCGGGTCCTGGTTAATGGCAAGAAAGTATCCAAACCAAAAGAAAAAGTGTTGGGTGGTGAGGCTATCGCAATCGATGCGCAAATTGAAGAAGAAGCGCGTTGGTTGCCACAAGATATCGCACTCAACATCGTCTATGAAGATAACGATATTTTGGTCATCAATAAACCCCGAGATCTGGTTGTGCATCCAGGCGCAGGGAATCCAGACGGCACGGTATTGAATGCGTTACTGCATCACTACCCTGAAATCATGGACGTGCCGCGCTGTGGCATCGTGCACCGTCTGGACAAAGACACCACCGGCCTGATGGTGGTGGCGAAAACGGTTCCGGCACAAACTCACTTGGTTGATGCGCTGCAAAGACGCGAAATCACCCGTGAGTATGAAGCTGTTGCCATCGGCACCATGACCGCAGGCGGCACGGTAGACGAGCCAATTTCGCGCCACTCTACCAAGCGCACGCACATGGCCGTTCACCCAATGGGTAAACCAGCCACCACGCATTACCGCATCATGGAGCATTTCCGTGCTCATACGCGCCTGCGTTTGCGTCTGGAAACGGGCCGTACTCACCAGATTCGTGTCCACATGTCGCACATCAACCATCCGCTGGTGGGTGACCAGCTCTACGGCGGCCGCCCGCGTCCACCGAAAGGCGCGTCAGATGAGTTCATCTCGACGCTGCGCGGTTTTGACCGTCAGGCTCTGCACGCCACCATGCTGCGCCTTTTCCACCCAGTGACCGGTATCCAGATGGAATGGCATGCGCCACTGCCACAAGATATGGTCGATTTGATCAATGCACTCAAGGCTGACACCGAAGAGTTCAAGGATCAGATGAACTGGTAATGCGCGATTTGATTCTGCCTCAATGGCCGCAGCCAGCTTCGGTGCGGTCTTGTGTCACAACGCGTCATGGAGGCGTTAGCCAGCCTCCTTACGACTCTTTAAATTTGGGTCTTCACGTCGGTGATGATCCCAAGTCAGTTCTTGCTAACCGCCAACGCCTTGTTGAACTCGCCGAACTCCCCGCCGCGCCGCACTGGCTTGAGCAGGTTCATGGCACTCAGGTTATTCGCCTCACCCAAAACACTTTCCAAGAAACCACTTTCGTTGCCGACGCGGTTTATACCCAAGAGCCAGGCGTGGTCAGCTGTGTAATGACGGCGGATTGCTTGCCGGTGCTGTTCACCACCAAGTCGGGTGATGAAGTGGCGGCGGCTCACGCCGGGTGGAGAGGGCTGTGTGCCGGCATTCTCGAAAATACCTTGGCTGAATTTGCTGCCGCGCCCAGTGACATCATGGCTTGGCTCGGACCTGCAATTGGCCCGCAGCAGTTTGAAGTGGGGGGCGAGGTTCGCGACGCCTTTATGGCAATTGATCCTCTAGCCGCTCAGGCTTTCGTGCCTAAAGGGCAAAAATTCTTGGCTGATATCTACCAACTGGCCCGTTTGCGTCTGCGCGCATCCGGCGTGACCGACATCTATGGTGGAGAGTTCTGTACTGTAAGCGACAGCACAAACTTTTACTCTTACCGCAGAGAGGTTACGACTGGCCGGCTGGCAAGTTTAATTTGGCTGATATAACCTATCGAATCAAGACGATCCACAGACGCCTAACGTTGTACTCAATTTATACTGGCAAGATAACCTTGAAAACGTGAGGGTTGACCTCATCTAATCTCCAGTAGCAATTTTGTTCAGTATTGGAGGTGTTATGCGTCTGGATCGTCTTACTAGCAAATTCCAGCTTGCCCTCGCCGATGCCCAGTCTCTCGCACTTGGGCGCGACAACCAGTTTATCGAACCTGTTCACCTGATGAGCGCTCTGCTTACTCAGGAAGGCGGGACCGTTCGTCCGTTACTTACCGCTGCCGGGATTGATACCCCGAAATTGCGCACGGACGTCGAACAGGCTCTGGGGCGACTGCCGCAAGTTGAAGGTACCGGTGGTGATGTTCAACCATCCAGTGAACTGGTACGCGTTTTAAATCTTTGTGACAAGTTAGCGCAGCAGCGCGCAGATACGTTTATTTCATCCGAACTCTTTGTTCTGGCTGTTCTTAAAGATCGCGGCAGCTTGACCGATCTATTAAAAGCCAGCGGAGCAACGGTTGAAAAAATCAGTTCAGCAATTGATCAAATGAGAGGTGGTGACAAAGTGGATGACCAAGGTGCTGAAGACCAGCGTCAGGCTTTGAAAAAATACACTATTGATCTGACCGAGCGCGCGGAGCTTGGCAAGCTTGACCCGGTTATTGGGCGTGATGAAGAGATCCGTCGCACCATTCAGGTATTGCAGCGTCGTACCAAAAACAACCCTGTTTTAATTGGTGAGCCGGGTGTAGGTAAAACCGCGATTGCCGAAGGTCTGGCGCAGCGCATCATTAATGGTGAAGTGCCAGAAGGCCTGAAAAACAAACGCGTTCTTTCTTTAGATATGGGCGCCCTGGTGGCTGGTGCGAAATATCGCGGTGAATTCGAAGAGCGTCTGAAAGGCGTGTTGAGCGACCTCGCTAAGCAGGAAGGTAATGTCATCTTATTTATTGATGAATTACACACCATGGTTGGCGCGGGTAAAGCTGACGGCGCGATGGATGCCGGTAACATGCTCAAACCTGCGTTGGCGCGCGGTGAACTTCACTGCGTCGGCGCCACTACGCTCAATGAGTATCGTCAATTTATTGAGAAAGATGCCGCGCTGGAACGCCGTTTCCAGAAAGTGTTTGTGGCCGAGCCGTCTGTAGAAGACACCGTCGCCATCTTGCGTGGCTTAAAAGAGCGTTATGAGCTGCACCACCACGTGCAGATCACTGACCCGGCCATTGTGGCGGCCGCGACCCTGTCGCATCGCTACATTTCGGATCGTCAGTTGCCCGATAAAGCCATTGACCTGATTGACGAAGCGGCTTCCAGTATTCGTATGCAGATGGACTCTAAGCCTGAAGCCCTTGACCGTCTGGAGCGCCGAATCATTCAGTTGAAACTGGAACAGCAGGCGCTGAAGAAAGAGTCAGATGACGCCAGCGTTAAGCGTCTGGAGATGCTCAACACCGAGCTTGACCATAAAGAGCGCGAATTCTCTGAGCTTGATGAAGAGTGGAAAGCCGAGAAAGCCTCGCTGACCGGGACTCAGAACATCAAGTCTGAGCTTGAGCAAGCCAAGATAACCCTCGAACAAGCACGCCGCGTGGGTGACTTGGGCCGCATGTCTGAATTGCAGTACGGCAAAATTCCGGAATTGGAAAAACAGCTGGCTGCTGCCACTCAGGCCGAAGGCAAATCGATGAAACTGCTGCGTAACCGCGTTACAGATGTCGAGATTGCCGATGTGCTGGCGCGCTGGACCGGGATCCCGGTTGCCAGAATGCTGGAAAGCGAGCGTGAAAAACTGCTGCGCATGGAAGATGAGTTGCACCAACGCGTGATTGGCCAGAACGAAGCTGTCGAAGCCGTTTCCAACGCCATTCGCCGTAGTCGTGCGGGGCTTTCCGACCCGAATCGCCCAATTGGCTCATTCCTGTTCTTAGGGCCAACGGGTGTCGGTAAAACCGAGCTGTGCAAAGCTTTAGCGACTTTCCTGTTCAACAGTGACGACGCTATGGTGCGTATCGACATGTCCGAGTTCATGGAGAAACACTCCGTTTCGCGGCTGGTGGGTGCGCCTCCGGGTTATGTCGGCTATGAAGAAGGGGGCTATTTAACAGAAGCGGTTCGCCGCCGTCCTTACTCCGTCATCTTATTAGATGAAGTTGAGAAGGCGCATCCGGATGTCTTCAACATCCTGTTGCAGGTTTTGGATGATGGCCGCTTAACCGACGGTCAAGGGAGAACGGTCGATTTCCGCAATACTGTAGTGATCATGACCTCGAACCTCGGTTCGGATCTGATTCAGCAGCATTTCGGGCAGGCCACCTATGCGCAAATGAAAGAATCGGTAATGGAAGTGGTGACACACAACTTCCGCCCAGAATTCATTAACCGTATAGATGAGGTTGTTGTGTTCCATCCGCTGGGCCACGCGCATATCAAGAATATCGCGAAAATCCAGTTGGAGCGTCTCCATAAACGCCTCGAGGAGCGTGGCTACACTGCAACGCTGACCGATGCCGCGCTGGAGCTGTTAGGCAACACTGGATTCGACCCGGTTTACGGTGCTCGCCCACTGAAACGTGCTATCCAGCAGGAAATTGAAAACCCGCTGGCTCAGCAGATTCTGTCTGGGAAGCTGATTCCGGGTAAACCGATCACGATTGATGTGGAAAATGACCATATCGTCGCACGGCAATAATCCGGTTTTTAACGGTTAGAAGCCTTATTAAGGGGCCCGAAGGTAATTCGGGCCCTTTTTTGTTTGTTTTTCGCCCAAAATGGGCGGTTTTGTTGAAAAAAAGAACGGTCAGTAAATTATTTGAAATTAGGGGTTGCGGCCTTCTGAGAACTCCCTATAATGCGCCTCCACTGACCGGGAACAACGACTGACAAGTCGCTCGGTGAGGAAGATAAAGAAGACGATTCGAATGAATAATCTCTTGACTCTTCAGCGGGAAAGCGTATTATCTGCCTCCCGCGTTACCGAGAGTTATCCGGTAACCAACGCTCTTTAACAATTTATCAGACAATCTGTGTGGGCACTCACAAGACGATATCAGCCACCTCGGTGGCAAAAAAATATCAAGTCTTAAAGAGTGACCAAGCAGTAATTCATTTAGTTGGATTATTACGAAAGTTAATTTTTGAGCACCGCTTCACGAGTTGAAGCAAATCGAACTTTTAATTGAAGAGTTTGATCA
>Ga0207655_1000723_pt1 | contig 37487 bp, 32 predicted proteins | sample KBSM44metaG_FD_184398 | JGI IMG/M metagenome (GOLD analysis project Ga0207655, IMG submission 184398) | Miscanthus rhizosphere microbial communities from Kellogg Biological Station, Michigan, USA - KBS M4-4 metaG (SPAdes) (version 2) | ecosystem: Host-associated > Plants > Roots > Rhizosphere >...
AAAGGCTTCATCCGCGCCGAAGTCATCGCCTACGACGACTTCATCCAGTACAAGGGCGAAGCCGGCACCAAAGAAGCCGGTAAATGGCGTCTGGAAGGCAAGGACTACATCGTTAAAGACGGCGACGTGATGCACTTCCGTTTCAACGTGTAGCGTTGTTGGCATCGAAGAAGCCGCGTTGATTCGCGGCTTTTTTTTGGGCGTTATATCGACCTGCTATGCGCGACTAGAACAGATAGCCCATGTAGATTGCGGCGCCTCCACCGGCCTGCACCCCAGCGTTCATGCCGGCCATGACCACCGCCCTCTTGGCCGACTGCAGCAACTGCCGGTTGACCGTGGAGGAGGCAATGGGAACAAATGTCCCTGGCGCCGCCTGACACCCTGCTGAACTATTACGGAGTCCCGTTTCTTCCATGCAGGAGGTAGCCAGGTCGACGACTCAACCGTTCGTAATAGGCACTTACAGCAGGAAAGTCTGGATGATCGAGCGGTGTTTCAAACCACCGGTTAACCGACAGGCCTATCGGTATGTCTGCGAGAGAAAACCCGTCTTCACTGACATAGGCTCCTGTTGATTCGAGTTGTCGATTCAGGATCTCCATGTGCCTTGACCACAGACTGCAAGCGGCTGCCAAGGCTCTGCTGTCCTGATGGTCAGGCGAATGCCTGACCAACGACATGAAGGCATACGTCCACGATTTGTTGAGGTCCGACGCTTGCCAGTCTATCCATTGGTCCACCCGCGCTCTTGCTCTCGGTTGGACCGGGTAAAAATGACCTCCGTTATAGCGAGACGCCAAATACCGAATGATCGAGTTTGACTCCCAGAGCACGAAGTCGTCGTCCAGGATCACCGGCACCGTTGCGTTAGGGTTCAGCGAAATGAATTTGGGCGTGCGCGTCGACTTGAAGCCTGACCCCCAATCCTCTCGCTCAAAGGGGATTTCGATCTCGGCGCATGCCCAAAGTACCTTTCGTACATTGATCGACGATGCCTTACCCAGTATGCGCAACATTTCATGTCCTTATCGTTCAGGGTGGTTGGTCAGGGGCTTTCGATAACCCGCTCGGATCTTTCTCTAGTGCGCCTGGCGCGATGCACAGGGGCCGCTCTCAAATCCGGGTGACGCAGGTTTACCGCGCCGCACCAACCGCAAACAGCCCGGTTCAGCGCCGCCCTTCTACGGCCATGCGCACGGCCAGCTCGCGAGGACCGTCCCCGTCCCCATCAGCCAGCGTTGCACGATCTGCCACACGGGCCTGCTGGCGAGAAATGTCACGATGGCGCCAGCCATGACGGCAATCAGCGCGTTGACGCTCACGCTAATGACGATCTGTGTAAAACCAAGCACGATGTATTGCGCCAGCATACTGCCGTGGTCGGCGTGTTGGACTTGACCGCTTGCCAGGCAAGGTAGAGCAGATAGCGCGCGCAGCCGAGTCGCAGCGCGTCATACGCATAGGGAACCGCCAAGACCAAGGCTGCGATAGTAGGGTGGTCAAAGGGGGAACGTTAGATACAGATTGACTGACAAAACGTCATACAGCGGTCGCAGCACTGGGTATCCGCTCCCTTGGAATACGTTCGACTTCAACGTGAGCAATGGCTTGCCCCAATAGCGCATCCAAACACTCTGACGCAGTCAGCCGCGTGCATTATGGATGAGGGCTTTCGGTCAGGAACCGACTGTTGTGACAGGCCAAACAACACCCTGTCGCGGCAGCGGGGGGCTTGGGCCTTGTCGCGCTACAGTTCTGCTGCGAAGGTCTTGGCTTTCTTCGGCGTGACACCGTACCGTTGCTTGTAGACCTTGATGAAGTGGGAGGTATTTTCATATCCCACCTCCGCAGCCGCGTCGGTGACGGAATAATTTTTAGCCGTCAACAGCTGATGCGCGATGTCGACTTTTTTTTCGATGATCCAGCGGTTCGGGGTGGTGTTGTAGCTGCGCCTGAAGTCGCGGATAAAGGTCGACACGCTGCGTCCCGTCAGCAGGGCATAATCTTCAATCTTCAGCTTGTGCGAATAGTACTGCTCCATGAAGTCGGTGATGAGGCGGCGTTTGCGGCTGCCGCCGCAGGACAGCTCGCGCAGGAAACGGAAGGACTTGTCCTGGATGGCGATCAGGTGCAGTAGTTCGAGCAGTTTCAATTCCAGCAGCGCGTCGGAGCCCTCCGCGCCCTTGTAGACATAATTCAGCGAATCGATATAGCGCTGAATCTGTTCATTGGCGTGCAGGGTATAAGTGCCGTGCACGTTTTTCTGCAGGCCGTCCGTATGCGAATTACCTGTGCCGGCCGCGCGCGACAGGTATTTGGCGATCAGCTTGTCGTCGAAAAACAGCAGCACCGCCTCGAAGATATCGCTGCCAGTGACGTAGTCCGATACCGTGTAAACGCCTTTGGAGAGGAAAATCAAATGATTCTCGTCGACGACATTGGCCATGGCGTCATAGTCGCGAATAATCTGCTTGCCCTGCTTGATGTAGACGATCAACGGCGTGGCGATATAGATCGCCTTGTTTTCCAGGTTCGTTTCAAGCGTTTTATGGAGGATGGACGAGCTACCGTCAGCGAGGATTGGCTTTACGTTGCGCATCGAATAAAGCGCCGCCGGTACTACTTCGAGTGTCATTGCTATGGCTTCTCAACAAATTGGCCGCCCCATTTGGACAGGACGGTATCCAGCAGCGCGACATGCTGCTGCCCAAGCGTGTAGGACGTTCGGGACGGAAGAGGATATCCAGGAAAATAGCAGAAAATACATAACAGCAAATAGCGCGTGTATGCCCGAGATGGCGCCGGAGGCGCAGCCGGACTCGCCGCACGCGCCCTGCCGCTGACGTTACGGCATCAAACTTCGCTGAAGTAGCCGCTGACCGGCGCACTGCTCAGATGCTCGACGATGACGCTCCACTGACCGCTCGAGATCATCTGGTCGACGTGGGTGCCGTGCATTTCACGCGAATCCCAGGCTTCCACTAGCGTGAACGCGAGTGGATCCTCCAAGTGGTTGAGGATCTTGACCGTTTGGCAACCGTCCACCTTCGGCAGATTGATCTTCACGTCGTTCATGATGTCCTTGAACGATTGCAGCTTTTCTTCTTTTACATTAAAGCTGATGACGAGATTGACGGACATATTACTTCTCCAGTTGGATTTGAATACAAAATACATCGTCGATTACAGAAACCGTAGATTGACGAGGCGGCCAAACAAAATGCGCAGGATACGAAAAGAATGTTCAGGCTTTCATTTGCTGTTCCGTTCCCGTATCTAACATGGCCAAGCCGACCAGCGAAACCACTAAGTTCTTGATCCATTGCTTGACCTGGACTGCATCAATAAAATCTTTTCCTTTCACATGACGCACAGCGCTAGCCCAAAACCCTCTTTCGTTAGAGATCATTATGTAAATTCCTTTTTGGTGCAGATTCGATATGGCGTAAAGAATTCGCTATGGAAGCAACTACTATATATATAGTTAAAAAATGAAAATGATTAAAAATGATTAAAAATGCACGATTCCAGTCACTCTTGCGTTTTTTTTGCGCGACGGCCGATGGCATGCGCCACCTGCGGGAACGGGTCCGTGATTCACTCTCTGGATGACTTATCTACAGGAAGCGGGACAAACCGCGCATCAAGACCTGAAAAAAGAGTAGCCAACATTAAAGTGTATACGGGGGTGACTATATTTCTGATTCCAGCGCAAACATCCCTTCAGCCACGGCCCCTGCAGCCTCGACTTCCGGTTTAACGTGTAAAGAGGAACCGTGGTTTTCCACGGACCTCGATAGACACAAAATCCCCGTAATCACTCGCTGATACGGGGATTTTGCATATTGGGACACCCCCCCTCCTCCATCCGTAGCCTGTCCGGTAACGCGGGAACGCTGCCCAGTTATGCAAGAATAGTTTTATTGGCAATCACTACAGGGATGAAGAGCATGCCATTTCCTTTCGAGTGTCTCCTGGTTTTGCTTGATGGCATTGCCATCAGGTCCCAGATCATCGCCGGACTTGAACACCTGGAAAAACATACCTCAGGCTTGCCGCTTCAGGTCGCCAGCGTTTTCGTGCAGTGGGCACACAGGAATTTCAACAAGTGAGCCTGGTTACAACCAAAGACGCCTCTTTCGCCTATCAGGCGGTGTACCGCTATCTGGTCGAGCTGATCGAAACCGCCAATTCGGAACGTGAACAGAAATTGCCGTCCTTGCGGCAACTGGCCCGGCGCCTGAATGTGTCGGTGTCGACGACCAAGTACGCCTATTCGCTTCTCGAAGACGAGGGACGGATCTATGCCAAACCCAAGTTCGGTTATTTCACCAAGGCGATGCCGGCCCCCTTATTGAACGAGGGCTCGCCCAATCTGCTGGACAGCGTATTCTCCAACGCGCGCCAGCCGGGGATGCTGGCCCTTAGCAGCGACGCGCCGGCGATGTTGTTGTCGCTGGAAAACCCGTTGTTGATGATGGAGCGCGAACTGGCCCGGCAATACCCGCGCTCCCATGCGCCACTCTATCAGCCGTTCGGCGAGCCCGAGTTACGCGGCGCCCTGGCCGACCGCTACACCCGTTCCACTCACAGCTACTGGCAGGCCGAGCACGTGTTTATCGGCTCGGACCTGCGCAGTGTGCTGGAGTTGTCCCTCAGCGCCTTGAATCTGGGGGGCACTGTGGCGCTGGTGGAGTCGCCTTGCTCATGGGCGATCCTGCGTCAGTTGCAGGCAGCAAAGATTCGCGTGATCGAAGTCCCGCTCGGCGAGGATGGACGCTTCGATCTGTCCACGCTCAGTGAGTTGCTCAGGCGTGAGCCCATTCGGCTGGCGGTGCTGTCGTCGACCGTGAATATTCCCCAAGGCAAGCTGATGCCGGCGCAGGATAAACAGCAAATCTGTCGCTGGCTGGCGGAGCGGGATGTCTGGCTGTTCGAAAACGACAGCTACGGCGAGTTCTATTTCTCTCCCAAACCCGCGCGCTATCGCGATTTTGCCGATCCGGAAAAGCTGCTGGTGTTCTCAACCTTCGACAAGATCATCGGCTCGGAAGCGCCCTATGGTTATGTACTGTGTCGCCGACACGGGCCTCAGTTGCATCGGCTATTTCTGGAACGGGCATTTCGTCTGTCACCGATCCGTCAGAAAGCGATCGCCAAACTCTTCAGCTCCAAGCGCATCGACCAGCATCTAATGGTGCTGCGGGCCATGCTGCTGGACCGGATGAAACGGATGGAGGCCTTGCTGGAGGCGCACGGCGATGGCCAGTTACGGGTTGTCGCCCCGCAAGGCGGAGCGACCTTCTGGCTCGAGGCCAGGCACTCAGTGGACATGCGGCGGGTGTTCGAGCGCTTGCTGGCCCAGCGCATCGTTATCGCCCCCGGGGAAATATTCAGCCAGCAGGGGGCCTGGCGGCATCACGTGCGCCTGAGCTACACCCTCGACTGGAGCAAGGATATTCCCCTGGCCCTGAAGAAACTGGCCCAGGCTATCAGCGAAGAACCATAGCTATGCCTAGAGCCCATAGCAATGCCGCGATTCAGGGAAGCGGCCATCGCGCACCTCTTCGGCAAAACGCTCACAAGCGCCGCGAATCACCGCGCCGACATCAGCGTACTGCTTGACGAAGCGCGGCACCTGTTCACCGCCCAGACCCAGCACGTCCTCGGTGACCAGCACCTGGCCGTCACAGGCCGGTGAGGCGCCAATGCCGATGGTGGGCATTTTCGAATCCAGGGTAATTTGCCGGGCCACGCCTTCGGCCACCCCCTCGAGCAGCAGACTGAAGGCACCGGCTTCGAGGTTGGCCCGAGCGTCCTCGGCAATCATCGCACCGGCTTCGGCGGTCAGGCCCTGGGCCTTGAACCCTCCCATGACATTGACGAACTGCGGCATCAGCCCGACGTGGGCCATGACCGGAATACCGCGTGCCACCAGAAACTCGACGGTACCCGCCAGGGCCTTGTTGGCTTCCAGCTTGACGGCATCGCAACCGGTGCGCGCCAGGACCTGCGCGCAATTGCGAAAGGCCTGTTCGTTAGATTCCTGATAGCTGCCGAAAGGCATGTCGGCGATGACGCAAGACAGGCGCGTGCTGTCGACCACGGCCCGGGTGTGTCCGATGATTTCTTCGAGCTGCATACTCAGCGTCGAGGCCCGACCATAGCCGACCATAGCAGTAGAGTCACCGACCAGAATGAAATCGACGATTGGGTCTATCAACCTGGCAATAGAGCTGGAGTACGCCGTAAGGGATACGATTTTCTGTTGGCCCTTCATCGCGACCAGTTGCGGAACCGTCAATCGTTTAGTACGGGTATGAGCGCTCATAAGTGTCTTCCTGTGATGATTGAAAACCCCGGGGATGGGGCGTCTGTCACTACAACCAGTCTTTCTCCCATTCACGCCAGGTTTCATGGTCCTGGCGGATTCTGTCGGCGCTCGGGTGCACCAGGAATACGGCACCCGGCGAGCTGTTGAGGTCGATGGTCGGCGTTTTTGGGCGACCTTCGGTAAGACGAAAGCGCGCGTTGTAAAAGCTCGGCAGAGCCTCCAGGCGCTTGCGTACATCGAGTTGGGCGAAGACGCCGCTATGGCGGGCGATCAGGTTTAGTCCGCGGGCGTGCTGCTGCAAGCGATAGCGCTTGGGAAACGATGCCAGTCGGGCCGGCTCCAGATAGCTGGTGCAGGTCAGCGCGACCTGGTCGTTGCCAGTCGCCGCTTGCAGCGCCGGTGGGTTGGCCAGCCCGGAAAGACGGGCACCGGTTTCCAGCAGGCGCGGGCCGCGAGTCGTGAGGATCACTTCTGTATGGGCCGGACCGTGGGTGATGGCCAAGGCATCGAGCACGCCTTCGACGTAATCGATCAGCCCATCAAGCTCCGGCGCATCGGCGGGCAGCAGGTCTTCACGGTCATAGATCTTGCGACCGTCGGCGCTCAACGTCTTGGTGCATTTCCAGACATCAGTGATCCAGTGCTCGCCCTGATGACTGACACTGTTGATAACGTACTCGTCGCCCTCCAGGTATTCCTGCAACAACAGCGCCCGGTTGCTGCGCATCATCAGGTTAGTAGCGCCGAGAATGCAGTCGATGGCCGCATGCAGTTGAGCGGCATCGTGACAGATGAACACATTATCGGAGCCCGCACTGTCCAGTGGCTTGACCACCACCGTCGATTCGCCACGAGCCTGGAACCAGGCCAGAGCCTCTGCGCTGGAGGCGGTACGCAGTTGCGCAGCCACCGGCAATCCGGCAGCAGCGACCTGTTCGGCCATCAGTGATTTGTCACGACGGGCGGCAGAGTATTCGGGATCATTACCGGGCAGGCCGAGACGGGCGGCCAGCAAATCCGCCAATTCGACACCGAATTCGCTGCCGGTCAACACCGCCGCTGGCGCCTGGGCCGCGAGCTTTTCCAGCAACGGTTCAAGGCCTTCCTCATGCACGCCGTAGTGCACGCGGAACAGTGTCTGCGGGCAACTCGCGGCAAAGGCCGGTGGCATGTCGTTGCGTGAACGCACATGCAGCAGTGGGCGATGCTCCGCCAAAGCCTGGGCCAGCAGAGCGCCGGTGGAATAGGCGTCGACCAGAATCAGCGGCGCCAAAGTGGAGTCAGTGCAAGGGTTGGTCATAACGGTTCACCGTGTAATGCAACATCTGGAACAATTCGGACGAGGTAATACCCGGTCCGATCGAAGAAAGACCGCAGCTCTGGGGCAGCGGCAGGCCACCGACATTGCCCCAACGCAAGGCACCGTGGTCGTCAATGCGGGTCGTGGCGCGGCCAGGGTTGTCGGGGTGCAGGCAGTAGGGAATGTCGAGCCGCCCACGGGCGAAAGCCTGGAGTAACGCGACGCCAATATCGGTGTGCAGGTCCAGCGTGCTTTCCACCAGTTGCCGTGCCTCGAACAACACTTCCTGGCGATAGCCTTCACTGACCGGGTCGATCTCCAGTGCGTCGCCCGCGGCGGCTTCGGCCGCCATTGCCAGGGCTTCGAGGTTGTCCGCGACCGATGGAATCTGCCGGGATTCGGCAACGGTCTTGACGATCAATCGCTCGCAGCCGGCAGCCTGGGTCAGGCGCGCACTGTCATAGATCAGGCGGCGAGCACCATGACCGCTGGAGGGAAAGACCCCCATGTAGGAATACACCACGACATGCCAATGGACGCCGTCCAGATAGTCGGCAGCCAGTTCGCGCAGGGCCTGCAAAGCTCCGAAATCCTGGGCCATGGACGTGCCTTGGGCGTAGCTTAACGAGACGCTGCGAATGCCCTGCTGGCGAAAGAACAAAGCCTCGAGCAAGGTCATCGCGATCAGCATTGACGGCGGGCACAGCTGACCCAGCAAACAACCGCCGAAGCTCTCGATATGACCATGGGCAGTGGCATCGGCCAGCAACTGACAACTTTGCGCCCAAGCCTCGACTGCCCGCGCCAGTGGCAAACGGCTGTAAGGCATGCAGTAGGACACCGGGCCGCCTTCGGTGGCGTCGAGTCCGAGGGCCGCCAACCGCTTGAAAACATGCTGCGGTTGGGCGGTGCCATGGCGGACCTGGATCGGGAACGACGGGCCGTAGAGCCCATCGAGCATGCCACGCACCGCTTCCAGCGGATGGCTGATGATCGGGAAACCGTTCAGTGGGCTGTCGCTGTTCAGGCACTGCAGCGCGCTCTGGTAATCACCGACCCGGGTGTAGCTGTCCAGGGTGATGGTTCCGATGGTGGCGCAAGGCAACCCGGCCACTGCAGCCAACCCGGCGCGCATCGGCGCCAGTCCGCCGAAGCCCATGCGTGGTTGCACCACCAGTTCGCGCCGTTCCCGGGCCTGCTCGATGAAGCGCTGGAAATGACCTCCTGTCATGTCCATCACTTAGCGCCCCGACACCAGTTCAACCACGTTTTCACCCGTGGCCGGGTCGAAACGGGTTATCCGGCCCTTATGCGGATCACCGGCGCGAACCCGGGCAATCAGGCTGCTGTCGCTATCGAAATCGATCTGTTGATGGGCGTACAGACTACGTAGCGCCGGCAACGGCAAGCCGCTGACCTGGTTCAGCCACAGGCTCAGAGCGCTGTTCTGGCGACTACCGGCCAGGACGCCGTGAAGGTCCTCCAGATCTGCCAGGCGCTCAGGGTGACAGGTCGTGATGAAGCTCGACAGCTCGCGGCCACGCTCGACGAAGGGCGCGAACTGCAGACAAGTCAGTTGTATCTCGTCGAGCCCGAACGCCTCGTTGGCGAAACGATTCGCCAGCGCTCGACGAGCGTCCTTGCCTTCGGCACCGGCGTAGGCCGACAGTGCCAGGTCGATCAGGCGCTGGGGCATTTCCTTTTTGCGCATCAAGCCCTGGGCCAGCTCCAGGTATTCGCTGATACCGTCATGGTAGTGACGACCCTGTACGTACTGCGCCTTGAGCCCGCGAAAGTGCGCCATCAGCATGGGGTTGGCGCAGTCTGATTCGGTGAAACTGAACGCCAGTTCTTCGAAGCGGAAATCGAGAAACTCGGTAATCAACTCCCAGTGGTCTTCCACCCGGTAGCTCACCAGGTCGTAGATGCTGATGAAGTCCGGGTCGGCGCTTTCGCTGCCGCTGGCCACCCGACGTTCAGCCCGCTGTTCGTCGAAGCCTTCACCGAACAGTTCGACGAAATACACCTGGGCCACACCATCAAGGGCCTGGAGCAGGCCGCGAAATCCCTGGCGCCGACACTCGTCGACGTTAAGCCCCAAACGTTGGGCCAGGCGCATGATCCAAGTGAAGTAATGCTTCTGTTCCTTGCGCGAATCACCCGTGACCACCGCGTCGACACCGCCTTGCCACCAGGCCGCACGCCCGTAGAAGTCGGCGACCGCCAGGTTGCAACTGTTACAGAACGTCGGGCGGCCGTCGCCAGCGGTACGATGGCCGTTCATCAGCACATCGAAGCGGTTCATCGCGCGCACCTGCTCGGGGAATGGCAAGTGACGTTCGAACGGGCGAATCTGCTGGTGATCGACCACCAGCATCTCGACCCGAGGATCGTCATACAGGTGCAGGGCCCGATAGACCCGGTCGATGTTCGCCATGACCGCATCCGGGACCCCGGCGTGACGCATATTGGCAATGCGCAAGAAGAAGGTGCGGCCATGCAGTACGTTCAGGTGCAATTGCACGGCGCGGATCAGCGATACGGTGTAGGAACTGTCCTTGCCGCCGCCATAGGCCACCATCAGCTTGTAGTCCGCGAGCCCGTCAACACCGCCAGCGGCATCGACCAACCGTTCCCCCAGGGTGGCGACGGCACGTCGGTCCACCGCACTGAGGTAGCGATTCAACTCGCCGAGCAAGGGGGCGTCGGCCATTTCAGAGGTAATGGCAATGTTCATATCGGTTCGGCCTGGAAGTGAAAGTTCTTGATCGCGTGCTGGATGTCGCTCTCGATATCCATTTCGCTCGCGTCGGTGAAAATGAAGCGACCGCTGTGCAGGGCGTCGTAGCTGCCGCCGGCTTCAAGGATCTGTCCGGGCCGGGGCAGCAGTTCTCGCCAGAGCGAGTTCAGGTGCGGGCGCAGCGTTTGCGCCTCGATTACCCGGCATGGCAGTTGTGCCGGTTTGGGGACGACCAGCCAGCCACCGCTGGGATCCGCCTGGATCGTCGGCAAGGGCACGCGCTCACCGGCCAGGCCTTTGAGCCAATGCTCATAGAGGTTCACACCGAAGACTTTGTTGATCAGATGTGGCACTTCGGCGCCGCCCACCCGGGCTCCCACTTCAAGGAACACTAGCGAGCCATCCGCCTCGACGAATATCTCCAGGTGAAAGGCGCTGTTGCGCAGGTCCAATGCCCGCAGGCAGGACTCGCTGAAGACTTCGATCCGGGTGCGCAACTCCGAAGACTGGAGGATCACTGAACCCAGCGGTTTGGCGTTGGCGAAATCCAGGCAGCTGTTGATATAGCGCGACACCACCTGGAAAGGCACCCCGGCGCTGTCATCGGTGAAACCGTCGATGTGATAAGTCTGGCCCTGGATGAAGGCCTCGACTTCATAGCGCCCCAGGTCCACTTCGCTGAGTATCACGCGCAGGGCCTGAGCGTCCTCGACCTTGGCGACGCCGATGCTGGCGGCGCCATCCACCGGTTTGACGATCACTGGATAGCCGACAGCATCGGCGAACTCCAGCGCCTGTTTCACGTCATTGCAGCGAATGAACGGTGGCACCGCCAGGCCGTGTTCCTGGAGGACTTCTTTCATTCGTGCCTTGTCGCGGTAAACCGCCACCTGCTCCAGGCCGTGACCAGGAATGTTCAGGGTCTGTCGTACCCACGCCGCGATCTCCAGAGTGAACTCCGACAGCGCGATCAATTGGTCCACGGGACCGACGCGATCGATGATTTCCTGAACGCCTGCCAACAACTGAGGGTACTGATTGACGTCATCGACCTGTACCAGATGGGCGATGTGCTCCCGGGGGGCCAGTACGCCCTCGGCGCCAAGGCCGTCGACCACATAGCTGATCCGATGTCGCTGATGATCGAAGAACTCTTCGTAGCGGGTCAGTTCATTGTCCCAGCGACTTGGGTCCTGGAAACGCGGCCAGCGATTGACGATAACGATATGCATCGATTCGATCCTGTGAAAAAAAGAGGGCTGGACTCAGGTCCAGCACGGTGCCGTGCCGGTACCCAGGACGAGCGCAGGTTTCGAGCGCTCAAGGGTGTTCAGGTAGTTTTCGAAGTTCTCGATGGCGTCGGGGCCGATGAACACCTCGTTGAAACCGGCGGCCAGCAGCTCCTGGCGAACCGCCCGCGTGTGGTCTTCCGAGGTGGTCAACTTGCCACCGATGACACAATGCAGATCCGGGTGCTGTTGACGCACCTGACGAATCAGCTCCAGCCCCTGGAAATGTCCATGGCCGTTGACGCTGCTGACCACCAACAATTGCGTGCGCCGCAGCTCAAGGGTGGCGAGAACCACCTCCACCGGGGTGCAACTGCCGAGGTTCTTGACGTTGAAACCGTGCTCCGCCAACCACAGCTGCAGATAAACCAGATTCCACATGTGCGAATCCGATTCGACGGTTGCAATCAGGCAGTCTTGCGATCCTTTCATTGCGTTGCCTCCATGGCTGAGGGGGGAAAGTCCAGGGCGGTGCGAAAGCGCCGGGTGGTCAGGTTGAACAGCAAGGCGCCGGGGATGGCGAGCAGCAGCGCGAGGGCCAGGATCAATGTCTGGACTCCGTACTCATGGCCGATACTGGCGGTCAGCAGGCCGCCCAATGGGTAGGACAGCAGGTTGACCAGGTAGAACGGGCCCATCACCTTGCCCAAGTGGTCGGCGGCAATCGCCTTGATACGCTGAGTCCGATTGAACACGTTGAACAAGGCACAGCCGGCCATCGCCAGGAGAAAACTGATGGCATAGAGCGCTACACCGCTGGCCGCGCCCATACAGATCAGGCCCAGGCAGAGCAAGGCAAAACCCCATGTACCGAGGCGGTAGATCGACATCCGCGCCAACAGCCGCGGCACCAGAATGAAATTGAGCAAGCCCAGTGCACCGGCCCCGGCGTTCATCAGGCCGAACACCCCGTCGGCGGCACCGAACACGCCACTGATGACAAAGGCATTGGCACTCAGAACGCAGGCAAAGGCCAGGTTGATGGTGCAATTGAGCAGCGCCAGGGATAAGACCGGCGGATTGTTCAATAACAGACTCCAGCCCAGGACCAGGTCCTTGCGGATGCTCTTCGGCGGGCTGGCCGACTGGGTATTGGGCAGGCCTTTCCAACACACACCCGCCGCGGCGAATGCCAGCGCCGCCAGCCCCAGAAGCAGGCGCTTGTCGGCGTACATCGCCAGCAGTGCCGCCAGCGCCGGGCCCAGCGCCATGGCCAGCAGCTCCATGTTCTGCACCAGGGACTGGCAGTGGGCCAGGCGTTCGGGGCCAGCGATCAGCGGTACGCTCTTTTCCACCGCCATACGCACCGGCGCCATCAGCAGCGAGAGCACGATGCCGTTGCCGATCAAGGCCCAGACCGTAAGCATTGGCGCATACCAGCAGACCCCGGCAGTCAACCCCAGGCTCACCGCTCGCGCGGTATTGGCGTGGCGAAACAGCAGACGCCCGCCGAAGCGGTCCGCCAGCAGTCCGGCAAACGGATAGGCCAGCAGTGCCGGTAGCCACTCCAGAGCGAACGCCACTCCGGAGTAACGGACATTGCCGGTGAGCTGGAAGATCATCAACGGTACTGCGAACAACACCGTTTGTTCCGCCAACAGCGCGAACAGCAGGCCGGCACCGAAACGCCGCAGCCGGGCTGTGTCATGCATGCTGGCTTTCCAGTTCGGCCTCGAGCTTGCGCAGGCGTGGCAACACATGGCGACAGAAACCGCGCATTTCGTCACGAGTCGGCCAGCCAGAAAAGATGAACTCGCTGACCCCTACTTTCTTGTATTCCAGAAGATATTCGGCCACTTCCTGATAGCTGCCGACCACGCACAGCGCCGGGCCGCCACGGTAGGCCACGGCACCGGACCAGAGCATTGGCGACAGCCAGTCATGTTCAGCCTTGTCGGCCAGACGGAACGAAGTCTTGACGGCTTCGGAGTCGCAACGCCCGACGAACTGACGAACCCATTCGCGATGCTGCTCATCCGGGTTTTCCATCATGCTTTCAACGGCCGACAGGGCTTGCGCACGGGTTTCCCGAGCCAGCACATGCATGCGAATCCCCACCGAACAACCCGCCTCGAGCACTGCCCGGCTGGCCTCGGCGATACCCTGCGGCGTGTCGCCGTAGCGTAACCAGCAATCGCTGTGTTTCACGGCGATCTGCTGGGCGATTTCCGAAGCGCCACTCAAATAGATGTGTGGACGTTCGTTGTCCTTGAAAGGCAGTCCCAATTGCGCTTGCTCGATACGGTAATGAGCGCCGTGATGGGTCAGGGGCGTTTCGCCTTTCCAGAAACGATGCAAAATCTCGAGGAATTCGCTGGTGCGTTCATAACGTCCATCGTGGGCCACGAAGTCGCCATAAAAGGCTTGTTCATCGGGGGAAATACCGGCGACCAGGTTCAATGCAATACGCTTGTCGGACATCCACGACACGGTATTGACGATCTGCGTGAACAACGTCGGCGGCAGCAGGCCGGGGCGATACGCCAGGATGAATTTGACTCGGCTGGTCTCTCGGACCAGGGCGCCGATCATTGGCAGCGGGTCAGGCATGTGGTAGCTGATACCCATCAGCAACGAGTCGATCCCTAACTCATCGGCTTCCTGAGCGAAGTCGACAATACCGGCAAAGTCCAGGGCACCAGTGTTGTATTTCTCGGAAGCCTTTTGTTGACCGCTGTCGAGCGGTGAGCACCAGTGGATACGCAACGCGGGCATGGTTTTTCTCCAGAGCAGCGCCTGCCGCCGCCTGAAAGCGGGGCAGCGCAAAAGTGACGGTGGGTCAGAACAGGAAGCTGGTACCGACGGTGCGGTCGAACAGCGCAACATCGCGGATGCGACGTTTGCCGCAGATAAACTTCAGCAGTCGCTCGATCCCCAGCCCGCCGCCGGCGCTCGGATGAAGCAGGCCGCGCTTGGCGACTTGGAGGTAATTGGCGAAGGGCGCAAGGTCCATCGACAACTCTTCCATGCGGTAGATGATCTGTTCGTACTCGAACTCTCGTTCGGCACCCGACAGGGCTTCGCCATAGCTGTCGGGATAGATCAGGTCGTAGTTGTTGTACTGGCCGCGCTTGCCGGGTGTTTCGCGATCATAGAATTCCCGGCGGTAGTTGGTGACGAAGAACGGCGTGTGGGCCTTGGCCGACATGATCTTCTCGAAGTCGTCGCCATACTCGGCGCGCAACTCGTCCGAGCTGTATATCGGAAAGTGCGTCTCGTAGTGCGGCAGCTGGCGATTGAGGTGGGCCAGCTGGGCCGAGCAGTGTTGCCTGACCTCGGCGAAGGTGTGCTTGATCAAGCCTTCGATCAGCGCCATGACCTGGTGCATGTTGCCGCCACGTATTTCGAAGTCGAACTGGGAGAATTCCAGCAAGTGGTTCTCCGAATCCTTGATCTCGGCTTTTTCCAGACGAATGTTCGGCGCCACGATAAAGATCTTGTCATGACCTCTGGCGGTCAATGCCAGCTGTTTATGGAAGATCATGCTGGCGGTCAGTTTCAGGCGCCGCGTTTCGTACTGGAGTTCAGCGGGGTAGACCGCATGGTTCAAGGGGTCAGTGATGGGCGACATGAGAATGGGCATCAGCTGCTTGAAGTCGCGCTCCAGCAAATATTGTTGCAATGCCTGCAACACGCGACCGCGGATAATCGCGATCGCTTCAACGTCCGGGTGATTAAAATCGTCGAAATTACGCTGAATTTCTTCCATGTAGCGCTCAATATCCAGGGTTAGAAAGTGCCCGATTATTGGTTAAACACGCAAAAACTCAATGTACAGATTTGCCCTAAAAAGCAACCCAGATGCATTGTCTGGTTGTCCCGCCCGGTAATTGGATGGACCATTACCGGCTATGTACCTGATGGCTTCATTCGAACGACACTGCCTGTTCAAGGGCGTGGTTTCGAATGCTGTTTCAGTCGCGAGTTTTCATGAGTTCCTGTTTAGAGTCCCTTTATGACGGCCCACATTGATCCACAACCCGGTCGCTTTTCCCGGTCTGACTACAAGACCCTCGGCCTGGCGGCGCTGGGTGGTGCGCTGGAAATCTACGACTTCATCATCTTTGTGTTCTTCGCCCTGACCCTCAGCCAGTTGTTCTTTCCGCCAGAGATGCCTGAGTGGCTGCGCTTGCTGCAAAGTTTCGGAATTTTCGTCACCGGCTATCTGGCCCGTCCGCTGGGCGGCATCCTGATGGCGCATTTCGCAGACCGGGTGGGGCGCAAGCGGGTGTTCAGCCTGAGCATCCTGATGATGGCTTTGCCCTGCCTGTTGATCGGAATCATGCCGACCTACGAACAGATCGGTTACTGGGCGCCCTTGACGCTGCTTCTGTTGCGGGTGCTGCAAGGCGCCGCTGTGGGCGGCGAAGTGCCTAGCGCCTGGGTGTTCGTGGCCGAGCATGCCCCGGTCAGGCGTCGTGGCTATGCCCTGGGTGTGCTGCAGGCCGGATTAACATTTGGCTATCTGCTGGGGGCACTGACCGCAACCCTCCTGGCGCGGCTCTATAGCCCCGCCGAGATACTCGACTTCGCCTGGCGCCTCCCCTTCCTGCTGGGTGGTGTATTCGGGGTGATCGGGGTCTGGCTGCGGCGCTGGCTGAGTGAAACCCCGGTGTTCATGGCCTTGCAGGCGCGACGTGAGTTGGATGCGGAGTTTCCATTACGGACAGTATTGCGCGATCACCGCAAATCCATCCTGCCGGCGATGCTTTTGACCTGTGTGTTGACATCGGCGGTGGTGGTGCTGGTGGTGATCACCCCGACTGTCATGCAGAAAAGCTTCGGCATGAGCGCCAGCCATACGTTCGCGCTGAGCAGCCTGGGCATTGTGTTCCTGAATATCGGCTGTGTACTGGCTGGATTACTGGTGGACCGGATCGGCGCCTGGCGCGCGGTGCTGGTTTATAGCCTACTGCTGCCGGTGGGGACCGCGGTGCTTTACGCCAGCCTGATCAGTGGCGGCTACTGGATCAGCGTGGCCTATGCGCTGGCCGGCCTGACCTGCGGCGTAGTGGGTGCGGTGCCCTCGGTAATGGTGGGGTTGTTTCCGACCCGGATCCGGGTGTCCGGTATCTCCTTTACCTACAATATTGCCTACGCACTCTGGGCCAGTACCACACCGCTTCTGCTGATCGGACTGATGCCGTGGAGCCCTTGGGTCTGCGTAGGCTATTGCGTGGTCATGGGGGCCGTCGGGGCACTCATGGCGTTGTTCTTCGGCTTTCGCTCCTCGTCGGTGGCTGACGTTTCGGTGGTTCCAGGCGCCTGAGCCTGACCTTTTCGCGCCGCCGGTCGCGGCGCTTGCCCCTGAATACCAAAGGACGGCAATTGGCATGAGCTGCGTCAACGATTTGCATGATCTATCGGCGGTGCAACTGTTGGTGTTGTTCGCCAGCAAGGAACTGTCACCGCTGGAATACTACGACCATTTGCTGGCCCACATCGAGCGCTGGGAACCCCATCTTAATGCCTTGTACGCCTTTGACCCGCAACGGGTTCGGGAACAGGCGGCTGCCGCCAGCGAGCGCTGGAGCCGGGGCCAACCCCGTGGTCTGCTCGATGGTTTACCCGTGACACTCAAGGAGTTGATAGCGACGCAAGACGACTGCATTCCCCTGGGCTGCGCCGCGACCGAGCTGATCCCGGCCACAGCCGACGCACCACCGGCGGCGCGGATGCGTGAGGCCGGAGCGATAGTCCTGGGCAAGACAACGGTTCCGGACTACGGGATGTTGTCGTCGGGGCTGTCGAGTTTCCACGGCGTGACACGCAATCCCTGGAACCTGGCGAACAATCCCGGAGGCTCCAGTGCCGGCGCGGCGGCGGCAGCAGCGGCCGGCTATGGGCCGCTGCATGTCGGCACCGACATCGGCGGGTCGGTCCGTTTGCCCGCAGCCTGGTGCGCCCTGGTGGGATTCAAGCCGACACTCGGGCGCATCCCCATCGACCCCTATTACACCGGCCGTTGTGCCGGCCCCATGACCCGCAGCATGGATGACTGTGCGCTGATGATGCGCTACCTGTCCCGCCCCGATGCGCGGGATGCCACCAGCCTGCTACCGGAACAAGGCGATTGGGCCCTGGGACAGTTGTCGGTCCAAGGGCTGAAAATCGGTCTGATGCTCGATCCCGGCTGTGGCATTCAACCAGACGAACAGGTGTGCTCGGCGGTTCGGGAAGCGGCTCGCCTATTCGAAAGCAGGGGCGCCCAGGTACGTCAGATCAAGCCACTGATGGACCGCGCCGTGCTCCAGGGCCTGGATCAATTCTGGCAGGCGCGACAGTGGAGTCAGTTGCAGGCCCTGAGCCCCGAGCGGTTCGATCAGGTCTTGCCCTACATTCGCGACTGGGCGGCAGCGGCCGAGAACCTGAGCGCCGTGCAGGCGGTTGAGGGGTTCAACCAGACGTTCGAAATCCGGCGCCGGGCAGCCGAGGTCTTTCATAATGTCGACCTGGTGTTGTCGCCGACCAACCAGGTCAGTGCCTTTGCGGCTGAATGGGCCTCGCCCACCAATGACCCGCGCCTGCCGTTCGAGCACATCGTCTTCACTGTGCCGTGGAACATGGGCGAGCAGCCAGCCCTGTCAATCAACTGCGGCTTTACCGACCAAGGCATGCCGATCGGCCTGCAGATGATCGCTCCGCGCTTCGCAGACCAGTGGTTGCTTCGGCTCGGCAAGACCTATGAAAACTGGCGCGGCACGATTCGCCACTGGCCCAGCCCGCCGTCTCGCCTGTGGGAGCGTGGCTTGCCCGCGAAGAACGATAACGCGTAGTTGCTGAAAAACCGCGGTGCATTCTTCGCGGGCAAGCCTCGCTCCCACAGGATTTTTGTCGCTCAAATTTCTTCACTGACAGCATTAGCGACGTGCGCCTGATTTGTTCCTCTAGAGACTTATCGAAATGGATTTTCGTGTACTTCTGATGGCCAGCATTGCCGTCGGCAGCCCTTTGATTGTAACTGCGGATGAAACGCCGACCACTCAAGCTCAGGCCCCGGGTTTTGTCGACGGCAGCCATTTGGGGCTGAACTTGCGCCATTACTATGCCAACCAACACACCCGACGTTCTACCTACCTGGGGATCAAGAAAGAAGATGGCCTGGAGCGGACCCGCATCCGTGAAACCTGGGTGCAAACCGCGATGCTCAACTACAGCTCCGGATATACCCAAGGGGCGGTCGGCTTCGGGCTGGACGCTTCATTGTTCAGCGCCATCAACCTGGAGCGCGGACATGGGCGTGTCGCCAATGGTGGCGATCGGGTGCTGGTGGACAGCGATGGCGATGCGCTACCGACCTGGAGCCGTTTGGGTGTCGGTGATCTGCGGCTGCGTTTTTCCAGCACAGAAATCAAGGCCGGTCGCTTGCTCACCGACAACCCGATTCTGCGTTACAAGGACAATCGCGCCCTGCCCTCGAGCTTTCAGGGCGTAGGCCTGTTCAGCAACGAACTCGATTGGCTGTCATTGCAGGCCGGCAGCTTCGAACGGGCGATTCCACGTACCGGTACCGGCAGCGAAAAACTCACCACCACCTTCGGTAACCGGGCGTATTCGGGGTCGCGTATTTCCTACCTCGGAGGAATGGCCAAAACCCCTTACGGTCTGGACGTCAGCCTCTACACCTCACGCTTCGAGGACATGTGGCAGCAGACCTATCTGGGATTGACCCAGTTGAGCGGGGATCGGCGCGAGATTGCGCTCAAGACTGCACTGAATTACTACCACACCGAGGATCAGGGCGAGCAGCGCCTGGGCTACATCGACAATGACGCCTTCAGCCTGGCGTTCACCGCATCGCACCGGGCCCACAGCCTGACTCTGGCCTGGCAGCAGGTGTTTGGCGACGAGTATTTCGATTACGTCTGGGAGTCCACGGGCAATTACATGGCCAACTCGTTGTACTCGGACTACAACGGCCCGAACGAGAAGTCCTGGCAACTGCGCTACGACCTGGATCTGGCGTCTTTAGGGGTACCGGGCCTGACGACCAGTCTGTGGCACGCAAAAGGCTGGGACATCGACGGCACCCATTACAGCGGCGACCGTAACGGGCGCAATACCGGTTACAACGTGCGGGGTCTGGACAATGCCAAACACGATGAAAACGGTTTAATGGTGGCGTACGTGGTGCAATCCGGAGCACTGAAAAACGCGGTGTTTCGCACCATTGTCTACAACCATCGGGCCACGGGCGGGCAGATCGACGGTAGCTACGACGAGGTCCGCCTGGTGGCGAATCTGCCGATGTGGATTTTTTGAGGCGGGCTTTTTGGGCCGAACAGAATCATCGGCCCCACTTGCGAAACACTGTGGAAGCTTAGCGAGCTCGCCGGTCCCCACAGTGGAGGGATGTTGGTTCAGACTTTTTTGGTTCTTGGCAGAAAGATCGCCAACACCCCAAACAGCGGCAAGAACGAACACAGGAAGTACACATACTCGATGCCGCGAATATCCGCCAGATGCCCGAGTAGCGCCGCACCAATTCCGCCAAAGCCAAACATCAGGCCGAAGAACACTCCGGCAATCATCCCGACATTTCCCGGCACCAGTTCTTGCGCATACACCACGATGGCGGAGAACGCCGAGGCCAGAATGAAACCGATCACCACACTCAACACACTGGTCCAGAACAGGTCCACATGGGGCAGCAGTAGCGTGAACGGCGCCACACCGAGGATCGAGAACCAGATCACTGCCTTGCGCCCGATCCTGTCACCGATCGGCCCGCCGAAGAAGGTCCCCGCCGCTACCGCACCGAGAAACAGGAACAGATGCAGCTGCGAACTAGCCACCGACAGGTCAAATTTCTCGATCAGGTAGAACGTGAAGTAACTGGTGAGACTGGCCATGTAGAAATACTTGGAGAACACCAGCAACCCCAGTACCACCAACGCACTGATCACCCGGCCTTTTGATAAACCGTGCGTCGCTGCCTGACCTTGTTTGAGTTTGAACAGGTTCAAGTGATTGGCGTACCAGCGGCTGATCCGGTACAGCACGAACAACGCAAACAGTGCGAACACGCCGAACCAGGCCACATTGCCCTGACCATAGGGAATGATGATCGCCGCCGCCAACAACGGCCCGAAGGCCGAGCCCGCATTACCGCCGACCTGAAACGTCGATTGCGCCAGGCCGAAGCGCCCGCCCGAGGCCAGTCGCGCGACGCGTGAAGCTTCCGGGTGAAAAGTCGACGAGCCGATGCCGATCAACCCTGCTGCCAGCAAAATCATCGGAAAGTTGCCGACTACCGACATCATCAAAATGCCGATCAATGTGCAGACAGTGCCGGCCGGCAACAGCCAGGGCTTGGGATGGCGATCCGTGTGGTAACCCACCCACGGCTGCAACAACGAGGCCGTCAACTGAAAAGTCAGGGTAATCAGGCCGACTTGGGTGAAGGTCAGGCCATAGTTGGCCTTGAGCATCGGATAGATCGACGGCAGCACCGCCTGAATCAGGTCGTTGATCAAGTGCGCCAGCGCCACCGCGCCGATGATGCGCATGACCAGCGGACTGCTTTGTGAAGGAGCGGGCGTCGATGTCGCGGCGGACTGAGCGTTGCTGATGGCCATGAGAGTTTCCGTACTGCGGATGGGTGCGCACAGGCAGGTCGGTCAATGTGCCATTTTTCGGTGCAGTCGCGCCATCCCCTTAGCTTGCTAACGACCTCAAAAAGGTGATAGCGCAAAGCCATGGTCTGAATCTTGCCTAGCTTATCCGCTTCAACGCGGCCCCTTACAAAGGGGACCGAGAATGGGAAGTTTCGCTACAGAGTCGGACTACAGAGCGGACCAAGGTGAACTTTCGAGGCCTTTTAGAAGGACATCAGTCGCGGTCGCCATGGCCTCGACGCACGCCAATGGTGCGTGGTGTCCAGAGGAGTCATGGGGCATGCAGGCTTTTTTATCACCGGGGATCGGGCTGCTGGGGCGTTTCGGCTTCGCGCGCAAATTTCAGCTGCTGTTTCTGCTGTTTATCCTGCCGCTGGCAGGCAGCTTGTGGATGATCGGCCAGGACTATCGTGACAAGTTGAGCCTGATCGCCGGCGAACGCGCCGGGGTCCGGCAATTGATTGCCCTGGATGCGCTCGACAACTTGCTCGCCGCCCAGCGTGACCGCGCCGCGCGCTGGCGCGCCACCGAAACCAATCGCCAGCCGACACCTGCAACTATCGCGGCGATGGCAGCGTTCGACACGGTTCAGCCGGCCGTGGCCCAAGCGATCACAGACTTGGGCAATGCCCTGAAAACCGAAGGCGCCGAGGGCGAGACCCTCACCCGCTATCAAGCCTTGCAAAGCGCCCTCACTGGCCTGGATTCGAAAAGCCTGAGCAGCGTTGGATGGTGGCCGGACGGCTATGATCGCTTCACCAATGCCTTGAGCGCCCTGCAAGCCTTGCGCGAACAAATCGCCATGGACAATCGCCTGACCCTCGCGCCATGGCTGGAAACTTATCTGCTGACGCAGATCTCCACTCAACACGCACCGGACCTGATCGAACGGGTCGGTCGCCTCGCCGCGGTTGGTCAAGCTTCGGTGGTGTCCGGGCAGTTCACTCTGCAAAGCCGCCTGCAATTGCGCGACTTGCGCAGCCGCATCGGCGATGCTCGGGAACAGCTGGTGAAAACTGGTAGCCTGCTGGAAGCCCGCTTGCCCAGCGCCCTGCAAACCTGGGCCGGGCAGTACCATGACAGCCTCAAGCAGCTGGATGCCGGTTTGAAAGTGCTGGACGACGGCGTCTTCGGTGGCAGCATCAACCTCAAGCCCGAAGACTTCGAACGCAGTCTCGACGCCCTCCTCGGTAACCTTGCCTCGCTACGCCAGCAATCGTTGGTTTCTCTGGATCAACGGCTGGATTATTACCACGGCTCGGCCATCCGCCAGTTCATCCTGGTGGCGACAATTTTTGGCTGCCTGCTGCTGGCCGCGCTGTACCTGTTCATCTGCCTACAGGCCTCGATCCGTCGCAGCGCCAGCGGCATCACACTGCTGGCCGAAGCACTGCGCGACGGCAACCTGAGCCTGCAAGTGCCGGTACATGGCCGCGACGAACTGGCGGCGATCAGCACCTCGCTTAACGTCGCGGTGGTACAACTGCGCAACAGTTTGCTGGGGGTCGATCACGAAACCCTGCAGTTAAGCAACGCGGTGCGCACCCTCAACGATCACTCCAGCGGTGCCCTTGGCGAAGTCGAAGCCCAGCAGTTGCAGATCAGCCAGATCGCCGCAGCGGCCACGCAATTGGCCGCGACCTCCCAAGGGGTCGCCCAGAGTTGCGAACAGGCGTCTGGCAGCGCTCAGCACACTCAGCGCATCGCCGCCGATAGCAGCCGTGACAGCCAGCGTACGACAGCGAGTATTCAGCAACTCAATCAGCGGTTGAATGACACGGCGGCGGCACTGGGTCGGGTCAGCGAGCAAGGGCAGCAGATTCAATTGGTGGTCGATACCATTCGCGGCGTGGCCGAGCAGACCAACCTGCTGGCCCTCAACGCCGCCATCGAGGCCGCACGGGCTGGCGAGCAAGGTCGCGGCTTTGCGGTGGTGGCCGATGAAGTGCGCAGCCTGTCGCAACGCACCCAGTCCTCCACCGCGCAGATCGCCGGCACCGTCGACAGCCTGCGCAGCACCGTGAACGAAGCGGTAAGCCTGATGGAAGCCGCCTGCGGCCAGGCGCAATCGGATGCGCAAGCCGTCACCGGTCTCGGCGAACGCCTGGGGGAAATCGCCAGCGCGGTGCAAAGCGTCACAGACACCCTGGCGCAAATCGCCACCGCCGTCGAAGAGCAAGCGAGTACCGCCGATGAAGTCAGCGGCAACATCCAGCAAGTCGATCAGGCGGCGGTACGCTTGCTCGAAGGCGCGCGGGCGGTGAACCTCGCCGCGGACACCTTGAGCCAGGGTAGCAAGGCCTTGAGTGCGAATACCGGGAGATTTCAGCTCGGTTGATGCCCTCCCCTGACCCGTTTTTTCGGGTCAGCGGGATAAGCGGTTGAAAGTGTGGAGAAATATTTTAGATTTACGCTTGACGCATCGTCGTTCCAGGTGAATAATGCGCGCCACTTGGCTACATAGCTCAGTTGGTTAGAGCATAGCATTCATAATGCTGGGGTCCGGGGTTCAAGTCCCTGTGTAGCCACCAAGTACTAAAAACGGCTTACCGAAAGGTAGGCCGTTTTTTTATGCCTCGAGAAAAGTGGCGGGCGAACCCTGATTTGCGTAGCACTCCTTCGGCCGATAAAGTCCCTGGACCTTTTATCCCATGGACGGAGTGCCTCGCGTGTTCTCAGCCTTCCACTTGAACCGCTATCGCCTGTCAGCCTTTTCGCTGATCGCCACCGCTTTAACCCTCGCCGCGTGTAACGCCCCGCCCTCTTCGCCTTCGGTCTCGACCTTGCCGGCCGCGCCGGAAATCACCTCTGGTTATCGCACCGACCTGCAGACGCGGCACGCCTCCAGACACATGGCCGCAGCCGCCAACCCGTTGGCGGCCGAAGCCGGACGGGAGATGCTACGCGAGGGTGGCTCGGCGATTGATGCGGCCATTGCCATGCAAGCGGTGTTGACGCTGGTCGAACCGCAATCGTCGGGCATCGGCGGTGGCGCGTTGATCGTGCTGTGGGATGGCAAGGCCGTGCGCACCTACGACGGTCGCGAAACCGCACCGGCTGGCGCCACCGAGAAACTGTTCCTGCAAGCCGACGGCAAACCGATGCCTTTCACTCAGGCGCAGATCGGCGGGCGCTCGGTGGGTACGCCGGGTGTGTTGCGGGCGTTGGAGCTGGCCCATCAAAAGCACGGTCGGCTGCCGTGGGCGAGGTTGTTCGAACCCGCCATCAAACTCGCCGAGCAAGGTTTCGCCATCTCGCCACGCCTGCATCAGTTGATCGCGGCCGACGCGTTTATCCAGCGTTCACCGGACATGGCCGCCTACTTTCTGACTGCCGATGGCCATCCGAAAGCCGTCGGTACACAGCTGAAAAACCCGGCACTCGCGGCGGTGTTCAAGCGCATCGCCAAGGAAGGTCCCGATGCGCTATACACAGGCACCATCGCAAAAGAGATCGTCGCCAAGGTTCAGGGCCATACCAACCCCGGCAGCCTGTCGCTGAGCGATCTCCAGGGCTACAAGGCCAAGGAACGCGCGCCGCTGTGCACCGACTATAAACGCTGGCAAGTGTGCGGCATGCCGCCGCCGTCATCGGGCGGAATCGCCGTGGCACAAATCCTAGGCACCTTGCAGGCCCTGGAAACCCGCGACCCACGCTTTGCCCTGGCACCACTCAAACCGGTCAAGACCAGCAAACCAGCGGGCATAGAGCCAGCCCCTGAAGCCGTGCACCTGATCGCCGAAGCCGAACGCCTGGCTTATGCCGATCGTGCGCAATACGTTGCCGACACCGACTTCGTACCCGTGCCGGTCAAAGGGTTGGTCGACCCGACTTATCTGGCGACCCGCGCAACCTTGATTGGCGAGCGCAGCATGGGCCAGGCCAAACCCGGCACCCCGCCGGGCATTCAGGTCGCCTACGCGCCGGACCGCTCGCCGCTACGCATCTCCACCTCGCAGGTGGTGGCAGTCGATGACGAGGGCGATGCCGTGTCCATGACCACCACCGTGGAGGCGGCATTCGGCTCACACTTGATGGTCCAGGGTTTTCTGCTCAACAACCAGATGACCGACTTTTCGTTCATCCCCGAAGAGCAAGGGCAAAAAGTCGCCAACCGCGTCGAACCCGGCAAACGCCCGCGCTCGTCCATGGCACCAACACTGATCTTCGACCGCCAGAGCGGCGAGTTCGTGGCCACCGTCGGCTCGCCCGGCGGCTCGCAGATCATCGAGTACGTAGCCAAATCCACCATCGGCCTGCTCGACTGGAACCTCGACCCGCAAGCCGCCATCAACCTGCCCAACTTCGGCAGCCGCAACGGCCCGACCGAACTGGAACAGGGTCAGTTCAGCCCGGCACTGATTCAGGCGCTGAAGGACAAAGGGCACAGCTTGAGCGAGATCGATATGACCAGCGGAACCCAGGCGATTGTTCGGGTCAAGGATGCGCAGGGGAAAGCCGCGTTGGCCGGCGGGGCCGATCCACGGCGTGAGGGGGAAGCATTGGGGGATTGAGTCTTACGCAGGAATGAGGAAAGGCTTACCGGGAGGTAGGCCTTTTTGAGGACTACCCGCGCCGGATAGATAGCATCAAGTCGATAATTGGTTGGCAAACTGCCCGACTGCGTTCACCACTTTCTGCGCACCGTCCTGGATCTCGACGATCACCGTGCCCGCCTCCGCCGCCAGCGCCAGGCCTTGTTCAGCCTGCAGTTTGCCGTCAGTCATGAGCGCCACGGCGTTGCGCGCCATGTCCTGGTTCTGACGCACGACGCCGACAATTTCATCGGTCGCCTGACTGGTGCGCGAGGCTAATTGCCGGACTTCGTCCGCCACCACGGCAAACCCACGTCCCTGTTCACCGGCACGAGCCGCTTCGATGGCCGCGTTGAGCGCCAGCAGGTTGGTCTGCTCGGCGATGCCGCTGATGGTTTTGACGATGGTGCCGATCACCAGCGATTGCTCGTTCAGTGCTTCGATACCTTCGCCAGCGGTTTGCATGTGTTTGGCCAGGTCACGCATCACGTCTACAGCTTGGGTCACCACGGCAGTTCCGCGCTGTGCACTCTGGTCGGTTTGCTGAGAAGTGCCGTAGGCAATGTTGGCCGCCTCGGCGACAGCCTGCTCCTGATTGACCTGATCGGTAATTACCGTGGCGAACTTCACCACTTTGTAGAGTTTGTTGTTGGCATCGACCACCGGGTTGTAGGAAGCCTCCAGCCAGACCACGCGACCGTGGCTATCGACACGCTTGAAACGATCAGCGACGAACTCGCCAGCGTTCAGACGGCGCCAGAAGTTCTGATACTCAGCGCTGTTGTATTCCTCTGGCTCACAGAAGATGCGGTGATGTTTACCCTGGATCTGCGCCAGGCTGTAACCCATGCCACTGAGGAAACGCTCGTTGGCCATCAGCACGTTGCCATTGAGGTCGAACTCGATCACTGCCGTCGAACGCACCAGCGCGCCAATCAGGTTTTCATGCTCACGGGACGCCTCGATGGTACGGGTCAGGTCGCTGGAGTAAATCGAGAAGTTCTTGATACGGCCGTCCGAGGAGCGCACCGGCTGCATGATCGAACGCAACCAGGCTTCGGCACCGTTGCCGCGTAGCAAACGGACCGCGCCGGCAAAGTGCTCGCCACGGGTCAGCGCGGCCTTGAAACGGTTATGGAATTCATCCGATTTCACATGGACCGGAACAAGGTCTTCGATGTGCCGGCCGATCAGATCATTGCTTTTGTAGAGCATCTCACTGACGAAGTTTTGGTTGACCGATTGAATTCGCCCATCGGAGTCAAGAGTCAGGACCAGCATCTCGCTTTCCAGACTCTCCTTGACTTGCAGAAGGCTGGAGAGTTCTTCGCGAAGAGCCGACAGCTCCTGCTTCAAGCGTTTATTGAACATGGGAAGCACCGATGGACAGAGATAAAAAGCGGCTTACAGCCTAGCCATCGGCTTTGCAGGTATTTTCTGAAGAGTGTTGCAGGGTTGTCCTACAAAAATAGTCGCGGCACAAACAGCCTCATGCCGCGCCAGCCACCGAACAGCGCCCGACTCGCGGCATTCGCGCACCGAAATACACCGCGCTGCTGATGCCCACGGCCCCCATCACCGCGCAGAAGATCACACAAATCCACGGACTCCATGGCATCAGACCGATCAACAGCAGCGGTGTGACACTCGCCCAGGCGGCGTAGGCAATGTTGTAGGTGAAGGAAATCCACCGTGCGCAGCGGCAGTTCGACAGCGGCCTCGCGCTGGGCCTGCATCGCCATGAACACCGGGGTTTCGCTGAGCCAGCGGCGCAGCCAGACACCGATCACGCCAAACACACCGCCCAGCAGAAACGGGTAACGCCAGGCGTAATCGAGGATTTGCGCCGAGGTGAACGCCTGAGCCAGAAAAGTCGCCGTCAAGGCGCCGATCAGGTAACCGAAGGTCAGCCCCGCCTGCAGGAAACCGAGGGCATATGCTCAGGCTGAACACCTTCTTGCGGCCCAACCGGTCAGCGAAATGCGCCATCAGGATCCCGCCCAACGGACGCGCGAGGTAGCCCGTGACGAAGATCCCGAAGCTTTGCAGCAGACGCAGCCACTCGGGCATTTCCGGCGGGAAGAACAGCTGGCTGAGGGTCAGCGCGAAGAATACGAAAATAATGAAGTCGTAGATTTCCAGCGCACCGCCCAAGGCTGCAAGCCCCAGGGTCTTGTAGTCCGAGCAAGTGAAGGGCGCCGGGCGCGCATTGATATTGGCAGTCATGTAAAAGAACTCTGGCAGGCAAAAAACCAAGGCGCCCACGGTCTACGCAAATGCGCTTGTGGACAACCCGTTAGACCATAGTCCCAAACGCCCCAAACAGCGTCCCCGCAACGGGCCGATTGATTTACTGTTGGCACCGACCGGATGGGCCATTGCGCCCTGAACCCCACAATAAACATAAAAACGAGGTACTCCCGTGGCCGCTGATATCGAAGATAGCCGCTATGCGCGCTTTGCCCTGCATTGTTCAAACTTTGCCGAACGCTGGTTTCCCGACTCCTGGGTATTCGCCGCGCTGGCAGTGATCATCGTCGCTGTGGCGACCATAGCCATGGGCGCCAAACCCACCGACGCCGCCATGGCCTTCGGTGACGGTTTCTGGAGCCTGATTCCGTTCACCATGCAGATGGCATTCGTGGTGATCGGCGGTTACGTGGTCGCCAGTTCGCCACCGGCGGTGAAACTGATCGACCGCCTGGCACGCGTCCCGAAAAACGGCCGTTCCGCCGTGGCCTGGGTGGCGCTGATTTCCATGGTCGCGTCGTTGCTGAACTGGGGGCTGTCACTGGTATTCGGCGGGCTGCTGGTACGTGCCCTCGCCCGCCGTACCGATCTGAAAATGGATTACCGAGCCGCCGGTGCCGCCGCCTATCTTGGTCTGGGCGCGGTCTGGGCCTTGGGTCTGTCGTCGTCCGCGGCACAATTGCAAGCCAACCCCGCCAGTTTGCCGCCATCGATTCTGTCGATCACGGGCGTCATTCCCTTCACTCAAACGATCTTTCTCTGGCAGTCGGGTGTGCTGTTGCTGGCACTGACCGTGGTCTCGCTAATCGTTGCCTACGCCACCGCGCCCGGCCCCGCGACAGCCCGTGACGCCAAAGCCTGCGGTATCGATCCGGGTTTCAGTCTGCCGGCGCCAGCACCGCGTACCCGCCCTGGTGAATGGCTGGAATACAGCCCGCTGCTGACGATTCTGCTGGCATTGCTGGCGGCCGGATGGCTGTTCCATGAGTTTGCGACCAAACCGGCGATTAGCGCGATTTCCGGACTGAACACCTACAACTTCCTGTTCCTGATGCTCGGCGCGCTGCTGCACTGGCGCCCGCGCAGCTTCCTCGATGCGGTGGCCCGTGCGGTGCCGACCACCACCGGTGTGCTGATCCAGTTCCCGCTGTACGGCTCGATCGCTGCCCTGATGACGGTGGTCAAGGGCACCGACGGACAATCATTGGCCCACCACATCTCGACCTTTTTCGTACAAATCGCGTCCCACGACACCTATGCCCTGCTGATGGGCGTGTACTCGGCCATCCTCGGCTTTTTCATCCCTTCCGGTGGCGGCAAATGGATCATTGAAGCGCCATACGTCATGCAAGTGGCCAATGACCTGAACTACCACCTGGGCTGGGCCGTGCAGATCTACAACGCCGCCGAAGCGCTGCCGAACCTGATCAACCCGTTCTACATGCTGCCGCTACTGGGCGTGCTCGGGTTGAAGGCCCGGGATCTGATCGGGTTTTCGTTCGTGCAGTTGCTGGTGCACACGCCACTGGTGCTGTTTCTGCTGTGGGCGCTAGGGACGACGCTTACGTATATGGCGCCGGTGATGCCTTGACGCCGACCTTCAATCCACCACCAATCCAGTGTGGAAGCGGGCTGCTTCCACACTGGCGACTCATTGTTTTCACAAACGTAACCCCTCTGTCACACCTCGCTGCTAGCGTCCCGCCGAAACATATTGAAACAACTTAGCAAGACGGAACTCGCCATGAACGATGAAGAAAACCGCAACGACGCCTCCTCCCCGCAAACAGATACGCCCACCGACACCAGTCGCCGCCGCTTCCTGGGTGGCGTGGCGGTACTCGGTGTCGGCGCGACCCTCAGCGCTTGTGGCAGTCACGGCGATGAGTCGGGTAAACCGCTCGAACGCCTGCTTTCACCTGTCGAATTGGACAAAGCCCTACGCGACCAGGTGAAAACCGTAGTGGTGATCTACGCCGAGAACCGTAGTTTCAATAACCTGTTCGGCGACTTCCCTGGCGTCGAGAAACCGCTCTCGGGCCTCAAGCCCGTCGAATATCAGCAGCGCGATCGCGATGGCAGCCTGTTGCAGACCCTGCCGCCAGTCTGGGGCGGCGTGCTGCAGATCGGCCCGCAAACCCTCGATGGCGTGACTTACCCCAGCGCAACCCAGTTCCAGGAACACCTGCCTAACGCGCCCTTTGCCCTCAAAGGTCCGAACGCAGAAGACTTGCCGTTCGGCCTGGTGACGCGCGACCTGTGGCATGCGTTCTATCAGAACCAGATGCAGATCAACGGTGGCAAAAATGACGGCTTTGTCGCCTGGGGCGACTCCGGTGGCCTGCCCATGGGGCATTACGCCCAGAGTCGATATTCCCTGCGGTTGTGGGACGTTGCCCAAGAATTTGTGCTCTGCGATAACTTTTTCCAGGGGGCTTTCGGCGGCTCGTTTCTCAACCATCAATACCTGATCAGCGCCACCGCGCCGTTCTATCCGGACGCCGTCAACTCGGTAGCCAAGACACAGATCGCCACGCTGCAAAGCGATGATCCGGCCGACCCACGCCTCAAGCCCCTGGAACAATCCCCAGCCAGCGCCATGACCGGCCCACCCCAATTCGGCCCCAGCGCGCTGACGCCGGACGGCTATGGGGTCAACACGCTCGCTCCGCCGTACTGGCCGACCTGGATTCGCGACCCGGAGCGTCCTGCGTACGCCAAACCAGACCTGCCGAACGTCATGGTCCCCCAGACCCACGAGCACATAGGCGACAAGCTCTCGAAGAAAAACATCGACTGGGCCTGGTATGCCGGAGGTTGGCAGGCGACGCTGGATCAGTACAAGGACTCTGGCGGTATTCCGAAAATCCCGAACTTCCAGTACCACCACCAACCGTTCAACTACTTCAAGCAGCAGGGGCCGGAAAACCCGCTGGAGCGCGGTAAACGTCTACGGGATGCGGGGCTGGGCGATGAATCGAATACCAACAAGTTCTTTGCCGATGCCGAGGCGGGCAAGCTGCCGGCGGTGAGTTTCTATAAACCCCAGGGCAACCTGAACATGCACGCCGGTTACGCCGATGTAGCGTCCGGCGACCGGCACATCGTCCGCGCCCTGAAAGTGCTGCGGGAAAGCCCGCAGTGGAAAAACATGGTGGTCGTGGTCACGGTCGATGAGAACGGCGGTTGGTGGGATCACGTCGCACCGCCCAAGGGCGACCGCTGGGGACCGGGCTCGCGGGTACCGACGCTGGTAGTTTCGCCGTTTGCGCGCAAGGGCATGGTGGATCACACGGTCTATGACACTGGCTCGATTCTGCGGTTGATCACCCGGGTGTTTCAGCTTGAAAAGCTCGATGGCCTCAGGCAGCGGGACGATGCAATGATTGCCCGTGGCCAGAAACCCATGGGCGATTTGAGCAATACACTGCACTTTGCCTGATGAAAAAGGGGCTCTGACTGGCGCTCTTTTCACTTGTGTACTAGACCGTTCGACACAACTAGTTCCAGTATGTACCCGCCCCACCTCCGAGGGCTCACGCTGAAAAGGATCTGAGCATGTTCAAACTCGCAGGATTCACCCTCGCCGCGCTCACCCTGAGCGCCGCCGCTCACGCCGATGTCGATCTGAATCTGGGCAGTACCGAGCGCGTTACCCGGCTGTTCGCCTACCCCAACAACTGTAATGTCATCTGCTTCCGCAACTGGACACTGGAGCAGACCGTCGAGCATTACCTGACCCAAAGCGTACAGCGCGATGGCTACAAGACCGCAAAAGTGCTGGTCAAAACCGAAAACAAGCAGCTCCACGCCCATATCAGCGGTGTGCCCAAAGGCTATGACAAGCCACTGACCGCACTGCTCAATGCTGGGGATTTGGCCTACAACGGTGCCAACAAGCTGAGTGCCGATGGCAAATGGACCTATAACTGGTACCTGTTCCTGCCGCTGGGCATGGCGCTGGAAAACCGCAAAAGCGTCGAACTGCTGCACTTCCCGCCAGATTATTCCCTGACCCAGGCCCAGGACTATCTGGAGTCCAAGACCACCGACCGCTGGGCCGCGCTGCTGACCGCCAACAACATTCCCGCCGACCAGACGCCGGCCTATCAGACCATCATCGACATCGCGCCGATTGCCGCGCCGTCCACCGCCGGCAAGGATCTGGAAGGCGTCTACAACTACTTCACGGACTACCAGACCACCATGGTCAAGGAAGTCAGCCAGAATGCCAAAGGTGCAGCATTGCCAATGGTCGCCTTTGGTTCACCAGTGCGTAACTGGATCAAGCAACAATACGGGCAGACCGTAGAAATATTGGGCCTGGCAACCATCAGCCCGAGCAAGGGGGTGACGGTACCCGTACTGGGTTCCAACCACCCGAGCTACATCTGGTACGCCGCCGACCCCGAAGCCTATAGCGGCGACGATGCGCAGGCCAAGGCCGACGCCGCGGGGCTGAAAGTCATGGGGCAGGATTTGAGTGCCGCGTGCTGGCAGGCCGGAATGGGCAGCAAACCGGGCACTGACCCTACCGCTCAGCTGAAAAGCTGCACTCAGACCTGGCAAGTGACCCAGAAAGAAAAAACCTGCGAACTGTTCTACACCTCGATTCGCAACCTGACGCCTGAGCAAGCGGTGGCCAAATGCTCGACAGCGCCGGTCAAATCCGAGCTGAAACAGCTGCAGACCCCGGCCCTTATGACCTCCGCATCTGCCCCACACTTGTAAAACGAAGGAAGTCTTTCCCGCGTGAGCCATGGCTGACGCGGGAAAGAGCTTTTCTCGACTGTCATATCTGACAGTAGACCGGTTATCTCATTTGCGAGAGGCTTGTGTCGTATCCACGTGCTGCAGAGCTGACAGGATGTCAGCAGACGGAGGTCGTAGCACCCAACTGACAAGGATTGTTATGAGACGCCATGCCGAACAAGGACTACCACCGCCGTCATCAAATGGCATCTATCCGTTTGTAGAGTTGCCCCTTCGCCTTGGATTCCCCTCCAAAGACGACTTTGAAATCATCTACAACGCTGAGGGATCGGCAATGGCGGTCGCGGCACTGCGCGAGTTCCCCCGCATCAGCCGAATCTGCCGGGTTTCCGGACATCTATTGCCCTATCGCTGCCGACACACCCGGCAGTTGGCGCCGGGAATCCATGTCTACGATCCGTGCTTCAGTGGTCTGCTGAGTCACTCCTGCGACCCCAACGTCTTTCTCGATATGAGCGAGCTGTGGTTATGGGCGCTCAAAGACATCAAAAAGGGTGACCGACTGACGATGGATTTCGCCGCGACAGAAGACAAGCTGCTGCGGCAGTTCGCCTGCCGCTGCGGTTGTCCTTGCTGCCGTGGCTGGATCATCGGCTACGACGAGTCACCGAATGCCAATGGTGAACAGTTCTTTCAACACTGGCGTCGGCGAAGTCTCATCTGAATGGCTTTTACAGTGCCTCGACCGGGCGCAAACGGTACTGCGGCGGCAACTGCTCGAAACCGCTGATGGTGGCGTTCAGGCTCTTCCAGCGACCGTCCTTGATGCCATAGATGCAGCCGTGGATCGACAGGCTCTGCCCGCGGTGCCAGGCATTTTGCACAATGCTGGTGTGACCGACGTTAGCCACCTGCTGGATCACATTGAGCTCACAGAGGCGGTCGACCCGCTCTTCTTCGGTGGGCAACTTGGCCAGTTCGTCGCGTTTTTCATAGTAGAGATCACGAATCGAGCGCAACCAGCCGTCGATCAGGCCCAACTGACGATCCTGCATCGAGGCGCGTACACCGCCGCAGCCGTAGTGGCCGGTCACCAGGATGTGTTTGACCTTGAGTACATCCACCGCATACTGAATCACCGACAGGCAGTTGAGGTCGGTGTGCAGCACCACGTTGGCCACGTTGCGGTGCACGAACAGATCACCCGGCAGCATGCCGACGATTTCGTTGGCTGGCACGCGTGCGTCTGAACAGCCGATCCACAGGTATTCCGGGGTTTGCTGACGGGCTAGCTTGGCAAAAAAATCAGGATCTTCGCGGGTGATCGCATCAGCCCAGCGTTCGTTGTTATCAATCAGATCTTGTAAGTCGTTCATGCAATGAAGCCTCGAGAATGATGCACTGCTTTGACAGACAACCGCCCGTCGGGGTCACGCACGAGATGCAGATCCCCCTGATGTCCTGATGTATGTAGCGGCTAGCCGGCGCTCCATGCCCGCGGGAATTCTCGGCAGCCCAGTGGGTCAATTGTAGTAGGGCCTACAGTATGAGGAATTGCCATGACTGATTCACGACGTCCGTTCGATCAGGAGCCACCCGAGCCCATCGACGACGATGAAGACCGCATGGGCTCGGTGCATGAGCTGGATTTCGACGAGGAAGAACCCGGCACCAGAATCGGCGACCTGACACCTGAACACGAGCATGCACAGCAGATGCCCGACGCGCGCGTCCGTAAACCCCGCATGACTGGGGGCTCGACCAATGACAATGACGCCACCGACGATGACTTGACCCCGGAAACCCTGATCCGTGAAGACGGCGCACGGGATGCCCACGAAGCGGGTGAAGACGGCCAGGCGGATTGGGAGTTGCGCATTGTCGACGAGGACGATATCGGTGGGGGCGATGGGCTGGATGAAGAGGAACTGGCACAGCAGGATCCATTGGACGGCAAGCCTTGATCGTTGACGTTCGTGAAGACGCCTTCGCGGGCAAGCCTCGCCCGCGAAGGCTTTAGAAACGATCAATCAACCAAGGTGCAAGCCATCACCACCGCATCTTCCCGCCCGCCAACCGCCGGGTAGTAATCCCGCCGACGCCCGATCTCGTTAAACCCATACCGCTCATACAACCGAAACGCCGCCCGGTTGCTGTCGCGCACTTCCAGGAAGCATTCCCGCGCCTCAGCCTTGTAGGCAATCGACATCAAGTGCTCCAGCAGCGTCAAGCCCAGGCCGCGGCCCTGATTTTCCGGTTTGACGGTGATGTTCAGCAGATGCGCCTCATCAAGGATGATCTGCACTACGCCATGACCGACCTGCTGCTGCCCTTCGAACATCAGCCAGATCTGGTACTTGCCCAGGCCATCGAGAAAAATCCCGCGGGTCCAGGGATGGCTGTAGGCTGCGTATTCGATTTTCAGTACAGCGTCCAGGTCCGCCTCGGTCATCGGGCGGAACGATACAGCGTCACTCATTCGATTCTTTCCAACGCGCCATCAGCCGACGCATGGCTTGCCAGACATCAGCCTTACGCTGTGGCTCTTCCATTAATAATTCCAGACCCGGCAGGGCCCAGACCGAGCCCAGGCCTTCGACCTGGAGTTCACGGTTGAAGGATTCGGCGTTCGCCTCACCGGCGAAACGCACCGCCGGCAGGCCGATCAGCCACACGCAGACACACGGTGCGTCTTCCAGCCGGGCCGAGAGAAAACCTTGCACGAAGTCGCGAGCCGCTTCCGGGCCTTGATCCATGGTGCCCCGAGACAACAGCGGCCAACGCACCGGCTCGCCGACGATCTGCGGGCTGTCCGGCAGACCGGCGGCGCGCAGCATGTCTTTGAGCAACAGATAGGCAGGGTCGCGGGTCTGGAACGATTCGCCTGTGGGTAACTCCACCAACAGCAGGCAACGCCCGGCCCGCAGCAATTGCAGGGCGAAACGCGGTGGCGGCACGACGGGCGCCCTGGCCACAACCGGAGCGGCCTCTTCTTCAACCTTGGCATTCGTGCGCGTGCTGGCCAGCGATGGCCGTGGCACCTCGATTTTCACCCGTTCGGCCGGTTTGACCAGCGGTTCCACCGGCGAATCAGCCACAGGCGCGGGCGCAACCGGAGCAACCGGCGCGACGACCAACGGCTCGGGCATCTCCAGCAGCTCAGGGCGCGAGGGCGCAGCAAAGGGCAATTCGGTGCGCGGCAGCCAGTTGACCACCTGCATGGCGGTCAAATAAGCGCGACGACGGGACTCGATAAGCAAAGGTCGGCCACTTGTGGATAACTAAAGTGCGGTGATTCTACCGCCCTTCGCTCAAGATCGCCCACGCTTGATCGATAGAAAGCCAACTGTCCGTCCCGAGAGTGAATCGCAACGGGCGTGATGCAGTACAATCGCGACTTTTATTCGCCAACCAGCCGGCCATTCCGATGATCGAACCCAAGCGCGTCTTGCGCGCCCTCGCTGAACACTGGGCACTTCTGGAGCCACTGTGCGAGCACTTCGACCAAGGCACCTTGAGCCTCAACGAACTGCGTTCACAGTTGGCCGCCCAGCAACTGGACAGTACGCCGCAGGACATCACCAGCCTGCTGGACGTGTGGATCCGCCTCGACATTCTGGTTCCCGTGGCGAAAAGCCCGAACCGTTTCGAGCTCAACGCGCAGATCCACGACTTCCTCGCCTACCTGCGCCGTGAGCACCGTCTGGGCCTGTGCCTGGAGATCGAAGCCTATTTGCGCCACCTCGAGCGCCTGGCCGGTTATATCCAGGACGCCTTCGACATCCGCGACGGCCACGACCTGGCGCGCCAGTTGCGCCTGCTCGACATGCGCGTACGGGACGTACTGAAGAAACTCGCCAACGACGAACAGGCCCTGGTGGCCGTCGCCGAGCGCGCCAAGACCAGTGACCGGCAGATTCCGTTGCGTCAGCGCTACGCCGAAGTGTTGGCGACCTGGGACGAATACGTCGAGCCGATGATTCAGCTGGTGAACGCCGACGGCGCCTTCGAACAAGGTGTGCGCAAGGTCGAGAACGTGCTGCTGAAGATGCTCACCGAGCAGCAGCGCCTCGGCCACCTGGTCGATGACGACATGCTGCTGCGCACCCACGCGCGCATCCTCGAAATGCAGACCAGCGCCCAGCTGACGCTGCGTCACGCCCGCGAACTGCTGCTGCCGTTGCGTGAAGAAGCCCGTCGGCACAACGCCGTGACCCGTGGCGCGGCGCTGGCCTTGTCGGCCATCCGTCGCAAAGGCATCGATGCGGTGCCACAAGCCGCGATGCCGATGTTCACCCGCCCGCAAAGCACCTTCCTCGGCAGTGCCAGTCAGGTCGAAGCCTACGTTTACGCGTTGGCCCGTTTCGAGCCGAAACCGGCGCGCTTCCCCAAGGCCCACAAAACGCAGAAAGGCGAAGCGCCGCGCGCACCACGCACGGTTCGGGAAATGCTCGAACGTTGCGAAGACGCCCTGCCGATGCCGGATCTGATGAGCTGGCTGCTGGAGCAGGAGCCGGACGGCGCTACCGACGAATTGCTCTACTGGTTCTCGCGCCTGTCTCGCGAGAAACGCTTCAACCGCGAGCGTCTGGAACGCCGCGATTACCACACTCACGAGCATCAGGTCAGCCTGCGCTCCTTCGCCCTGCTCTCGGCCCGCGACACCGCCGCCGAGGATTCTGCGAGCACCCCACATGCATCTTGAT
>Ga0207655_1000727_pt1 | contig 37315 bp, 35 predicted proteins | sample KBSM44metaG_FD_184398 | JGI IMG/M metagenome (GOLD analysis project Ga0207655, IMG submission 184398) | Miscanthus rhizosphere microbial communities from Kellogg Biological Station, Michigan, USA - KBS M4-4 metaG (SPAdes) (version 2) | ecosystem: Host-associated > Plants > Roots > Rhizosphere >...
CACTCAGTCGTGGTGAACATGTCAATGCGGTTTGGCTTGTACTTGCTGCAGCATGTGTATATAGCATCGCATATCGATTTTATAGTCTATTTATTGCAACTAAAGTATTTGAATTAAACCCAAGACGGTTAACCCCAGCACATCGTTTAGCCGATGGTCTGGATTATGTTCCCACCAATAAATATGTACTTTTTGGTCACCACTTTGCGGCAATTGCTGGAGCGGGACCATTAGTCGGGCCAATTTTGGCTGCACAAATGGGTTTTTTACCAGGGACAATCTGGCTACTGGTCGGTGTGGTTGTCGCGGGTGCAGTACAAGACTTCTTAGTTTTATTTATTTCAACGCGTCGAGACGGTCGTTCGCTTGGTGAAATGGCAAAACAGGAACTGGGTTCTTTTGCTGGTATCGTTGTAATGCTTGGCGCGCTTGGGGTAATGATTATTATCCTTGCGGTATTGGCCTTAGTTGTGGTTAAAGCACTTGCCCATAGTCCATGGGGTGTTTTTACTATTGCAGCAACTATTCCAATTGCGCTGTTTATGGGCGTTTACATGCGATTTATTCGCCCGGGACGTATTGCTGAAGTTTCTATTATTGGCTTCGTCTTAATGATGCTTGCCATTGTTTATGGTGGACATGTTGCAGCAGATCCATACTGGGGTGAGTTTTTCACCTTAACCGGAACACAGCTCACATGGTGCTTAATCATTTATGGCTTTATTGCTTCAGTATTACCTGTCTGGTTATTGTTAGCGCCACGTGATTATCTATCAACTTTCCTTAAAATCGGTGTCATTCTCGGTTTAGCAGTCGGCATTATCATTGCATTACCTGAATTAAAAATGCCAGCAGTGACTCATTTTATTGATGGTACTGGTCCAGTTTTCTCAGGTAGTTTATTTCCATTCCTATTTATTACCATTGCCTGTGGTGCCATTTCTGGTTTCCATGCGCTTGTATCAAGTGGAACCACACCAAAACTCATTGATAACGAAGCTGACATTCGTGTGATTGGTTATGGCGGCATGCTCATGGAGTCTTTCGTCGGTATTATGGCGATGATCTGTGCAACTGTCTTAGACCCAGGCGTGTACTTTGCTATTAACGCACCTGCGGCTGTACTTGGTACAACTGTAGAATCAGCGGCAGAAGCTGTTCGTAATTTAGGATTTGTCGTTACCCCTGAAATGTTAACGCTGTTGGCACAGGAAGTCGGCGAAAGCTCAATTCTTTCACGTACAGGTGGTGCGCCTACCTTTGCAATTGGTATGGCACATATCATTTCGGAAATTTTCAATAGCCGTTCAATGATGGCATTTTGGTACCACTTTGCTATTTTGTTTGAAGCATTATTCATCTTAACTGCTGTAGATGCCGGAACTCGTGCTTGTCGTTTTATGGTGCAAGATACAGTGGGTATAGTGATTCCTGCGGTTAAATCTTCTGGTTCATTCGTGGGTAACTTAGTGGGTACGGCAGTTGCCGTAGGTGGATGGGGATTCTTCGTCTATCAAGGTGTGATTGATCCACTGGGTGGTGTTAACTCCTTATGGCCTTTATTTGGTGTTGGTAACCAGATGCTGGCTTCGATGGCACTCATTTTAGGTACAGTCATTTTGTTTAAAATGAAAAAAGAAAAATATGTATGGGTGACAATCATCCCAACAATTTTCTTATTCGTGACCTGTATGACTGCGGGTTGGCAAAAGATTTTCCACGAAAATCCAAAAATTGGTTTCTTAGCGCAAGCAAATAGATTTTCAGATGCGATTGCTCGTGGTGAAATTCTTAAACCAGCCAAAACTATTGCTGAGATGCAAAACATTGTGATGTCTAATCAGATTAATGCTGCACTTTGTGGCTTCTTTATGATTGTATCGATTGTCATGATTATTGCTTCAATTGGTATTGTGCGCCGTGCTTTAGCAAGCCCAACACCGACTGTAAATGAATCCCCAGCTGTATATGCTGATCCTGAAGTGGTCACCACACGAGGAGAGTAATGATGAATTTTAAATTTGCAAAAAATGGAACTGTCATTATTGCGAAAATCATCAAAATGACGGTGCTCTCACAAAAAGAGCTATTGCTCTCTCCAAAGAACTGGTCACGCATTGCAACACTGTGGCAGCGTTTGCAGCAAAGCTTTCGCTTGATGGTCGGTGTTCCAGACTATCAAACTTATGTGGAGCACATGAAAGCTCATCATCCTGATTTAACACCAATGGATGCTAAAACTTTCTATCGTTATTGTGTAGATGCACGTTATCCATCGGCAGGCGGTACTTTAAAGAAATGCCCTTGTTAAGTTAAGTTTGATATTCAGTTAAACAAAACGGTATGTGGTTAAACCATGTACCGTTTTTCTTTTTTGGAAAATGAAAAAGAGTTTGCTTAAAGTCTGCTCATTTGTATTTTTTTCAATTGAAAATCACTTGTTTTGCTTTTGAAAAATGAATATTATGCTTTCCATCTCAGGTGTATAGCTCAGTTGGTTAGAGCGCTACGTTGACATCGTAGAGGTCTCCAGTTCGAGTCTGGATATACCTACCAAGATATTAAAGTCATATAAACTCGAATAGCTTTACATGACTTAAATAAGCCCTAAACTATAATGGTTTAGGGCTTTTTTATTGCTTTACATAAACTCATATATCAGATCGATCCTTGTATCACGATTCAATTACTGAATTCATGATACAACTTTGGCCAGTCTTGAGCCTGAAGATAAAGACTATAGAAAAATAGATATTTCCCCCTGCAAAAGAAAGTGAATAAATTATGGCAATTGAGATATAAAAAAACTGATGGTAAATGGGCGTGGAGTGGACTAGGGGGCATTTATATATCTGCAACTTGTACTATTCTCTTACCAATATTCTCTCCATTTAGTAAACCAACCAGACTTTTGGGAAGCTGTTCTAAGCCTTTGAATATCTCTTCTACTACCCGTAATTGACCAGAAGAAACCCATGTACTTAAATCATGAAAGGCTTCAGGTTGTTTATCTAAATAATCAAATAGCAAAAAACCTTTCATAGTGAGGCTTTTCAAAATTAACTGACCTGGTATACCCACTACATTAGCTTTAGGTGTATCTGAATCATATTGAGATATGGCGCCGCAACAAACTATTCGGCCATGTTTTTTCATATTGGATAATGCAGCATCTAAAATATTTCCACCGACATTATCAAAATATACATCTATACCATCCGGACATACTAAACGTAGTTTATCTTCCAGATTTCCAGTGCTGTAATCTAAAGCTTCATCAAATCCAAAATCTTTTTTGAGAAGATCACATTTATGTGTACTTCCTGTAATACCTATTACACGACAGCCTTTAATTTTAGCAATCTGGCCAACAAGAGAGCCTACGGCACCAGCAGCAGCTGAGACCACAACTGTATTACCCTGTTCGACCTTGCCACATTGTAATAGTCCAAAATATGCAGTAAGCCCGGGTACACCATAAATACTTAATAAATACGTTACTGGTTTTAAAGTGGGAAGAGCAAATAGGGCATCGGCTGAGATAGTCGCATGTGTCTGCCACCCAGTCTCAGCGATGACAAGATCTCCTTTTGTTAAATGTGGTACGTGTGATTCGATCACTTCTGCTAAAGCAATGCCAGCCATAACATTACCTGCTTGTAACGCAGGACGATAAGTATCACCTTGCATCCAAGCTCGACTTGCCGCATCTAATGCTATATATAGGGTACGTACGCTTATCTCACCATCTTTAGCTGAAGGCAAATCACTTTCTTGTATATGAAAATGGTGAATATCTAGCTTACCTTTAGGTAGCTTGGACAATATAATTTGATTTGTTTTCATGGTTTTCTCTAAGTGAGGGGGAAGTAAAAAACAAATAATTAGAAAGCATTGCTGCTAGTTAGTTCTGAAGACAAATCCCATAAGCGTTTAGCTTGCTCGGTATCAACAGCATATGCTTCTACCTCCTTGAATGTAATTTCTGTGCTACTTTTTAATTTTGCTATATCACAGTCTTCACAATACAAACCACCTAATGTATTGAGCTCGGGAGTGGTTGCAGCCCAGATCGTAGTAGCTACTCCCTGTTGCGGTGTTTTTAGATCTGCAATAGTTGGATTACCATCTTTATCTATCCATCCCATTGCAAACATTTCCTCATGTGTTAAATGACGCTGTAAGGAAGTAGCAATGTTGCCAGGATGTACTGAGAAAGATCTTACGTTGTCTTTTTGGCCTAATGTGTCCAGATGGACGCTAAATAAAGCATTAGCTGTTTTTGCTTGTCCATAAGCTAGCCAATGATCGTAATCATATCTAAAGTGAATATCATTCCAGCGAATTGGTGATAATTGATGCCCTGCGGATGACAGCGTTACAACACGTGCACCACCTTTTAGTAGTGGCCATAGTTGGTTCGTCAAAGCAAAATGCCCCAAATGGTTTACAGCAAATTGTGATTCCCAGTTATTACCTACACGTGTTTCAGCACAAGCCATTATTCCGGCATTATTAATTAAAAGATCAATATGCCTGTCTTGTTTTAACAGCCGTTGAGAAAATTCCCAAACACTACTTTTAGAGTCATTCAGATTGCTAAGATCTAAAGCTTCAATCTTAATATTTGGAATATCCTTTGTTGCTGTATAGGCTTCCTCTACGTTTCTGGAGGCAACTGTAACTAGAGCGCCGGCGTGAGCCAAAGCTTTGCTAGTTTCTAGCCCTAAACCAGCATGACCACCAGTTACAACAACATGTATATTTTTTAAATTAATACCTGCTAGAACATCTTCAGCTGTACTATTTTTTCCAAAATTTGAGCCAATTGGTATTTGTTGTCTTTCCATCTTTATTACTTCTATATTTGGAGGAGATAAAATAGTATGGACAGCAAATATTGAACAAACCATAATTAAAAGGACACTTTTCTTTTTTGATCGTTCGGATTTTTTATAAATGGATGCTCTATCGCATGTATTGTCATTGTTGAGAATAAGACATAGTAACGGTGCAGGTCTTGATGCTGGTGGAGATTGGGCTATCAATTTTCCAGCTTATGACGGAATTAAGTTTAATGCTGTTTTGAAAGGGCAATGTTGGGTAAAAACCCAAGATGATGAGGAACCTTTTCTTGTTAAAGCGGGCGACTGTGTTTTACTTACGCGCGGAAAACCATTTGTTGCAGCTACTGATCTAAATCTACCGACAATCGAATCTTCAACTATTTTTGATATGAATGTTGGGAAAATATCTATTTTGAATAGTGGTGGTGATTTTTTTCTAATAGGCATTAGTTTTGATTTTGAAGGAGATACTTGGGGAATGCTTACAAGTGCTCTTCCTTCATTTGTTCATTTGAAAAATGTCTCTAATCAAGTTTCTGTTCTAAAGTGGGCCATTGAACAATTAACTATCGAGATAAAAGAAGAGACATTAGGAAATGAGTTAATGACCAGCCATCTGGCTCAGATCATGTTATTACAGGTTTTAAGATTTTGGTTAGGGCCGGGACAAACTCGATACACAGGCTGGTTAGCAGCACTTTCAGATCATCGTCTAATACGATCAATGAATGTTATCCATGAGAAACCAATGTATTCATGGACTGTCGCTGAATTGGCTGCTATTGCAGGAATGTCGAGGACAACGTTTACACAACATTTTAGTAAAGTTGTCGGGCAGTCACCTATTAACTATCTAACGAGTTGGCGTATGCACCTTGCTGCAGATATGTTATTAAGAAGTGAAAAAAAAGTAATCAACATTGCCTATACTGTTGGATATCAGTCTGAATCAGCTTTTAGTACAGCATTTAAGCGGATGTATGACCATTCTCCTACACAGTATCGTAGATTTATGGCTACTAAATAAAGGAGTAAATACAATGCGCCTATTTAGCATATAGTTAGATTTAAAAGAGACTAGAGCTAGAATACTTTAAATAGATGAAGCTTAAGTATCCGAATTACCTTTATACAAATCAGACCAAGAAATCAGGGTGTCAGACATTTGCTGTAATACATTAATAAAATTGGTGCGTTGTTCTGGGGTTAGAGTAGAGAAGTGCTTGTATTGTATTTCACGTAAACCATTACGTTGTTCTTTAACTAATTGTAAGCCATAGTCGGTTAACTCTATTAACCAGCTACGCGCATCACTCGTATTCTTTTTCCGAAGTACAATATTTTTATTTTCTAATATTTTAAGCATTCTGGTTGCTGTTGGCACGGCAACACCTGCATGATGTGCAATCTGACTAATGGTCAAAATGCCTTCATCTGCCAAGGTATCTAATAAATTGAGTTGTGATAATGAAAGATGTGAACGCATCTGAGCATAGTAGCCTCGATCACGGGTCATTGCCTTAAATAGGTTATGACAAACAAAAATAAACTCTTCAAATTCTTGCTCATTTTGTTCAGTCATTGAACTATCTTTTGCTGTAGGGTTCAATTATTCCATACCTGATTTAAACGATTGAATAAAGTAAAAACATTAAAATTTAACTATAACTCAGAGAAGTATAGCAAAAATTTTTATCTTGTATTTAGTTAGCTTGCTAAGTATTATTTATTTAGCAAGCTAACTAAATATCTGCTAGTTGATCAGAAAGATTCAGATATTTAGCATTACTGGTTCATATTTCCATTTAAAAAAATTATTTAATTACAACTGTTTATTGTAAATTAATAATTTTTTATTTAGCTAGCTAAGTAGTTTACATGTGCATACTAATGTAAAAGAGGGGGGATAGAGTGTGATAGTAAAGCCAATATTTCAAAACTCTGAAGGTAAAACTTTAGATCAATCAAATTATCTAGCAATTACTTTAGTGATATTTGCTGGAATTATTTCTGCTTTACATGTGGGAAAGGCTTCAATTGCAATCCCCCAAATGCATGAACAGTACCATTGGTCGCTTTCTGCTCTTAGTTGGATTATGTCAGTTTTTCCATTTATTGGCGTTATTGGCGGTATGGCAGCGGGGATTTTGGTGAAACAATGGGGAGACAAACGTTTACTCTGCCTAGGTTTAGCTGTTCTCGCAAGCGCAAGTTTTTTGGGTGCTATGACAACCAATTTTACATTTTTAATCACAACGAGAATTGTAGAGGGACTGGGATTTTTACTTATTGTTGTATCAGCACCTTCTATTTTGAATCGTTTAGCAACTCCTCAGCAATACAACATGGTATTTGGCTTTTGGAGCATGTTTATGGGCGTAGGAATTGCAATCTCAATCTTTTTGGGTCCTTTGTTAAATAACTGGCAAAGTTTATGGTTGATCAATGCAGGACTAACATTTTTAATCTTAATTTTTATATTTTTAAAAGTACCTCATATAGAAAAAACTACATCCATTTTGGCTCAACCTACGAATATTAAAGATGATATTTTAAGAGTCGTAAAAACACGTAATCCTTCTTTACTGGCGATTGCTTTTGCAGCTTACAATATTCAATTTTTTTCGGTACTTACGTTTTTACCTTTATTTTTAGTGAATAGGACAGGAATGTCAGTTGCACAAGCAGGGTTTGTTTGTGGAGCGGTAGTTATTTCTAATATTACCGGCAATCTTACATCTTCATTTTTACTTAATCGTGGTGTTAAAGCAAAGACCATTATTATTTTTGCCAGTGCTGCTATCGGCATACTTGGTATAGGAATATTTCTTCCATTCACACCTGAGCTCTTGGCAATAATTTTATGTTTTTTATTTTCAATGGTGAGTGGTCTAATTCCTGCAACTATTGTCAGTTCCGCACCGCGCAGTTCTCCTGATATTGGCTTGGTTTCATTGAGTATTGGCGCTGTGATGCAAGGGAATTATCTCGGACAGGTTATAGGCCCTTTGGCAATAGGTTTGGCAATTAGTTTTGCTGGGTGGACTGCCGCAGTTATCCCTGTCGGAATTGCTGCATTGATTGGAGTTTTAGCAGGTTCATTACTCAATTTTAAAAATAAGAAATTAGGCGCATAAAAATGATCTTGTTTACTCAGCTTAAGATTTAGGAGATTAACGAATGAGCCAATTTACTTTAAAGAAACATTTTAAGATGACAATTTTTCTATCATCAGTATGTTTAAGTAGCTCTATTTTTGCTGAATCTCCCTTTAATCAAAAAAGTAAATGGGCACTTGGAGACTGGGAAGGTAATAGAACAAGATTAGCCGATCAGGGTTATGAGTTTACATTTGGTTATACAGGTCAATTTGCAGGAACTCTACATACTGAACATAAAGGCAATGGCAGTGCTTATGCCGATCAGTGGACTATTGGAACCAAACTAAATCTGGAAAAAATTTTGGATTGGAATGATACCGAAGCTGAAATCAAAATAACTCATCGTGGTGGACAATCTTTAAATCAGGAAGCTGACGCACTATCACAAAAATTTTTTCAGACCCAAGAGGTTTATGGTCGCGGTCAAACATGGCGATTAACTGATTTTTGGATTCAAAAAAGTTTTTTTGATAGGCATTTAGATATAAAAGTTGGACGTTATGGAATAGGTGGGGAGTTTGCTCGAGCTGATTGTTTATTTCAAAACTTATCTCTTTGTGGTGGGCAAGTTTCCAAGGGTGCAGGGGATCAATGGTATGACGCACCGGTAAGTCAATGGGCTATGCGGATTCGTTATAATCTTCATCCAGAATTATATGCACAAGTGGGTGTATTTGAGCAAAACCCTATAAATGGTAATGCAACCAATACAACAGATGGATTCAATTTAAGTACGGATGGCTCGAAAGGTGCGATCATTCCTATTGAAGTTGTTTGGTCACCTAAAAAAGCTTTTGAACAATTACCATTTCCAGCTGAATATCGTCTCGGATATTTTTATAGTACGGTTGATGCAAAAAACGTGAAATATGACTATACGCACCCTAATTGGGGTCAACCGCTTAATGATAATTATCACAAGAACTCGGTATGGGCCTCAATTAAACAACAGTTAACTTCCAAAGATGGAGATAACTCACGTGGTTTAACTGTGATGGGGCAAGCTATATTTTTTGATGATGAAACGAGTATTTATAAAGATATTCAAAACATGGTTTTTGTTTATAAAGGTTTATTTGCAAATAGGCCTCAAGATGAATTGGGGGGAGGAGTTGCGCGAATCCATATTAATAGTGATGCGCAAAAATTTAAAGATAGTCTTCTAACACATGGGTTTAATAGTGAGGTGAATGCCGAGATTTATTACGGTTTAAAACTTAGAAATTGGTTAATGCTAAAGCCCAATGTTCAATATATTCATAATATTGGTGCAAACCCTTCTAATAAGAGCGCATGGGTCGGGGGAATAAAATTGAATATGGACTTCTAAATTATCTATTTTGAAATAGTTCTTTACTCATTACGAAACTTGCCCCAATCGGCTATCAATCATTGACATTTTCCAGATTTACTTAACGTAAATAGCTTGTTTTAAAAATTAGAGATACAGTTTTTACTATTTTGATGTTTAAAGGCATAACTTACCAGAAGTTACTTTACTGTTATTTAGGATTAACTATGAAAAACACTTATTTGGTTACAGGTGCTACAAAAGGCATTGGAAAAGCAATTAGTGATGAACTCTTTTTGAATGGAAATCACGTTATAGGAATTGCTAGAAATATCGAAAATATAGACTTTCATGGGGAGCTTTTTAGTTGTGATCTATCGAACATAGAACAAACTGAAGAAACACTAGGTTTAATTTCTAAATCTCACGTCATCCATGGAATAGTGAATAATTCAGGAATTAGTTTACCTCAACCTTTAGGCCAGATTACATTTTCGGCTTTAGAGGATGTGTGGAACTTAAATGTAAGGGCTGCCATACAAGTTACGCAACATTTTGTTGAACAACTGAAAGAACAGCGATTTGGTCGAATTATTAATATTGGTAGCAGGGCTATTTACGGGGCCAAAGAACGGACTGCATACTCAGCAGCAAAAAGTGCATTGGTTGGTTGTACTAAAACATGGGCACTTGAGTTGGCTGAATTTGGGATAACAGTAAACTGTATAGCGCCTGGACCGATTGAAACGGAACTTTTTAGAAAAACCAGACCAGTTGGTAGTTTAGCTGAGAAAGCTATTTTAGATAGCATTCCATTAGGAAGGATCGGAACACCAAAAGATGTTGCACATGCTGTCTCTTTTTTACTGTCAGATCATGCAGGTTTTATTACTGGTCAAGTTCTAAATGTTGATGGTGGAGGAAGTTTATAGAGAATAATTATAAAAGATCTAAGTTATGGACATTTAAATTTCATTAAGAATGCCTGCATTGAGCACACCTTGCTTATCAACACTTAGAATCCAGAACATCACCTTATTTTATAAATAAAATAAATATATATATTAGAAAACTTGATTAATTTTATTTTTCGTATACAATGAACATAACTAGAAAAAGTCATGTTTGGTAAATCTTCTCTAAGTACCGCAGTATTAGTCATAATCCTTCGTTTTTTTCAGATTTTCAGCTCCATTCTTTATTATTTCGATGTTACTCATAACCAATAAAATGGTTTAAATTTTTAAAAAAACTAGGATGTATTATGTCTAATTCAAATATCATGAAAGGTACTGTTAAGTGGTTTAACGAAGCTAAAGGTTTCGGTTTTATCCAACCAGAATCAGGACCAGACGTTTTCGCTCATTTTAGCGAAATCGCTAACTCAGGTTTCAGAACTCTTGCTGAAGGTCAACGTGTTGAATTCAGTGTTGCACAAGGCCAAAAAGGCCCAAATGCTGTAAATATTGTTGCTCTATAAATAATTATAAGCAGTCATAAATGAAAAGCACTAATGAGTGCTTTTCACTTTAAATTAATTTTAAAGTTATTTTAAAATTATAAGTAAATTTTAATTTAGGATATAAATTGTTAAAAATAAATGATTTAATTGCAAAATCTAAAAATGGTACAGAAATTTTAGTGTCTTTAATTCCTCTAAATAGAATACAAAATACACGTGAAGGTTTTAAAACTGTTGAAGTTGGTAAAAGAGTTCTTCTTTCCTCTGGAATTGAAGTTGATTTAAATTTAGATGGGCGTACCTTTTATGCGTCTATAAATCAACTATTTAAATTAGATTATAGAGTTAGTTAAAACTCAGTTTGCTATTGGATATTTAGGCGGGTCCATTATTTCTGCCATAATTTTATTAGGATATCGTCATGCTTAAACAAAATATCAGTGTCAAAGACCAGTTTGGAATTAAATACGTCATTCAGGCAACAGTAGATAATTATTTCGCTAATACTCAATGTTTTTCTAATTTAAAATACATTACAGTTGAAGGCGAAGATATACGACCGGGTTTTGAAATGTTTTTTCAAAGTACTTTAAGCGGTAAAATTTTTAAAATTGATAAAATAAATTAATCTATCAACGCAGTACATTTAACGCGGCAGGGTAGAATTCTTTTTAAAAATAGAAATCCTTATGGCTCTAGGGCACATTGCAAATACTCAATTAAACAATAACTTTAATAATAAAGCGCAGGTGGTGAAAACCATACTAGCGCATTTCTAGTTTCTTAAACCCCTATATCCCAAAATTCCGCAACTTTATAAATCCCAATTTAACAATAGCTTATTCATTATTTAACCTTACTTTTTAATGATCTAATTTAAAGCAAATGTCATTTTGTGTGCTTGACTGTAAAAGGGCTGGGTACTATCCTTTGCCTGCTGGCCACATTGCCAGCCGGCTTTGACAGGCTGAATATTATCTCCCGCATCAGAGTTATTTCTTCTGAGGAATAGCCTTGTGTGGTGTACCACTCGTTCCCTCCCGTAGCGGTAGGACGGGAGAGGGACACTTTCGGGTGTGCTAGTTTGAGATAATACTAGTCTGTCAACCTTCTTCCGTTCTGCCACCATAATTCTATAAATGTCTGGCAGAACTCCCAATAAAAAGGAGTTGGCTTTGCACATTCTTAATTTCTTGGCAGCCTTTGCCAAAAGCTATAACGACACGACTTAATTCATCTTTAAACAGTTTGAAGGCTCATCGGCTTTTCAGACTTTAAGTCATTACGGCTAAAAACTTATTTCAACAATAAAACTTGAGATGTGCCAAGCACAGTCTTTATGGCTTTGCTATGCCTTTTTTTCTCCCAAAAAAGTATCTCTTTTAGAAACAACAAGAATTTATAACGGTAAAAATATGCGAAATTTAGTTCTCCCAACGCGTGCTATAAAAGTTGTTAATACATCCATTCATTTGTTTCATCATCACGGGTTTCATACCGTGGGCATCGACAAAATTGTGAAAGAGTCACAAATTCCAAAAGCGACTTTTTATAACTACTTTCACTCCAAAGAGCGGTTTATTGAAGTCTGTTTGATCGTGCAAAAAGAGCGCTTAAAAGAAAAAGTGATTTCAATTGCTGAGCATGTAAACCACACGAGCGCGATTGATAAACTCAAGGCACTTTATTTCTTACATACCGATTTAGAGGGACTGTACTATTTATTATTTAAAGCCATTTTTGAAACGAAACTGGCTTATCCAAAAGCTTATCAAGTCGCAGTGAGATATCGAACATGGCTAATTAATGAGATTTATAGCCAGCTTAGAACACTTAAAAACGATGTAACTTTTCAGGATGCCAAACTCTTTTTATATATGATTGAAGGCGCAATCATTCAACTTTTAAGCTCGGATACGGCAATCGAGCAAGAAAGGGTGGTGGATTGTTTTTTGGAAGGGGGAATTTGTGGTTAATAAAAAATGCATAGCTGTAGATGATTCAAAAATTAAATTATAGAGCGATCAGTGAGAGGCTGAAAATGCTGCTTTAACGAGTCTAAAAAAAGCTGAACCTTTTTTGGAATTTTTGATCCATACGGCGTGGTTGCATAAAAATAAACTGGTGATGAAAAGATGTCCTTTGAACAATTAATAATAATGCCGGCATCTTCATATTTTTTTGCTAAAAAATCGGGAACAAATAAAATACTTTGGCTCTTTTGGCAAAAATCTAAAAGAATTTCTATATTATTGCAAATGAGTTGAGGGATTGAATCAATAAAGTTATTTTTTAAATCTGATCTTGAATATAATGATATATTATATTTTCTTAACTCTTCTATGCTTTTAGGTCTTCCATATTTATTTAAAAATGTTGTTGTTGCATAAAAGTTTCTTTTATAAGTATCTAGTAAAAAGATATCTTGCTCTTTAATTTCTTCTTCAATTTTTAAAATAATATCAAATTTATGTTCATTGATATTTGTTGAATTTTCTGAAAATAAAAGATCAATTTCAATATTAGGATATTGATTTAGAAAATTGGAAATAATATCTGAAAAGCATGTTTGCACAAAAGCATGAGGAGCACTAATTTTTAATATGCCTTCAGGGTACTTTTGATCATAGATGAAGTCATTAGCCGCTAAATCTAATTCTTTCACAATGACCTTGCAACGTTGGTAAAACTTCTCTCCAGAGCGGGTAAGGTCCATCTTTCGGGTATTGCGCGTAAACAATGATGTACTAAATAGACTTTCTAAATAAAAGATTCTTTTAGAAACTTGATCTCTAGTAACACCTAATTTTCTTGAGGCATGACTAAAATTTCCAGTTTCTACAACACTAATGAAAGTATTAATACAGTCTAGTTTATCCATTAAATTTTGAAAGGCTAAATTGGCGTGTCGCTAAACTATATTATGATGTTCTACTTATCAATCATTGTATCTTTTATGGATACAGTTTGTATTTAAATGAATATCTAGTAGTTTACAGTTATTTTTGATTTTATATAGGCTGCTAATTAAGTTTGTTTTGGAGTGGTTTAAATAATTATTTTAAATATCTAAATTAAAATCATATTTCTTGAAAATATTAATATTTTTATAACTTTATAGGGTTGTTAAAAAATCGAAATACCAATGAGGTAAATAGATGAGTGACTTAATTAATAATAATCCTGTGTGGGTAAAAAAGATCTTATCAATTCATGGATTGCTGCCCCTGCTTCGACTTGCATTAGTTTCAGCCTATTTATTCGGTGGAATTAATAAATTAATCGGATTTCATATGGCGATTGAGGAGCAGGCGAGTTTTGGTTTACAGCCTGCTTGGCTCTGGGCAGCTACGGCAATTGTTATTGAAATTGTTGGTTCGCTCTTGGTTATTTTTAATCGTTTTGTCTGGTTAGGGGCTGGAGCTTTAGGCTGTCTAACCGCCATAGCGATGCTTGTTGCAAACGATTTTTGGAATCATACAGGTCCAGCATTCTTTAGTACCTTTAACAGTTTCTTTGAACACCTCGGTCTCATCGCTGCATTGGTTATGGTCACCATTCTTTCTAATCAACAAACAAAGTCACAATAAGTTGTAGTACTTAATTCTTACGGAGTCTTTTATGCGTAAATCATTATCAGCCTTGCTTTTAAGCACAATGCTAGTGGGCACAAATGTTGCCATTGTTCCTCAAGTTTTTGCCAAAACAACAACCAGTGTAAAAAGTGAAGCGCCCGGGGTAGCTCCTCAATACGATACAACGCATGTATATGTTAACCCCGAAGACTTCGATAAATTTACCGACAGCTTAGTGGCCACTTTTGGTGGGATTAAATCTAAACAGGGCGTTTTTCAGGTAACCCCAACACCAAGCCAGACCATTTCCCAGCTTGTATTGACCCCAGTAGGAACACTGTCTGTATTTGGTTTTAAAACTCCGGTTCCATATCCTTTTGGTTTGGAGCGAACAGGCTATTTAGTCAAAGATATGGATGCAGCCGTACAGTCAGCTAAAGCAAACGGTGCAGATGTGATTGTGGATGCATTTCCAGACCCAATCGGGCGTGATGCGGTCATTCAATGGCCGGGTGGCGTGAATATGCAGCTTTATTGGCACACGACTAAACCTAACTATAACAAGTTAGAGACTGTTCCAGAAAATCGTATTTATATTTCAAAACAAAGTGCCGATTCTTTTGTTAAAAAGTTCGTTAACTTCTCGCACGGTAAAGTGGTTTCAGACAACCCAAAAGCGGCTGGTGTAGAGATTGGACGCCCAAATGAAACGTATAGACGTATTCGCGTAGAGTCTGATTTCGGCAAAATGACAGTGTTGGTCACTGATGGTCATCTTCCTTATCCATATGGGCATGATATGACGGGTTATGAAGTCAAAAATTTATCTGAGACTTTAGATAAAGCGACAAAAGCGGGTGTGAAAGTTTTGGTCAATGCCTATAAATCAGAAGGTCGTGAGGCAGCGATGGTGCAGTTCCCAGGTGGTTATATTGCCGAAATTCATGCCGCTACAAAGTGATTTATTGTCTTAATGATTGTTAGAAACCAACGCTTATATTGTCCAAGGGCAATGTGAGCATAAAAGACTAAGTCTCTGCAATGACCTATTTATTACCATGGATAACAAGATGGCCCCGCATATTTCTAATCATAGAAACTGTCGAATTAAGTGCTCAGAAACTTACCTTAAAATAATTAAAATGAGTTTATTAATGACGGGTAGTTTATTTTTTTATGAATTTGCTCATGCAGAAAATGAAGTTTCAAATACAAATGCATGTCCAACTCGTCCAAAGATCTCAACCAATCGATGGCAAGAAAATTGGGATGTTTTAAAAACCCCGTGTGTACCAAAGAAAATAGGAGACGAATTCAAATATATACCCTTTGGTAATAATAATTATTTGTCATTGGGTGCAAATATTCGTGAGCGTTTTGAAGTCAATAATAATGCGAGATTTGGCAGCGGAAATAATCAAGCCGATCGTTATTTAATTCAAAGATTACAAGTTCATGCAGATGCACGTATTGGCGATCATTTACAATTATTTACTCAGCTAAGTGATGCGCGAGCGTTTGATAAAAAGAATATTAGCAGTACTGACCAGAATAGACTTGATGTAGAGCAAGCCTTCATTGCATGGGTGAGTCCTTTAAATAATGGAACTTTTAAATTTAGAGTAGGGCGTCAAGAGATGGCTTTTGACTTACAACGCTTTATTTCAAATCGAGAAGGTCCAAACGTTCGACAAGCCTTTGATGGAATTTGGTCGGGTTATGAATATGGCGATTGGAGAATTTTAGGCTATCTCACCAGACCCGTTCAGATTGAAAAAGATTCAACTTTTAATGATCACTCGAAACGAAATTTAAGTTTTAGCGGTTTTCGCGTTGATAAACAAAATGTCTGGGGAGGCGAGTTATCTGGTTATTACTCACGTTATGAACGAGATAATGCATCTTTTACAAGCGTTAAGGGAAATGAGATTCGCGACTTATATGATGTTCGCCATATGGGTAAAAAGAATAATATCGATTGGGATGTTGAGGGTATGTTTCAACATGGAAGGATTGGCGGACAATCTATTCAAGCATGGGGACTCAGTAGTATTACAGGGTACACGTTTGCTGAACAAGCTTGGTCACCGCGTGTAGGCGTCCAGTTTGATATTGCCACAGGCGATAAAAATGCCAACGATAATGAACTCAATACCTTTAACCAGCTCTTTGCAAACGGCTCATACTTTACTTTGGCGGGTTACAGTGGCTACAGCAATATTATTCATATAAAACCGTCTCTGACACTTAAGCCTTCCGATAAACTCACTCTATTAAGTGCTTTAGGTTTTCAATGGCGTGAAACGACCAATGATGCGGTTTATTTCCAAGGTAATAACAGCATGGCGAACACCGCAGGACAAGGTTCAAGCTGGACGGGGGCATATATTCAACTAAGAGCAGATCAAAAAATAAATTCTAATTTGTCTGTGGCTGCCGAAGGGGTTCACTTTGAAGTTGGAGATACGATTAAGAGAGCAGGAGGCAAAGACTCAAATTATCTAGGACTTGAACTTAAATATGGGTGGTAAAATATGAGTGCAGATTTAAAGCAAACTAAAATTGGTCATTATCAAAATCTAGACATTGAACTCATGACTTGGGACTGTACTTCAGCCGAGGTTGATCTTTCCTGTGCTTGTATCTTTGAACATGAAATGAATAACCGGCCTTTTTCGGGCGGTTTGGCACATTTAGATGAAGCTTTAAATGGAAGACTAAATGAAATACGGAAAAATAACTGGTTCAGCGCAAAACTGAATGATGCTCTTTTAATAAATCAAACTCCTTCAACCATACAAGCTTCTAAAGTTTTATTGATAGGAATGGGTTTGCCAGAAGATTTTACGTTAGAGAGAATATGGGCTGCGATAAAAACTGCTGTGAAAACAGCGCATCAATTGGAACTAAAAAGTGTAGCATTTGCGCCTAGTATTTTAGATACAGGTCTTAATCCTCCCTCTGGTTTAAATGAACTTATGTTAAGAAGTTTAAAAGAAGAATTAGACCGACATAATCAGCTTTATTTGCAAAATTTAGTCAAAAAGTCTGAAATTGAAAGGTGGGTATTTGATGCAGGTTTTCAAAATTATGACGTTAAGGCTGAGCAATATATCGCATCTTTTGCCAAAGTTTTTACTCAAGATGAATTCTGATTTTAAAAAAAAATTCAGTAAAGCACTATAAAAAATGAATATGCTTTTAATTTAACTGCATCAACCTGAACGATGCAGTTAAATGTAAAGATTAAGAAATTTCTAAAATTTTCTGGGCGATATATAAATCTTGTATAGATAAGCCTGAACTGTCATAAATTGTGATTTGTTTCTGAGATTGCCTTCCTTGAGCGGTTGCTAAAAGCACATCACCGATATTCATTAAAGTTGCAGATTCAGGCACATGTTGGAATTCACCGATGAGTTTAGATTGGGTATTCAGATCACAAAATAAACCACTCTGTGAAAATAATTCTGGTGGAAGTTCTTGTTTGCCTTTTTTATCTGAACCCATAGATGAAATATGAGTACCGGCTTTTACCCATTCTGCTTTAAAAAGAGGGGATTGAGATGAAGTTGCTGTCACAATAATATCTGCTTGTTCACAAGCTTCTTTTGCATTGGTAATTTTAAGCTTAATCCCTAATTGTTTTAGGTCTTCTGCCATTTTTTCGGCTTTACTCTGGTCGCGTCCTACAATCAAAATTTGGTCCAAATTTCTAATTCGAGCTAATGCCTCGCATTCATATTTAGCCTGATTTCCCGTACCAAATATTGCTAATACTTTTGAATTTTTTCTTGCCAATATATTAGTCGCAACAGCATTAGAAGCTGCTGTACGGAAGGCATTCACTTTGCCTGCTTCGATGGCTGCCGCCATTTTTCCATTGGCTTGATTAAATAATAAAATGAGCGCGTTATGGCGTGGCAAACCATTTTTAGGGTTATCTTCCCAAAACGAACCGACTTTAAGACCAGCTAAGTGCTGATTAGCAGATGATTTAATACTAAACGTATTTTTTGTACCAGACGCTTGACCATGAACGACAGGAAAACTTTTAGTGTCGGGTTGAGTGGCAGCAATTAAAGCTTGGTAAATTGCATCGTAAGCGAGTTCATGATTGATGAGAGCAGAAGATTCAGACTCAGAAATAAATCTCATAGCCATCTCCAAAAGTGAATATTTAAATTAAGACGTGAACAGTTCGAGAGACGAGTAGCATGTAATGTCTATCCATGACGCTTTAACTGACATCATAGATAGACACCAACTTTTATTAAGCTGATAAAAACTCTACATATTTAGAAATATCGACATTCCCACCACTAATAATGATGCCTATACGTTTGCCTTTTAACTCATGTTTTAAATTACGCGCAGCAGCAAATCCAAGGCATCCTGTCGGTTCAACAACCATCTTCATTCTTTCAGCAAAAAACTTCATAGAAGTCACGAGTTCTTCGTCTGTTACAGTCAAAATGTCATCTACATTCTTTTGAATAATAGGAAAAGTGAGTTTGCCTAAATATTGAGTTTGAGCACCGTCGGCAATCGTTTGCGGTGTATCAATATGAACAATTTCTCCTTTTCTAAAGGACATTTGCCCATCATTTCCTAAGGCTGGTTCAACACCATATATTTTACAGTTAGGCGAGAGTTGACGGGCAGATAGGGCAGAACCAGCTAATAAACCTCCGCCACCTAAACATACAAAGAGGTAATCCAATTCACCAACCTCTTCAAATAGTTCTTTTGCAGCCGTTCCTTGACCGGCAATTACATGCGGATGGTCATAGGATGGAATGAGTGTCAGGCCATTTTTTTCGGCGATCTCTTTTCCAATTTGTTCCCGATCTTCCGTATAACGGTCAAATTCAACAATATTGCCGCCGTATTCTCGCGTCGCTGCCATTTTTGCAGCAGGAGCATCTTTGGGCATGATGATTGTTGCTGGAATACCAAGGATTTTTGCTGACAGTGCAATTGCTTGAGCATGATTTCCCGAAGAGAAAGCAACCACACCAGCTTGTTTTTGAGCCTCATCGAACTGTGCAAGCGCATTCATTGCACCACGAAATTTGAAAGCGCCAACACGCTGAAAATTCTCACATTTAAAGAATACTTCTGCTTCAAATTCATTGTTAACAGTACGTGAAGTTAAAACAGGGGTTTTATTTGCAAAACCTTTTATACGTTCAGCAGCGGCTGCGACATCTTCATAAGTTGGAAGGGTTAAATTTTTCATAATTAAACCTAATTCTATTCAATGTTTTCGGATGCAAGATTTCGTATTGCTCAAGCAACGCACAATATATTAACCTTGTTTAGATAAAATATATATGTTTAGATAAAATGTCTAATTTTATTTTCTGATGTGATAACAATGAGATATAAGATTTTGATTTACATTAAGTTTAAAATTAGATAAAAAGTCTAAATTACTATTGCATACTTCACGCTAGGGTTTGAAATAGTAAGTAAGTCATTTGGAGGAAATACATTGGGAAATCGTGATAAACATTTACTCACTCAACTAGATACAATCGCGAAAGGATTAAGTGAAACGCTATTTCCCTTTTGTGAAGTTGTTGTCCATGACTTAACAAATCCTGAACATGCCATACTCTCAATACACAATAATTTATCTGGTCGAAAAATTGGAGATCCAGCAACAGAATTAGGGCTGGCTAGAATTATGTCTCCAGAATTTCCCAATCTTATTTCCAACTATGCAAACCAGTTTGCAGATGGCCGCCCCGCAAAAAGTACTTCGATTGGTATTAAAGATGAAGAGGGAGAATATGTGGCCGCTTTATGTATGAATATTGATTTAACCCTGTTTAGGGGTATGCAAAGCGCTTTAGACCAGTTTACTAAAATTGAAACTGACAACATTATTGAAAATTTGGAACCGAATGGGTCTGAAGCAATTCGAAGATATATCGATCAATTTGCCTCAAAACATGCGACTACACCGCGTATGTTAAAACTCAATGAGCGAAAACAATTAATACACGAGTTAAAGAATAATGGTTTATTAGACATTAAAAAGGCTGTAGAGACAGTTGCACAACATTTAGGTATATCAAGAGCGAGCGCTTATTTGTATGTAAAGGAAACTTAAAACGATTTTTTATAAAATTCGAATAGTTTATTTTAATGTGTGTTTAGCTTGATCAAGGAGGTCGTTATTTGAAGTTATTTATTATTGTGTTTATTGCGATTTTTTCCAGTATTGGTCTGATCTGTTTAATTGCACTGCTTAGAAATTTAAAAAATTCTTCGTCATCTGGCGATCATGATTATTCATCTTCTTCAACCCATCATTTTCACGATAATAGCCCTAGTCATCATAGCTCTAGTTATTCAAATGATTGTTCATCATCATCATCTTCAGATTCGGGAGGATGTGATGGGGGCGGTGGTGGTGGAGATTAAAAAAGCCCTTTTGTTCAAAGGGCTTTTGATTAATTTAAGGTAAGTCGAACCAAATAAATTGACTATCTTCAATAGCTTGAATGGTCGCTTTATCTTCAAACACGAAAGCATCGCCTGCTTTAACTTCTTGATCACCGATACGGATTACACCTGTAATAATGTGGATATAATTCACTTTTTTAACCGGATCAACAGTTAACTCATGTCCTTTTTCCAATACAGCAGACTTGATCTCTGCATTTTGGCGAATATGCATCGGTGCATTTGCATCAGGCCCAGCAATTAAATGCCATTTATTTGGATCTTTACGTGGGTCAAGATTAATTTGCTGGTAATTCGGCTCTGCATCTCTTACATCTGGAATAATCCAGATCTGTAATAAATGTACAGGCGTATCAGTGTTGTTAACTTCACTGTGGGCAACACCTGTGCCAGCACTCATGAGTTGCCATTCACCTGCTTTAATTTGGCCTTCATTTCCCATCGTGTCACGGTGTGAAATTGCGCCATCTAACACACAGGTTAAGATTTCCATGTTGTCATGTGAGTGTGTACCGAAACCATTATGCGCATCGATCTTGTCGTCATTAATGACTCGTAGAGCACTTACACCCATATATTTAGGGTTATACCAGCTACCAAATGAAAAGCTATGATAAGACTCTAACCAGCCTGCTTTTACATGTCCTCGATCTTCACCACGATGTACGTAAGCATTCATGATCTAATCTCCCAAATTTTTATTGATCTATTGAGAAATATATTAATGCTATATCGGGAGTGAAAAAATAGAATAACTGCAACATGTCGTTTCATAATTGATATGATATTGAGTTTTTTGTCTATTTGTTGCAATTTTAATAATAAAAAACCTGCCATAAAGACAGGTTTTTAATGAAACTATTTGATTATTCAAGGAACTTAACAGTTACGCCAGAGCGTACTTTACTTCCTAAATCGTTTGCATCCCAGTTAGTCAAACGGATACAACCGTGTGATGCTGTTTTAGAAATTAAAGATGGATTTGGTGTGCCATGAATACCAAAAGATTTTTTACTTAAACCAATCCAGATATTACCTACTGGTGCATTTGGGCCAGGTGGTAAAGAAAGAGGTTTTAAGTTTTTACCTTGTACGAAGTTCGAAGGTGAATAGCTGTACCATGGGTTACGAGCCACACCAACTACCTTGTAAGTACCGGCCGGAGAAGGCGTATCAGTACTGCCAATTGTTGCAGGAAATGAGGCAATCATTTGGTTCCGGCTATTGAAGAGATACAATTGTTTTGCGCCTTTATGGGCAATAATCAAATGAATATCTTCTGGTAAATCATTGCGTACATTTGGAACAATGATTTTTTCACCCGCTTTTTTGAATGTCGCAGTTGGGTTTAATTTTTTTAAGAAACCTTCATCAATATGAAACTTCTCACCCAACATTTCGGTCACACGAGTGTAGTACAAACCTTTCATTTTGGCTTGTAATGCGTAGTCAGAAGGAATCGACTCAGCATATGGACCTTTTAAGTCAGCATCAGAAATCGTGTATTCAATAAATGCTGGCTTGTTTTGTTTAGCAACCAATGCATCCCAAGTTTCTTTAGTAAGCTCACCAGTAGGTGATAAACCATTCATTTGCTGGAATGAAGAAATTGCTTTTAAGGTGTTTTTACCGCTCATGCCGTCAATTGCACCTGGTGATGCATGTGCATTATTAAGCATCACATGGGCACGTGCATAAACTGGAAGTTGACCTTTACCAATATTTTCAGACCATTCTGCCGAATTTAAGCCATCTAATGTCCATGAAGCAGCTGACACTGGTGCAGCCTTAGACGCCGTTGTGCTTTTAGCTACTGCTGGTGTAGATGCAGCAATACCAGACTCAGCATTTGGGTCTTCTGTTTTCTGCAAATTTTGTAATGTTGTTGACGCTCGATTTAAATCATTTTGTTCTTGAGCAGTAATTTGTGTTGGAGCTTGAGCTTGTACAGTTGAAGCTGCATCTACTGCTAGAGGATCAATCGGATCTTCTACAGGAGCTGATACCTTTTTAGGGTTCAGGGGTTGCTCAGTTGTTGAAGCAGCAAAAGCAACATTAGCAATAATACAACTTAAACTCATAGCGAGTAATGAGCGAACAAACATGTAATTCAACCTTAAGAATTTTCATATAAGCAATAGGGGATTGATCTAATCTCAAAGTGCATAAAACTACCAATAACTCATTTCTATGAGCCCAAGATTGGCAATTTAGTGATTAAAAGAATATCAATGACCCCAATGTAACATGTTGCAAGTATTGCAGAAAACCCCACAGCTTGCAGTAGAGTTTTGTGTAAATATGCATTTTTTAGTAGATTGACGAGTTTTTTGTGTGAAATTGAAATTATAAAAATGTCTCTGTTTTTGATATGATGCTGCCACATAAAGAAGATAGAGATTGGTAATGACGACTTTGAAAAATGATCGTTTCCTCCGTGCTTTGTTACGCGAACCTGTAGATACCACACCGGTATGGATGATGCGTCAAGCAGGGCGTTATTTGCCTGAATATCGTGAAACACGTTCAAAAGCAGGTGACTTTCTATCCTTATGTAAAAACACAGATTTTGCCTGTGAAGTCACTTTACAACCTTTGCGTCGTTACGACTTAGATGCAGCAATTTTATTTTCAGATATTTTAACAATTCCAGATGCACTGGGTTTGGGTCTTTATTTTGAAACAGGTGAAGGACCAAAGTTCCATAAAACAGTACGTACTGAACAAGATGTGGCGAATTTACCTAAGTTAAATGCAAAATCAGACCTTGATTATGTCATGAATGCGGTAAGCACGATTCGCTCTGCTTTAGGTGGTCAAGTTCCCCTGATTGGTTTTTCTGGTAGCCCTTGGACGCTTGCAACTTATATGGTTGAAGGTGGTTCAAGTAAAGAATTCCGTTTTACCAAGCAGATGATGTATGCCCAACCAGAAGTTTTGCATGCTTTACTTGATCATTTAGCAGACTCTGTAATTGACTATTTAAATGCTCAAATTGATGCAGGTGCTCAAGCGATCCAGATCTTTGATAGCTGGGGCGGGGCATTGGCACATCGTGAATATATCGAATTCTCTTTAAACTACATGAATAAAATCATTGCTGGTTTGCAACGTGAAAAAGACGGTCGACGTATTCCTATCATTGTGTTCACTAAAGGTGGTGGTCAATGGTTGGAGCCAATGATTAGCACAGGTGCAGATGCATTAGGATTGGATTGGACTACGCGATTAGATACAGCTCGAACTACGGTGGCTGGGCGTGTAGCGCTACAAGGAAATCTTGATCCGGCTGTTTTATATGGTTCGGCTGCTTCAATTGAAAAAGCCGTGAAATCGATGTTAGACGATGCCTACGCAAATGGTGAAAAGACCGGTTACATTGCTAACTTGGGCCATGGGATTACCCAGTGGGTAGATCCTGCACAACCAAAAATCTTTGTAGATACAGTGCATGAGTATAGTGCTAAATATCTAGGATAGTTTTTGTGCAATATCTAACTTTACCGTTTCAATTTATCGGCAAGGCTGTTTCGGCAGCCTTGTTTGGTATTTTGCTTTTAATTGCTTTTGCTTTAACAGCACCGATGGGAAGCCATGAATATATGGATTTTTATCGTTATGATTATTTACTCATCTATGCTGTGCTGATCCAGATCTGTTTACTCTATTTAAAACTGGAGTCATGGGCAGAAGCCAAAGTAATTGCTTTATTTCACGTCATGGCGATGGTCATGGAAATATTTTTAACTCATCCTGCAATTGCTTCATGGCAATATCCGCAGCCCGCCGTATTTAAAATTTTAACAGTGCCGTTATTTGCAGGTTTTATGTATTCGGCTGTAGGTAGCTTCTTCGCACGTTCAATACGACTGTTTCAAGTGTCTTTTGAAAAGCTTCCAAGTTTTGGAACTATGCTTTTACTCGCATTTTTCTCATATATAAATTTTATGAGTAAATTTTTTGTTCCAGATATTCGCTATATTTTATTTGCGATTAGTATTTTTATTTTCTGGAAAACAAAAATTTATTTTCAAATAAATGAACATAAATTTAAAATCCCGATGCTACCGATATTATTGACGCTCGCATTTATCATCTGGATTGCTGAAAATATAAGTACATTTTATAAAATTTGGCTATATCCAAGTCAGGTTGATGCTTGGCATATGGTGGGGTGGGGCAAGCTAGGATCATGGTATTTATTATTACTTTTAAGCTTAGTATTGGTTCTTAAAATATTAGGTAATCGAGATAATCAAGGTAATTGGAATTTAAGGTAAATTTTTCTTTAGCACTTTTCATCATATTGTTTATTTTTTAATTGCTAAATCGTAGCCTTCTCGCTATCTTTAATATCGTGTAATAAAAATTACACATAACAATACAAGACATAAGAAACAATCAATAATGATTTTTGGAGATATACATCTATGTTAAAAAAAATAGCTTTAGCTGCACTGTTAGCAGCTGGTTCAAGTGTTGCAATGGCTGACAACGATGTGGGTTGTGGTGCGGGTACACAAGTATGGGCTGGCAAAAAAGGAGTAGCGCCTAAAATTCTTGCTGCAACAACAAACGGTATTTTTACTAACCAATTATTAGGGATCACTTTCGGTACTTTAGGTTGCCGTCAAGGCGGAACAGTAACAGCGCAAGTGGTAACATTCACAAATGAAAATGCAGAAGCTTTAGCACGTGATATGGCAGTAGGCCAAGGTGAAAGCCTGAACGTACTTGCTGAGTTAATGCAAATTAAACCTCAAGATAAAGACCGTTTCTTCAAAGTTTCAAAAGCAAACTTTGGTGAAATCTATTCAGCAAATAATCAAAATACCCTTCAAGTATTAGCATCATTACAAACTGTAATGGCTAAAGACGACGTTTTAAAAGCTTACGTATAAGTTTGAAATTGAAAACCCTGTCGTATGGCAGGGTTTTTCTTATATTTAATGATAAAAATTGATGAACTTAATGAAGTCAGTTGTTTTAGTTTTTGCCTCTTTGGCAGTTAATATTGCGTATTCAGCAGATATAAATCCATCTATTCAAAAATATTGGTCCATTGCAGAACAAAAAAATCTAGATCAAGACATTACATGGCAACGGCTCATGTATGCGAATAAAAACCATAAAAGTGATGTCACTTATTCTGGTTATTTCATGTCAGAAAATGGTAAAAATAATTTAAAAGAAGAACTGAAAGCTGACATCTCGGCATTATTTATGCCTGCTCAAGATAATCAGTCGATTCGCTGTAAGTTTCCGGCTCGAAGCCAATGGCTCATACAAAAAGTAGGCATTCAAGAAAATGAATTGCCTCAAGTAAAATGTTCAGAATTTGAAAACTGGATTGGCCAAATTAAGCCTTATAAAGCGACATTAATTTATGCGACAGATTTTATGGGCAACCCTAGCTCGATGTTTGGCCATACTTTATTACGTTTAGATCCAAAAGATCAGCAGCAGTTAAACTTGGTTTCTTACGCCGTAAACTATGCTGCGACAGTGGCGGGGAACGATAACTGGTCATATGCATGGAAAGGTTTAACAGGGCAATATCCGGGTGAATATTCACTTATGCCTTATTATCGTAAGGTAAAAGAGTACGGTGATTTCGAAAGCCGTGATTTATGGGAATATGAGCTGAAACTTTCCCCTGAAGAAACGCGGTTTTTAGTAAGCCATATTTGGGAAATGCAGCATGTAAGTTTTCCTTATTATTTTGTCAGTGATAACTGTGCCTATAGGTTATTAGGCTTGGTCGATTTAGTAAAACCTGAGTCTAACTTACAAGAAAAGTTTACTTATGCATCTATTCCGATGGAAACCATTAAATCGATGCAACAGCAAGGGCTCACCAAAGCTCCTGTATATCGGCCTGCTTTAGAAACTCAGCTATTGGCCCAAGCTCATCAGCATGGTGCCTCACTCGCGAAGGTTGCACATCAAATTACGATGATGCCAATTAAGCAGTCTACAGAGGTTTTAAAAACTTTTAGTGAGCAAGATCGGGCCAAAATTCTAGAGATGGCTTACGATGATTTATATCTTCAATTTACCAGCCGTCAAATAGAAGAAAGCGTTGCTCAGCCACAGTTACGTCAGCTTTTGGCTTTAAGAAGCCAGATTGATTTAGACAAACAGCGTCAAGAACCTAAACGACCAGAAAAAGAGCCAACTCAAGGCCATAATGCACGTAATATTTCATTGAAAGCTGGTGAAGTCCAAGGTGATAAGTTTATCGAAATTGGTCATCGGCAAGCCTATCACGACTTAATAGATCCTCAAGGGGGATACCGCGCGGGGACTCAATTACTATTTTTAAATGGTAATGCACAGTGGCGAGATGATCATTTAAAGCTAGAACGTCTTGATCTGTTAGAAGTAAATTCCTATAACCCGATTCAACCTTTTAAAGCACCGCTGAGTTGGGGATTTAACTTAGGCTGGCGTCAGGAAGCAATTCATGATGGAAACTTTAGTGAAGAAAAACAGCATGGTGTAGCGAATTTTAATGCTCAGGTTGGTTACAGTTTTGCAGATTATGACCGCAAACATATTTGCTATGGGCAACTACAAACCTATGTTCAGACAGGCTCAAATCTAGATAAAGGGTGGCGTGTAGGAATGGGCCCAACTTTAGGTTGTATGAATCAGTGGTTCGACCGGTTTAACTCTGTTGTACAGATTGAATTGCCATATTGGGAAGACCAAAATCAGTGGAATTTAAGAGTAAATACCCAATGGCAATATGTGATTAACAGTAATAATGCCGTTCGATTAAACTGGGACTATGAACAACAAAATCATCAAGACTGGATGAAATCAAGTCTAGGATATATTTGGTTCTTTTAAATAATCTTACAAATTAGAAAAAAGAGAAATGAATGAAATCATTTCTCTTTTTTGTTTTAAGAAAAGACGATTATTTCTTTATCGCATTCAATACAGCATAAGCCGCTTTAATACGTTCTTCATTTGGAATGCGTTTATTGGTTAACATGACTAAACCAATATTTTCTTTGGGAATAAATACAACATAAGTTCCAAATCCGTTAGTTGAACCTGTTTTATGGAACATCTTGATTGAAGGTTCTTTTGAAATAGCAGTCACTTTATTAGGTTTCATCACGATTTGTTCAGAATTACTGTCTAATAAAGTCTGTAAAGGTGCTGGATAGGAAAACTCTTCCCAACCTAATGCTTGATACATCGTACCGACTTGATAAAAACCTTTATGAGTTTCATTAATTGCGCTTTTGATATCTGCTGGATATTTTTGTGGATTTAGATTGGCATCAATAAAGCTCAGCATGTCAGGTAAGGTTGATTTAACCCCGTAGGCAGGCGCATCTAGTGGGCCTGGAGTCACACGAATCGGCTGATTTTCTTGGTTATAACCAAATGCATAGTTTTGCATCTGAGTTTTAGGAACATTCACATAGCTATGTTTTAAGTGAAGAGACGGAAAAATTGTATTTTCTAAGACTTGGTCAAAAGGTTTATTCATAGACAAAGCCACAACTTTTCCAAATAATCCAATACTTGGGTTTGAATATTGTCTATATTCACCGATTGGACTTTTAGGTTTCCAGTCTTTGAAAAAGGTTAAAACCTGCTGGTCTGTTTGCACTTCATCTGGAAACTGTAAGGCGAGGTTGCCACTCGTATACGTAGCCAGTTGAAGTAGGTTGACCCGATCAATAGGTGATTTTTTTAGCTCTTTCCAGTATTTTCCTGGGGTGTCTTCAAAAGCGATTTTTCCTTTAATTTTGGCATATCCACCTGCCGTGGCAGTAAATAATTTACTGACTGAACCTAGCTCGAAAATCGTATTGCTATTTACGGATTTTTTATCTTGAACCGATTGTAGACCATAATACATTTCGTACTTTTTATTATTCTGGATGACACCAACCGCCATTCCGGGAACATTATATTTTTCTAATAATGGTTTAAAGTTTTGATCAACAAGGTTTTTGATCTCTTGTTCTTTTGGTGTATTTGTATTGTCCGCATAAGTTGAGGTATTAAAAATAAAAAGAGAAGGAAGAAGTAAATAGGAAATTTTTTGGAATCGCATGATTAGCTCATCAAACATTTTAAAGTGAAGGGACGTACTTTTATAACAAAAATCACATGATTTAATTGTTATGTTTTATAGAATCCGTGAAGAGTTTAGATGTAAAAAAAGCCCAACTTAGTCGGGCTTTTAAATTTGATTACTAAATAAAATTTAGTAACTCTCAGGTACAGCACTCAAGAACTCACGACGTGCTTCTTTGTCGGTTTTAAAGTCGCCGATAAATGAAACTGTACGAGTGGTTGACTCTTGTTTGCCTACACCACGCATCATCATACACATATGTGCTGAATCGATAACTACAGCTACACCGCGCGCTCCAGTCACTTCAGACACAGCTTCTGCAATTTGCTGAGTCAAATTTTCCTGAATTTGCAAACGACGTGCAAACATTTCGGTAATACGTGCAAATTTTGATAAGCCGAGAACTTTGCCTTCCGGTAGATAGGCAACATGAACACGGCCATAGAATGGAAGAAGATGATGTTCGCAAAGCGAATAAAATTCAATATTCTTCACCAATACCATTTCATGGTTATCTGATGGAAAAACAGCATTATTGGTGACTTCTTCTAAAGTTTTACTATAGCCAGAAGTTAAATATGAAAAAGCTTTAGCCGCACGCACAGGCGTATCTTTAAGGCCGGGACGATCAAGATCTTCACCGACGGCAGTCAGAATATTTGCGTACGATTGCTGCATTGACATAAGACGTATAAATTTACTCTACTAAACAAGCTCGGCATTGTATCAGAACATGATCTGATTTTCATAAATCCTCGCACTATATTTATTTGGGTTTTGCGCACGTTGAATAAAAGATGAATAACTTTCATGTTTTTTATCGTTAATAGTCAAGTGTTTGAACATGAAATGTGCATTTAATATTGTTAAGTTCTAAATGGTCGCCTAATGGCATCATATTTGCACAGATGCAGTGTTATAGAGCATAAGGATAAAACATGTCAGAACGTCCAATCACCTTTTTTTTCCGTGGTGGTCAGCAGCAAGTAGAAAATGTAGTACCCACAACGACGGTTTTACAATTTCTGCGAGAATATACCCAAACTGGTAAGACTAGGCAGACCGGTACAAAAGAGGGCTGTGCTGAGGGCGATTGTGGTGCATGTACAGTTGTGATTGGTGAGTTGGTCAATGACAGCTTGCAATTGCGAAGTGTGAATGCGTGTATTCAGTTTTTACCGACTTTAGATGGTAAGGCCTTATTTACAGTAGAAGATCTTCATACGTTATTGCCTACTCAGGCTGGGACACTTCATCCGGTACAACAGGCGATGGTCGATTTGCACGGTTCACAATGCGGTTTTTGTACACCCGGTTTTATCATGTCGTTATGGTCAATGTATGAAAATGAACAATATTCTCCAAGCAAAGATCAAATCAGTGATTATCTTTCTGGAAACTTGTGTCGCTGTACAGGCTATCGCCCTATTTTAGATGCGGCACAAAAAGCTTATGACTATCCTCGTGTTGTATTAGAACGCCAAAAGGTACTTGATGTATTAAAAGCGATCAAAGCATTACCTGCATTGCATTTGAATGATCATGGTCAGCAATTTTTTGCACCAAAGACTTTGCAGGATTTTACCGTTTTACGTTTGCAGTTGCCGCAAGCGCGTATTATTGCTGGCAGTACAGATGTCGGTTTATGGGTAACAAAACAGGGCCGTGATTTAGGCGATATGCTTTATATCGGTCAGGTTGAAGAACTGAAAAAGATTGTAGTTACCGACCATGCTTTAACGATTGGGGCAAATGTAAGTTTGAGTGATGCACTCATAAAAATTTCAGATTTTTATCCTGACTTTCAAGAATTACAGCGCCGTTTTGCTTCTATGCCTATTAAAAATGCGGGAACGCTAGGTGGAAATATTGCCAATGGTTCCCCTATCGGTGACTCAATGCCGGCATTAATTACGCTAGGTACACGATTGATTTTGCGTGTAGGTGAACAGACCCGTGAAATCGCATTGGAAGATTTTTATCTAGATTATCAAAAAACAGGCTTACAGCTTGGTGAGTTTGTTGAGGCGATTGTTATTCCGCTTCGTGAAGAGCAGACGCGTTTTAAATTTGCCAGTTATAAAATTGCCAAACGTTTTGAGCAAGATATTTCTGCGGTATGTGCGGCTATTTCATGCGAGTTAGATACTCATTATGTCGCTCACAATGTGCGAATTGCTTTTGGTGGCATGGCTGCTGTTCCCAAACGTGCAAAATATGCAGAAGCCATATTAGAAGGCCAGCCATTGACAGCAGAATTGATAGCTAAGGCACAAGAGGCATTGTCACAAGACTATCAACCTTTAGATGATGGACGTGCTAGCTCGGCATATCGTTTACAAGTCGCGAAAAACTGTTTAAAGCGTTTTTATGTAGAAAAAATCCTGTCTCAAGCGATCACTCGTGTGAATGACTTGATTGCTCTGGTGGAGATCTAACATGAATCAAACCATTGACTTAAGTGTTTCTAAAAAATCCGCTAAAGCAGGCGACTCCATTCCACACGAGAGCGCACATTTACATGTGACTGGGCAGGCAACCTATATCGATGATTTACCCGAGCTTGAAAATACGATGCATCTAGCAGTCGGATTTTCGAGTTGTGCCAAAGGTAAAATCAGTAAGTTTGATTTGGATGCGGTACGTCAGGCTGGTGGGGTTTATGCAGTTTTTTCAGCACAAGATATTGATGTTGAAAATAATTGGGGACCCATTGTTAAAGATGACCCGATTTTTGCTGAAGAGAAGGTCGAATTTTATGGACAAGCCTTGTTTGTGGTTGTTGCCGAGACTTATCAGCAAGCCCGTCAGGCAGTTCGCTTGGCAAAAATTGAATATGTGCCCGAAACTCCAATTTTAACGATTCAAGATGCGATTGAAAAAGAATCGTGGGTGTTACCGCCTGTTGAATTTAGCCATGGTGAAGTTGAACAGGCATTTCAAAATGCTGCACATCAACTTTCAGGTACTATTGAGCTAGGTGGTCAAGAGCATTTCTATCTTGAAGGACAGATTTCCTATGCGATTCCACAAGAAAATCAGGGCTTAAAAGTCTATTGCTCGACACAACATCCAACAGAAATGCAGTTGCTGATTTGTCATGCATTGGGCATGAATATGCATCAGGTGAGTGTGGAAAGTCGCCGTATGGGCGGGGGTTTTGGTGGTAAAGAGTCGCAGTCGGCACAATGGGCATGCATTGCATCTTTGGCAGCACAAAAAACAGGCCGTCCTTGTAAGTTACGTTTAGACCGTGATGATGACATGAGTGCTACAGGCAAACGTCACGGTTTTGCTTATGAGTGGTCTGTGGCTTTTGATGATAGTGGTATTTTGCAAGGCCTAAAGGTGCAATTGGCTTCAAATTGCGGTTTTTCGGCTGATCTTTCTGGGCCAGTGAATGAACGTGCGATTTGCCATATTGGCAATGCCTATTATTTAAATGCGGTTCAGTTGCGTAACTTACGTTGTAAAACAAATACTGTTTCTAATACCGCATACCGTGGTTTTGGTGGACCGCAAGGCATGTTTGTCATTGAAAATATTATTGATGACATTGCTCGTTATTTAGGTTGCGATCCAGTTGAAATTCGTCAACGTAATTTCTTTGCCGAGCAGCCTGGTGCTGGACGTGACCGTATGCACTATGGGGCAGAAGTCCGTGATAATGTTGCGCCAAAATTGGTAGCCGAATTATTGCAAAGTAGTGATTATGCGAAACGCAAACAACGCATTCATGCTTTTAATCAGAACAATGACATCATTAAGCGTGGTATTGCATTAACACCATTAATGTTCGGTATTTCGTTTAATGCTGTGCATTACAATCAGGCGGGTGCACTGGTCTACGTATATATGGATGGTACTGTCTCTATTACGCATGGCGGTACAGAAATGGGACAGGGGTTATATACCAAAGTAAGGCAGGTTGCCGCTCATGAGCTGGGTTTACCAATCGATAGCGTTCGTTTAATTGCAACCGATACTTCTCGTGTGCCAAATACTTCAGCAACCGCAGCATCGAGTGGAGCAGATCTAAATGGTAAAGCTGTGCAAAATGCCTGTATTAAAATTCGTGAGCGTCTGGCAAAACTTGCAGCAGAAATAAGTCAAAGTGATGCTGAGCAAATCCAGTTTGAAGATAGTATGGTTTCAACAGCGAATGGACATTCATGGACATTTCCTGACTTAGTTCAACGGGCATATATGGCGCGTGTACAACTATGGGACAGTGGTTTTTATAAAACACCAGAAATTCACTATGATCAGGTCAACCATTTAGGGCGTCCATTTTTCTATTATGCCTATGGTGCAGCAGTCAGTGAGGTTGCAATAGATACCTTAACTGGGGAAATGAAAGTATTACGTACTGACATTTTGCATGACGTCGGGAGGTCAATTAATCCTGCAATTGATATTGGGCAAATTGAAGGTGGTTTTGTTCAAGGGATGGGGTGGCTAACGACAGAAGAGTTGTATTGGCAACCACAAGGCCCACATGCGGGACGCTTGTTTACGCATGCACCTTCAACTTATAAAATCCCGACCAGTTTTGATATTCCTCATATTTTAAACGTCAAACTGTTTAATAACCAAAATCAGGCAGACACTATTTATCGCTCCAAAGCGGTAGGTGAACCTCCATTTATGTTGGCATTGTCAGTTTTTTCTGCAATTCGTCAGGCGGTACAGGCTGCTATTCCAGAAAATGCATCGCTCGTACTCAATGCTCCGGCAACTGCCGAAGAAATTTTACGTGCAATTGCTATTGGACGAGGACAAGCTTTAGCTGACCGCCCACAAGCTAAAATGTAGAAGATTATGCAACATTTACAATGGTGGACTGATTTTGTGGCGTGGCAAGCCGATGCTGTGCCTATGGTATTGGTCACAGTGGTACGCGCTGATGGTTCAACACCACGAGAAGTTGGCGCAACAATGTTATTGCGTTTTAATTTGCAACGACAATGGCAGCAGTCAGATACGATCGGTGGTGGGCATTTAGAGTTTCAGGCTATTGATATTGCGAAAGCAATCTTAAGAGAAACGGAAGCTTGTGTGAGGCGTATTGAGCGATTTAACCTTAGTGCTCGGTTGGGACAGTGTTGTGGCGGAGTAATGTGGTTATTGTTTGAAAAAATATCACCCGCTGTAATTACCTCAGATTTATCCCATTGTTTGCAAGCATGGCGAGCCGGACAGCGTATATGGCGTACAGTCTCACATCAACATGCATCCACTTGGCAGACTATGGATATAAATAAGGAACAACTATGTTTCGAGTTTCAGCCTGCCAGCAGTGACCAATGGCAATTTGACCAGCAGATTCAACCTTATGCCATGCAAGTGCTGATTTGTGGCGCGGGGCATGTGGGGGAAGCAATTGTCCGTTGTTTATTGCCTATTGGTGTTAGTGTGAAATGGATTGATCCGCGTGATGATATTTTTCCATCGGATTTACTAGAACAGGTGCAATGTTTAACAACAGATACGCCAGAAGCCGAGATCGAGCATTTTGACCGTTCAGGTGCAATTTTAATTTTGACTCATGATCATCAAGTAGATCTGCAACTGTGCTTTGCAGCTTTGAAACCTACGCCAGAACCATTTGCTTATGTTGGAATGATTGGTTCAAAAAGTAAAAGGGCTATTTTTGAGAAACGTATGCTGACGCGTGGTTATGCACCAGAAGCATTACAACGTTTGGTTTGCCCGATCGGGATAGAAGGGATTTCATCGAAACAACCTGCAACGATCGCCGTTGCATTGGTTGCTCAATTATTGCAGGTGTTTGATGTGAAGAAATGATCTTTTGGAATCATTTCTTTTGTTCGAACTTTGGATTTTTTTCTGCACGTTTAAGCAATACGAGAACGGCACCTGTGCCGCCTTGATTTTCAGGTGCACTTACAAAAGCTAAAACATCGCGGTGCTGACGTAGCCATCCGTTGACATAGGTTTTTAAGACAGCTTCAGGGCCTTTACCATGTACAATCTTGACAACATTTTGATTTTCATCTTTTGCCATCTGGATAACTTGTAAAACTGCGTCACGTGCTTGCTCAATCGTACATCCGTGTAAATCTACAGCTTCAAACCAGCGCATTTTTCCAGCTTTTAAGTCTTCGAAAACTTTATGCTGAAGTGTAGCAATGCGATAGCTTAGCGTTGCTTGACTTGCTACAGGGTTTAGAGCGGCTTGAGTGTCTGATAACTCGGCATATTCAGTTTCACGACCACCTTCGGCAGCTGCACGTTTAGCGAGTGTTTGAGCATCAATTTTTTTTGTGCGAGGCGTTCTTACATCAGCAATATTACTATTGTTGATGGGCTTAACACCTGCTAGAGCACTTTGAAACAGGTTTGCATCTTCCAATTCTTCAGACTCAGCCTGAGGTTTTGGGGCCTCAGACTGACTTGCGATTTTGCTTGAATGAGGATTGGAGATTTGCTTTTTAAATTGCTTCAGTAACTTTTGTTGCTCTTTAGAAAGCGATGAATCTTTATTACTCATATATCTTCTATTAAACCGTTTGGGGTTGTCCAAAAAGGGCGGTAAAGGCTTGATCTGGTCTTGGTTGTTTCATAAAACTTTCGCCAACCAAGAAGGTGTGAATATCATTTTCTTGCATCATACGAACATCATCTGGAGTGGCAATACCACTTTCAGTCACAAGTAAACGTGATGATGGAAGCAAGTTTTTCAAACGAATTGAGGTATTTAAATCTACATCAAAGGTTTTTAAATTGCGGTTATTCACACCTAATAAACATTGCTCAGACAACTTTAAAGCACGTTCCAGTTCTTCTTCATCATGAACTTCAACCAATACATCAAGCTGATGTTCAAATGCAGTCTTAGACATTTCTTCAAGTTGTTGATCTGACAAAGATGCAACAATCAATAAAATACAGTCAGCATGTAATGCACGTGCTTCAACTACGTTATATGGATCAATCAGAAAGTCTTTACGTAAAGCAGGTAAAGCACAGTGGCTTCGTGCAATCGCAATATTTTCATCTGCACCCTGAAAAAAATCAACATCAGTTAAAACGGATAAACATGCTGCTCCAGCTTGTTCGTACTGCTCGGCAATTTCAGCAGGATTAAAATCTGCACGAATAATGCCTTTTGACGGAGAAGCTTTTTTTATTTCAGCAATTACAGCAGGGCGTTTGTGTTGTAAAGCTTTTGCAAAGCCTCGTACTGGAGTTGCAGCTTTAGCAAGTTCTTCAATGTCTTGCAAATTACGTTGTTTTAAACGTGCAGCAAGTTCCTCATGTTTACGGTCAACAATTTTACCTAAAATGGTATTTTGAATATTAATCATGAGAAATCCTTAATCTGCCTGAGATTGTTTTAATGCTTTGGTAAATTCAGCCAAAACACTCATTTTTTCTAAAGCTTGCCCGCCATAGATAATATCTTGAGCGAATGAAACAGCTTGAGCATAGGTTTTGGTAATGCCTGAGACATAAATTCCCGCACCAGCATTAAGCGCAATCATATTTGCTGCTTTTTCGCCAATGTCAGATTTATTTTTACCTAATGCATCTTTAATCAGCTTTAAGCTTGCTGCGGCATCAGCTACCACTAAACCATTTAAGGTTTGTGATTCAATCCCGACATCTTCCGGATTAAGCGTCCATTCGGTAATTTCGCCGTCTTTAAGTTCAGCAATAGCAGTAGGAGCAGCAAGGCTAATTTCATCAAGTCCATCTCTTGAATGAACCACCATGACATGCTCAGCACTAAGTTGCTTCATAACCTCGGCAATCGGACGGCAAAGTTCATCTGAAAATACACCAATTACAAAGCGTTTTACGCCGGCCGGATTCGTAAGCGGGCCAAGTAAATTGAAAATGCTGCGAACACCAAGCTCACGACGTGGGCCAACAGCATATTTCATTGCTTTGTGGTGGTTTGGGGCAAATAAAAAGCCTACACCCATCTCACGAATGCAGCGCTCAGTTTGTTCCATATCTAAATCAAGGTTAATACCCGCTTGTTCAAGTAGGTCAGATGAACCTGATTTACTTGAAACGCCTCGATTACCATGCTTTGCAATGGTTGCACCAGCTGCTGCAATCACAAAGCTTGAGGCCGTAGAGACGTTAAATAAGTTTTGCCCATCACCGCCAGTACCGACAATATCAACTAAATATTTGATATCACTGACATCAATTTTAATAGCGAATTCACGCATAACACGTGCGGCAGCAGTAATTTCGTCAATACTTTCACCTTTCATGCGAAGGCCCATCATTAAAGCACCAATTTGTGCTTCGGTTGCCTCACCTTGCATGATGCTGCGCATAATGTCTTCCATTTGCGGCTGAGTCAGGTGAATATTTTTTGTAATATGGTTAAGTGCTTGTTGAATGTTCATAAATA